>Ga0123519_10003125_pt1 | contig 27652 bp, 26 predicted proteins | sample YelNatPaOPRAMG02_FD_87396 | JGI IMG/M metagenome (GOLD analysis project Ga0123519, IMG submission 87396) | Hot spring microbial communities from Yellowstone National Park - Yellowstone National Park OP-RAMG-02 (version 2) | ecosystem: Environmental > Aquatic > Thermal springs > Hot (42-90C) ...
CCCCACGTGGATGTGTTGATGCCGCCGGGCGATGTCCAACCTTTGTTGCACTACCTGGATCAGGTGCTGCCCCAAGAGGGGGTGGAACGGTGTGATGGGAGCGTGCATCCCATTCTGCCCGCCCATCTGCGGGGGCAGCTGATCAGCGCACCGGTGCCGGTGGTGTTGGGTTGCAACCATGTGTGCAGCTACTGTGTCATTCCGGCGCGACGTGGCCGTGAGCGCAGCCGACCGCTTGCTGCGATTGTCTCTGAAGTCGAGGCGTTGGCGCGCAGCGGTGTGCGCGAGGTGGTGTTGCTCGGCCAGATTGTGGACCGCTATGGTTATGATCTGGGAGCCGAAGCGCCGCGTCTTCCCGACCTGCTGGCCGCTGTGTCCGAGGTGGAGGGCATCGCGCGCATCCGTTTCCTGACCAGCCACCCCAATTACTTCGATGACTCGCTGATCGAAGCGGTGCGCACTTTGCCCAAGGTATGCGAACATATCGAGGTGCCCATCCAGGCGGGTGACGACGAGATTCTGCGGCGCATGCGACGCGGTTACTCGGTGGATGATTATCGTCGGCTGATCGAGCGCATTCGTGAGCGGTTGCCGGGCTGTTCCATCGCGACGGACGTGATCGTCGGCTTCCCGGGCGAGACGGAACGACAATTTCAGAACACGCTCGATCTGCTGGCCGAGCTGGAGATGGACGTATGCCACGTGGCGATGTATTCGCCACGCCCGGGCACGTTAGCCGCCGCCACGATGGTGGACGATGTACCGCCAGAGGAAAAGAAGCGCCGCCTGGACGCTGTGAATGCCCTACAAGAGGAAATCGCCGCGCGCATCAACCGTCGTTTGCTGGGCCGGCGCGTGGAAATCCTCGTGGAGGGCAAGCAAAAAGGTAAGTGGAAAGGACGCACACGTACCAACAAGCTGGTCTTTTTCTCCGACGAGAGTGGCCGTGACTGGCGCGGGGAATTGGTTGAAGTCGTGGTCACGTGGAGTGGCCCATGGAGCATGCAGGCGGAATTGGCGGCGGTGCGCGAGAAAGACGCTGCCATGGAAACGCGCTGATGCGATGGGATAACCATTCGCTTGCAACTGTGTCGTCGCCAACTGCTTGTCTGTACGTACCGTCTAAACCTCCCGCTTTTCCTCACTAAATCCCAGGATCCTGCCCAATACCTTAAAAACGATAGCCGCTGCTGGCTGGATCTCTAACATAATCTCAATATAGTTCTTATGCGACTCTAATGTCTCTCAGCTAAGCTAAGGACGAACCTCGGTCCATGTTATAGTTTGCCGGGTGAGAGACATCGCAGTTGTCTGTGTATAAAACGATGTCCCATCCTTCTGCATGGCGGGGCTCAAAACTTGTAATGGGAGGTTGGAGTATGGATCTAAACAAATACACACAGAAAGCTCAGGAGGCGATTCTCGCCAGTCAAGAGCTGGCGCGCGAATACAATCATAGCCAGATCGAGCCATTGCACCTGTTGGTGGCATTGCTGCGCCAGTCGGATGGTGTGGTGCCCCAGATTGTGCAGCGCGTGGGTGCCAGCCCGGGCATGTTGCTGAGCGACCTGGAAGCGGAGTTGAATCGCCGCCCGAGATCATATGGCCCCACGGCGCAGATCGGGGTGTCACGTGCTCTGGTTGATGTAGCGGCTGAGGCGGAGCGCATTGCCGCTCAAATGCACGACGAATATGTCAGCACGGAGCACCTGTTGTTGGCGCTGGCACGTTCTCGGGATGCAGCACGTGAACGCTTAGCGCAGTATGGTCTGAACGAGACCACCATCCTCCAGGCGCTGACTCAGATCCGTGGCAGCCAGCGCGTCACCAGTCCCACGCCGGAGAGCACCTATCAGGCGTTGGAGAAATATGGGCGTGATCTGACCGAACTGGCACGGCGCGGCAAGCTGGATCCGGTGATCGGGCGCGACAAGGAGATCCGTCGTGTGATCCAGATTCTCAGCCGGCGCACCAAGAACAACCCGGTGTTGGTTGGGGATCCCGGTGTAGGCAAGACCGCGATCGTCGAGGGTCTGGCGCAACGCATCGTGAAGGGTGATGTGCCCGAAGGGCTCAAAGATAAACGCGTCATCGCGCTCGACATGGGCGCGCTGATAGCGGGTGCAAAATATCGCGGCGAGTTTGAAGAGCGTCTCAAAGCGGTGCTCAAGGAGATCACCGATAGCGAGGGCAAAATCATCCTTTTCATCGACGAGTTGCATACGGTCGTCGGTGCCGGTGCTGCCGAGGGCGCTATGGATGCCAGCAATATGCTGAAGCCAATGCTGGCGCGCGGTGAGCTGCACGCCATCGGTGCGACCACTTTGGATGAGTATCGAAAGCATATCGAGAAGGATGCCGCGCTGGAGCGTCGCTTCCAGCCGGTGCTGGTGGAAGAGCCCAGCGTGGAAGAGACTATCAGCATTCTGCGCGGCCTCAAAGACCGCTATGAGGTGCACCATGGCGTGCGTATCACCGACAGCGCTGTGATCGCGGCGGCGACACTCAGCCATCGCTACATCAGTGACCGTTTCTTGCCCGACAAGGCGATTGACTTGATCGACGAAGCCGCCAGCCGTCTCAAGATGGAGATTGATAGCAAGCCGCAGGAGCTGGATGCGCTCGACCGACAGATCATGCAGCTGGAGATTGAGCGTGAGGCACTTAAGAAGGAGAAAGACGAAGCGAGCAAACAACGGCTGGCCGAGCTGGAGAAAGAGCTTGCTGATTTGCAGGAAGAGTCGCGCCGTCTGACAGCGCGTTGGCAGGCGGAGAAAGCGGCCATCCAAGCGCTCCGGCAAACCAAGGAGGAGATCGAGCGCACGCGTATCGCCATCGAACAGGCAGAACGGCGTGCCGATCTGGAAGAAGCAGCGCGCTTGCGCTACGGTCGCCTGCGCGAGCTGGAGGCGCAATTGCAACGGTATGAGGCAAGCCTGATAGAGCTGCAAAAGGGTTCACCGTTGTTGAAAGAGGAAGTAGATGCCGAGGACATCGCTGAGGTCGTATCCAGTTGGACGGGCATCCCGGTCAGCAAACTGCTGGAGGGTGAGCGCGAGAAATTGCTCCATATGGAGGAGCGATTACATCGGCGTGTCGTTGGTCAGGACGAGGCCATTAAGGCGGTCTCTGCTGCCGTGCGCCGTGCACGCGCCGGGATGCACGATCCCAACCGACCCATCGGTAGCTTCCTGTTCTTAGGGCCGACGGGCGTGGGCAAGACCGAGCTGGCACGTGCGCTGGCCGAATTCCTGTTTGACGATGAGAATGCCATGATCCGTATTGATATGAGCGAGTACCAGGAGCGCCATACGGTGGCGCGGCTCATCGGCGCCCCACCGGGCTATGTCGGCTATGAGGAGGGTGGTCAGCTCACTGAGGCAGTGCGACGCAAGCCGTACAGTGTGGTGCTCTTCGACGAGATTGAGAAGGCCCACCTGGAGGTCTTCAATGTGCTGTTGCAGGTGCTCGATGACGGCCGGCTGACCGATGGGCATGGCCGCACAGTGGACTTCAAGAACACGGTCATCATTATGACCAGCAACATCGGCAGCCATTACATTATGGAATTGGGAATGGAAGCAGCGGAACATAAGGTGATGGAAGCACTGCGACAGCACTTCCGGCCTGAGTTCCTCAACCGTATTGACGAGATTGTGGTGTTCCACAGCCTGACGCGCGAGCATCTGGCGCGCATCGTGGACATCCAGGTGGAGCGTCTGGAAAAGCTATTGAGCGATCGGCGCTTGACGTTGGTGCTGGACGCGGCAGCGCGCAATTTCCTGGCCGAAAAGGGCTACGACCCGGTCTTTGGAGCACGGCCACTCAAGCGTGCCATCCAGCGCTACTTGCAGGATCCGTTGGCCGTGGCCATCCTGAACGGGCAATTCCACGAAGGTGATACGATTTATGTCGGCGTCGAAGGAGATCGTCTGACCTTCCAGCGCGGTCCTGCCCAGACAGGTGGCAACGGTGCGGAACAACCGGAGACGGTTGTTGTGGAAGGAGAAATTGTAGAGTAAAGCAGGGTTAATCCGGTTGCTCGAGCGGCGGGGTGCAGCATTTTGGGATTTGTTCGGATGATGCTGCACCCCGCTGGCGTTTTCTTAGTTCTCACTGGGTCTCGGTCGTGGCGGATGCCTCTTGAGCGATCCGCTGCGTGAGCACGCGCACCCCGGGTAAGTCCCCGGATTGTGCCAGTTGTTCTAGCTCCTGACACATCTGAGCCACACGGCGCAGTCGCTGTGCCAGGCTGCGCTGGGCGATGAAAGCACGTGCCAGATCCTGCCCGTAGGCAAGCGTTTGTTGGTGGGCTATCTCCATCTGAGCACGCGGCGAGGGGAGCGCCTGCTCAGAAGCTGGCGGCAAAACTGCCCGGAAGCAGCTCCCCTTTCCCACCGTGCTGGACACCTCGATGCGCCCTCCGTGAAGCTCAATGGCACGTTTAGCGATCGCCAGCCCCATGCCCAGGCCAGCTTGCCGGCGCGTCATATGTGCCTCTACCTGGTAGAACACGTCGAAAATCCTTTCCTGCTCGGCGACCGGGATACCCACTCCGGTATCCTCGATCTCCAGCACGGTCTGCTCATCCTCTTGGAAGGCGCGCACATAGACCGCTCCACCGGGACGGTTGAACTTGATAGCGTTGTCCAACAGATGGCCGATCGCCTGGGTCAACATGATGCGGTCGCCGCTTAACAGCAATGGACGGCCACTGGGCTGGACAACAATCTTGATCTCTGTCTGGTTCGCTTGGTAGGAGACCGCACGGACTGCTTGTTCGATCAAATGATTCAGATCAAATCGATCTGTGGTTTCTTCGGGGGTGCTGCTACGCACCGCTGCGAAATCCACCAGCTGGTTGACAACCATCTTGAGACGATTGGCAGCACTGACAATGGCTTGAACAGATTCTGAGATGGTGGAGTCCGGTATATCAGCCAGTTCCTCGCTCAGTACGCCGGCGAAACCCAGAATGATAGCTAAGGGGGTGCGCAACTCGTGCGCTGCGATATCAATGAACTCCTCCTTAAGTTTTTCCAGGCGCTTGCGTTCTGTCAGGTCGAACAAGCTGATCACCCAACCTTGTTGAGCGCCGACAACGAGCGGGGCACCTATGACGTGGATGGTACGCTGGTGGGAAGGGAGAGATAGGGTAACCTCAACGTTGACGAGCGGGACGTGCTGTTCGACGGCGGTGAGAAGCGCAGTCGTGAGCTGCTCTGAGGGGATCAACTCGCTAAGATGGCATCCCACGCAATTGCGACGTTCGACCAACGCCTCAAAATGGGGGTTAGCCTGGACGACAACCATCTGTTCATCCAGGACGGCCAACCCGTTAGGTGCCGTGGCCCACACAATGCGCAGCTTCTGGTTGGCGACCTCCAGCTCTTGACGCCTGGCGCGTTCTTGCTGATAAATGCGCACCAAGTCCTCGCCATATCGCTTGGCCTGCGCATAGGCCATTTCGGCCTCATCGGGCGTTTCGGGAGGGTGTTCATTCATCATCTTGCCTCCGCGACCGGATACTAACCTGCCGGAGCTTGCGCCATTTTGCTAGAGTGTAATGCGGGAACCTCTGTTGCGCAAGTGTGAGCTTTTCACTTTACATATGGTGGTTAAAAATGGAACTTAACATAACAAAATCGAGCTTGACTTTGAACGCGTTTCGTGCTATAATTATTTGGCAACGTTGTCAGATAACGTTGCCAAAGCTGGCCGAGGGTTGTCGCAATGGTTGCCACCTTGAAAGACGTTGCCAGAGCTGCCGGTGTATCGGTGAGCACTGTCTCGCGCGTCGTGCGAGACGCAGCCTACATTGACGCTTCCACCCGCCAGCGCGTGTTGGATGCCATTCAGGCGCTGCAGTACCGGCCCAATTCTGTCGCGCGCCGCCTGAAGTATGGACGCACATACACCATCGGCTTCATTATCCACGACATTTCTAACCCATTCTATGGCCATGTCGTTATCGGCGCGGAACGCCACATTAGCAGCATAGAGTCGCCCGAGTTCGATCTCTTCGTGCTGAATACCGGGCGCGACTCCAAGAAGGAGAAGCACGCTGCTGAGGTTATGCTTGATCGTCGCGTCGAAGGCATCATTTTGGCCTCCACAGCAGCGCCGGAATGCCTTGAAGCTTTCAGAGAGGTGGCTGTCCAGCACGGTATCCCTCTCGTCTCCATCGACAACTATCTGGGCGGTTTCGAATACGCTATTGTGAGTGCGGACAATCATCTGGGAGCTTATCAGCTGATGCGACACTTGCTGCAGCACGGCCATAGCCGCATCGGGATTCTGAGTGGCCCGGATGCCGAGAGTCATGCCCGAGAGCGTGTAGAAGGTTGCCGCAAGGCATTACAGGAGGCAGGCAGCTCGCCGGAAGAAATACGGGTGGCCACCGGCAATTGGTCGGTGGAGGATGGATATCGCATCAGCCGAGAGTGGTTGGAAGGAGAACGGCCACCTACGGCCATCTTCAGCGGCAACAATCTAATGTGTATGGGCGCTTTGTATGCCCTTCAGGAACGTGGCTTACATGTGCCGCGCGATATAGCAGTTGTCTCGTTCGACGGCGTGGAATTCGGCACCTTCTTGCGGCCTGTTTTGACCACGCTGTGGTATGACTGGGAGAGGATCGGCGAGGAAGCTGCCAGATTGGTGTTGGAGGCTGTATCAGGCGGGAACAGTTGTGATCAGCCGGTGCGCCAGGTGCGTGTGCCTGTGCAGCTGGTGATTGGTGAGTCATGTGGGTGTCGGCTTGCCTCGCGGCGCGGGCGAGGTGTGGGGAATAAGGTGCTTCATCAGCATGAAGAAGGGAAAGGAGGTGTTCCTCTCGGGGAAGACAATTGATAATTTGGGATGATCGGTTCTTTCGTTAGCTAAATTAAGGAGGAACACTATGCGCACGCGATTCTTGTATGGGATGCTGACTTTACTGGTCCTGCTCGGCTTGGTGGGGTATCTGGGCCACCTTGCTGCGCCTCAGGCGATTGCCCAGAACAAGGTTAAGCTCGTGGTTGCCGGCGATGGTGGCAATAATCAGGTCGCCTGGTTCTGGAACAAACAGCAGATGGAGACAGAATTCGGGGTTGACCTGGAGATTCTCGGGTTCTCGTTCGAAGATCTCTACACGAAGCTGAAGACCGAGTTTGTCGCCGGGACCGGGGCTTACGACATCGTAGTCTTCTATCCCAAGCACCTGGGCGATTTTGTCGCGAACGGTTATCTGATCCCACTAACGCCATACATCAACAGCGGGCCAGGCGCCGATATGGACGACATTGTGCCCGCTTTCCGCGACCTGTATGGCAAAGTTGGAAACGACTACTATGCATTACCCTATGACGGTGACGTGCTTGCCTTGTTCTATCGCACGGATCTCTTCGAGAACGAGGAAGAGAGGCAGGCATTTGAGGCCAAGTATGGCTACCCGTTGGCACCACCGGAAACCTGGCAACAATATCTGGACGTTGCGCAGTTCTTCACTCGCAAGGCAGGCGATAAGTTGGCCGGAGAAACGTTGACGGAAGACTTCTACGGCACGGCGACTTACGGACAAAAGGACTTTCAGTATGCTTGGTACCTGAACTATGCTGCCAGCATGGGTTTCGTCTATTTCGACGAGAATATGAAGCCGTTGATCAACTCGCCAGCTGCTGTGAAAGCGCTGGAGATGTACAAGCAAGAATTCCAGTACGCCCCGCCGGAAACCATCACCTATGGCTTCGACGAGCTCCAAGCCATTTTCCTGCAAGGTCGTGTTGCCATGGAGATCCAGTGGACCGACCCGGGCCGGGTGGGACAGAATCCTGAAGTTTCCAAGATCGCCGGCAAGATTGGAACGGCGCTGGTGCCCGGAACAGAGGTTAACGGTACAGTGGTACATCGCCCTGTGATGGCGGGTGGTCGTGTCATCGGCGTCACCAAGTGGGCCAAGGACCCCGCCAAGGCCTATCAGGTTGCACGCTACATGTCGGACGAAGCCAGCCTTGGGTATGTCTCCAGTCCTCAGACGGGGCAGGATCCCTTCCGTTACTCTCATTATGAGCATGTGGGTGCCTTCGAAATGTTCCCCACACCGGAACAGGCAGCGAATTACCTGAATGGCATTCGCGCCAATCTCGAGAATGGTTTTCCTGAGATGAGCATTCCTGGTACGGAGCAATATCTTAACTCGCTGGCAATTGCTCTGAATACCTATCTGACCACACCAGGCGCCGACGCTCAAGCTACGCTGGACGAGGTGGCGCGGCAGTGGGATGAGATCACCGACACCCTTGGGCGTGACAGTCAGAAAGCCATCTACCAGCAGATGCTCCAAGTCTGGGAAGAGGTTGGCATAAAGCCATAAGGTTAAGTGGGTCAGTGCTTTAGGGGGATGTGAGCGAGCCTCGGTCTGCTCACATCCCCCTGCGCGCCATAGGGACCATACCGTAATTAAGAACCGCTATCGCTGATCGCTGGTATTGTGAGGGGTAAGGGATGATCCCTTTCACTTCAAGAAAAAGATCTCGCTCAAAACGCCAGGCCGACTTGATATTTGCGACAAAATTGATTTCTCCCAGCCTGTTGGTGATTCTGGCTGTGTGTCTTTTTCCCCTGGCTTATGGCATTGTGATCAGCCTGCACAAATACGAGCTGGCCCTGCCGGTGCCGTTGAGTTTCGTGGGACTTCAGAACTATTGGCGTGTGATCAACGATCCCACCTTCTGGCATGCGGTGAAGATCAGCGCCATCACGGTGGTGGCGGGTGCCGTGCTCCAGCTGGCTGTGGGCCTTGGTGCGGCGCTATTGGTGAATGAGGAGTTTCGGGGCCGGAGCGCGGTTGTATCCCTGTTGCTGATTCCGACCACCATTGCTCCTGTGGTGGTGGGTTTCGTATTCCGCATGATTTTGAATGACCGCTTTGGTCCTCTCAACTACTTCCTCAAGTTGGTCGGGTTACCTGCAGTGCCGTGGCTCTCGAATCCGACGGCCGCTGTGGCCGGGATCGTGCTTGCCAATGGCTGGGAGTGGTTTCCGTTCGTGATGCTGGTTGTGCTGGCGGGCTTGCAATCTATCCCTCAGGAGCTGACGGATGCGGCTATGGTGGACGGCGCATCCAGCTGGCAACTTTTCTGGCGTGTGACACTGCCGCTTCTGATGCCAATCGTGATCGTGGTGGTTCTGATCCGAGCGATTGAGGACCTCAAGCTGTTTGACATCATCTATGTCACAACCGGAGGAGGACCCGGGATCGCTACTCAGACGATGAATATGTACGCCTACCAGCGTGGATTCAACTTCTTCAGCATCGGTTATGCCTCAGCACTCTCATATGTGCAATTGATTATCACGTTGCTCATGGTTCGGGCACTGTTTGGCAGGCTTTCCCGCTGAAATCGAGGAGAGAGCATGAAACGCAGAGCATCTGCAATCCGATTCTTGTTGATCGGGGTATTGCTTATCATAACGCTGTTCCCTCTGTACTGGATGGTGATCAACTCTTTTAAACGTACAGGCGAGTTTTTCACCGACCCGCCGCAGTTCATTCCGCCACGGGTGGATCTGAAAGCGTATCAGGATTCGCTGCAAACCACCGGGGGTAAGGGGCTCCAGGACAGCTTAATCATTGCCACTTCCACGATGATCCTTTCGGTTGGCCTGGGTTGTATGGGGGCTTATGCCGTTGCACGCTATCGGTGGGGAGGCAAGAACTTCATCCTGCTGCTGCTCGTGATCCAGATGCTCCCTCCTGTGTCCATCGCTTTGCCGTTGTTCATCCTTTTTGATAAGCTGAAGCTGCTTGATACATACTATGGCCTTATCATTGCGGACACGGTGTTCAATCTACCCTATGCTATCTGGCTTTTGCAAGGCTTCTTTCAGGAGATACCCGTTGAGATCGAAGAAGCTGCCCTTGTGGACGGTAGCTCTCGGTGGCAGGTCTTCACCCGCATTGTGTTGCCGCTCAGCCTGCCGGGTTTGGTAGCGGTGTCCTTCTTCACTTTCATTTTCGCCTGGAACGAGTTCATCCTGGCCTTTATCTTCTCCCGTTCTCGAGTTACCCCGCTTACTGTGGTGATCCCGGCCATGGTGGGTGCAGACACGATCCTGTGGGAACGGGTGTATGCGACAAGCCTTATCGCAATTGTGCCTGTGATCATCCTGGCATTGTTGCTCCAGCGTTACCTGGTACGGGGATTGACGTTTGGCGCGGTGAAAGGTTGACGAGGTGACATTTGGTATGGTATCTCAGGATTGAACCTGATCACCCGGTGGGAAAAACACTACTACGTATAAGGAGCAAGCTATGATCACCGAAATTCCCAAGTCAGAGTTTCAAGAACGGATCAGACGTGTCCAACAGGAGCTCGCCAGGCGCGGGCTCGATGCCCTGTTCGCCTTTGGCAGCGAGGCGGAACCTCAGAATGTGCGGTACCTCTCCGATTATTGGCCCGCATTTGAGACGGCGGGGGTGTTGGTGCCGGTGGAGGGTGATCCTATCTTGATCATCGGTCCGGAGAGCCTGACCTATGCCCAAAGCCGCAGCAAGATTGAAAAAATTCGCCAGATTCTGGAGTTCCGTGAGTCGGCCGAACCAGAATACCCTGGCAAGCAGCTCGACACATTCACCAGCGTGTTCAACGAGATCTCGCACGGCAGAGGTGTGAAGCGGTTGGGTTTTGTAGGTTATCCGATCATTGTGGCACCTGTCTATACGGCACTGCAACGCGCTATGGTTGGTGGCGAGCTGGTGCGTGCCGATGACATCCTCATCGAGATGCGCAAGGTAAAGAGTGAGAATGAGCTCGCTCTGATGCGACGCGCCTTCCAGATATCCGAACAGGCGATAGAGGCGGTGCTGAACCATATCAAGCCTGGGATGAGCGAGACCCAGGTGGTGGGCATTGCTCAGGCGAAAATGTACGAGCTGGGTGCAGAGTATGAGGGACACCCACTTTACGTGCTTTCCGGCCGCAACAGCGCCAACGCCATCGGGCGGCCCACTGCCAAAAAGTTGGTAGAGGGCGAGATTATCCAGCTCAACATCGGTGCACGTGTGGGGGGCTACTCGTCCAGCGTGGGGCGGCCGATTGTGTTGGGACGCATGTCGGACGAGATACGCAAGTTTCTCCAGGTGGGATTGGACGCCTCGGCGAAGACGATGGAAGTTATGCGCGCTGGCGTTCCCGCACGTGACGTGGCGCTGGCAGTGCAGGATTTCATCACCCAGCGTGGATATGGCGACTGCATCCTATACGGGCCATGCCACGGCATCGGCCTGATGGAGTGCGAGCATCCCTGGATCGAGACCAACTCGGATTATGTGCTGCAGGAAAACTACACTTTCCAAGTGGACTGTTTCCTATACACTCCGCACTACGGTGCACGCTGGGAGGACGGTGTACGAGTGACAAAAGATGGGGTGGAGCAATTCTCCTCCTATCGGCGCGAGCTCATTGTCATCTAGATAAGGTGATGGGGGTCTTGGCGATATTTTGCCGTTGAGCTTTGCGCTCGGCCACGCTCTGTTTGCCGGTTCATCGGATGTGGCGAGATAATGGCCTGAGCCGGATATCGGTTTGCCTTGCTCGGCTGCCTGTGATTAAATCGCTTGAAGATGGTGTTTCTCCTGGATTTTTGTACAGGGGCTATGCTAGAGGAGAATTATAGACATGCAGGGCGTGGTCGAGGCAATTTTCATCGTCGCCGCGGGCGGACAACCAATGGAGGCAGTCACCGAAGCGATCGCTCTTGAGGGATGCGGGTTGAGAGGGGATCGTTACTGCAACCGCACGGGGTACTGGACGGGAGTGGACGAGTGTCAGGTGACGTTGATCCAGGGAGAGCATCTGGATGAGATCTTTCGACTGACAGGCATCCATGTGCACGATGGTGAGCACCGACGCAACATCGTGACACGTGGCATCCAGCTGGAACAACTACGCGGCCGAAGGTTTCAAGTGGGCGAGGCCATTTTGGAGTACGATCGGCCTCGGCCGCCGTGTTCTTATGTGGAGAGCATCACCGAGCCGGGTATGACGCGCGCTTTGATGGGGCGTGGTGGCATTTGCGCCCGCGTGGTGCATGGTGGGACAATACGCGTCGGCGACCCAGTTGTTGCGTTGAAGGAGCGGACAGCGCCATGACCCCCGAGGATGCAATTCGTAAAATAGCAGCGTTATGCCGCTCGGGACGTCAAGTCAACGAGGAGGGTAGGACGGGCTATCGCATCGGCAAGGTCTTCATTGATACCGGCGGATTGCAACGGGGTGTGACTTCATGTCCCCACTGCGGGGCGTTGATGGGGATGGGCAGGATCGTTGTGCGCCATGACGACGGGCGCAATGTGAGCTTCAACCCACGATTGTTCCACTATGTCGAAGCGGGCCACCCTATCACATCGCGCGATGTGAACGGCAAGCTCCTAGTCGCGATTATGAGCGATGCCTGATTTTATGGAGGACTGGCTATCACCTGAGCGTCTGGAACAGGATGCTGTCTATCTGGGTGTCCTGACGGCATGGGGGATCAAGCCTCTCAGTCGGTTGGAATACCCGGTTAGGCCGTGGGTGCTTGCGCTGTTCCGGCAGATGGCCCTCGTGACGGCCAATATCACGCGCTATGCAGCAGATGGCACACGTGTAGAACACTTGGTGCTCAGCAGAGATGCTCAGCTCGTCGAGCGCTACCGAAGGAGGTTTGATGGGCGGCACCTAGGTAGCGAGACAGCCCGCCTGGTGCGCATCGAGGCATATTATTTCGGCTACCCGCCATGTTGTGCTGAGGAGTACATCCGCGCACCAAATTTACCCGGCGATCTGCCGTGCGCCGATCAAGCTTTGCTCTTTCACCGTGCCTGCACGGGTTGCACAGTTACCCCACAGCTGATTCCACTGTATCGGGCTGCGCTGGCCGAAGCGAGACGGCTGTGCAGCCGCTTTTCACCTACAACCTTATCCCTTGATGCTGTCCGGTAATTGACGTTCTGCTTTTATAGAGCAATAATATCCATATGTATAAATTTTCCCGCTGTTACGGGACAATGGACTGGCGGTGGCTGGTAATTCGGGTGATCTCCTCTGTGAGCTTGTTCACTGCGCTTGTCCCGTCACTTCACGCTGCCAATATTACCTACTATGTGTCTCCCAACGGGTCGGACAGCAACCCGGGTGTAAGCCTGGATAAACCCTTTCGTACCACCCAAAAGTGTGCCGGTGTGACAACACCGGGTGATACCTGTTTGATTCGCGGTGGCGTTTATCGTGAGACCGTCATCCCGGCGCGCTCTGGCGCCGTTGGCGCTCCGATCGTCTTCCAGGCATATCAAAACAAAGTGGTCATCATCAGCGGTAACGAGGTGATCGCCGGCTGGACATCGTACAGCGGGCACGTCTACCGTGCCGCGATGCCGTGGAGCTTGAAGGTGAGAACTCCTGAACAGATCACCGACAATCAGCTCTTTGTGGATGGGCAGATGATGGTGGAGGCGCGTTGGTCTAATTTGCTCCCTGAGCGCAGCACCCGTCAAACGAACGGTGACAAAGCGCGCAGCGACGGTGTCGGCAACGTTGGACAGTACACTGCGACTTATCTGGACTCCGCGTTGGGTGCATTGCCGGCAGGGCTTTTCGACGGAGGTAAGATCACTTCTCCCGCCACAAGTTCAGCATTGCCTTCAGCGGGTCAGAGACCAGCCGCACGGTGCGCTGGATGGAAAACGGCAACTTTGGCGATGTGTTGGCCATGCGTTCCGACCTGAATAACCCTGATCGAGGATTCTTTATGTACGCTGCCGATGCTGTCGGCAGCTTCGACGCGCGCTTTGATAACGTTCGGGTGCGTCGCCATATCTACCCGGAACCGACAGCTAACCTGGGTGCTGAATAGGCCTCCGGTATGCGTATCACTTTCGGTGGCGTGCCGTGCATGGACATCGAGGTGATAGACCCTTCCACGGCACGGTGCACGACCCCATCTCACCCCGAGGGTGTGGTTGATATTGCCGTCATAAACCCTGGCGGCCAGAGCGTGATATTGGAGAATGCTTACACCTATATCAAGGGTTGGTCAATCTTCCTGCCTGTCATTTCGTACCGTTGACGTCATGGATGCAGTCGTAGGCTTTGCGTAGAGTAAACGTTGTCTGGACATCTTGTAAGATCCACATCGCTGTGGTAAAATCTGCAGGAGTTGAAACCTCTTTTTCTCCTCCTTTTGTAAGAGGGCCAGGGGTTGGCGGGTCCCCTGGCCCTCGCGGTTATATCCCACCCTCAAGCTGCTGAGTGCATTCTTTTTTGTGTCGAGCTTGGTTTTGCATACAATGCTGACAGGAACTTACCCTGTGGAGGTGCCTATGCGCATAGCTTGGCAGCTGATCGTGGCCATTTTTCTGGCGCTAAACGCCGGGCTCATCGGAGGCGTCGACAGCAGATATGCCGGCGATGTCTGCGCCTCGGCGTTGCAGCAGGGCGGCACCTTGTTTTATGGTTTGACCCTCTCTCCTTCCGGGATCGACCCGCATGTGAATGCCTCTTCTGAGTTGGGCATCCCTCTGCGCAGCGTGTATGATACTCTGGTATACCGCGTAGCAAGCTCGCCGGAGGAGACTGCTCAGCAATTTGTGCCCGGCCTGGCCGAGGCGTGGGAGATCAGCCAGGATGGCTTGACTTACACCTTTCATCTGCGCCGCGATGTGAAATTTCATGATGGCACCCCTTTCAACGCCGCTGCGGTACGGGCGAATCTGGAACGCATTGTGGATCCCGCTACACGGTCACAGAAGGCCGTGTTTCTGTTGGGCCCTTTCCATTCAGTCGAGGTGGTTGACGAGTATACAGTGGCCATTCACCTTTCCGCGCCGTATGCGCCGTTGCTTGACGGGTTGTCCCAGGTATATCTGGGAATGGCGTCGCCGCAGGCACTGGCCCGCTGGGGTGCCGACTATCAGTTCCACCAGGTGGGCACCGGCCCGTTTCGTCTCGAGGAATATGTACCCAACGACCATCTGACGATTGTGCGCAATGATGAATATGCGTGGGGTCCTCCTATCCACGCGCATCAGGGCCCCGCTCATCTAGAACGCGTTGTCTTCAGGTTCTTCACCGATCCGGCAGGACGTGCCATAGCGTTACAGGCCGGCGACGTCCAGGTGATGGGCGAAATTCCACCACTGGATGCAGTGCGCTTGCAGCAGGACGGAGGTTTTACTATTGTCCCGGTGCCCATTCCGGGTCAGTCGCTGGGTCTGATCCTCAATACACAGCGTCCGCCTCTGGATGATGTCCGCGTACGGCGTGCATTGCTGTTTGCTACCAACCGTGAGGAAATCGTGCAGACCATCTTTGGCGGCTTTTCGCCTGCTGCGACCGGCCCGCTCACCGCTGCCACGTTCGGTCACATAGACCTGCCGGCGGAGGTGGTGCGATTTGACCCAGATGAAGCAGCGCGTTTGCTGGAGGAGGCGGGTTATGTGGATAGCGATGGCGACGGGGTGCGCGACCGAGATGGCCAGCCGCTGCTTTTGGATGCCGTGTTGATGACTTGGGGCTCTTTGCCTGAAGTCGCGCAGCTGATTCAGTCGCAGTGGAGGAGCATTGGCGTCCAATTGCGCACGCGCACATTGACTTACCCCGCTGCGCTGGAGGCGGCGCGCACAGGGGACTATCATCTCATCCCACAGAACTATGCCGGCGGCGATCCTGATCTGCTCTATACTTATTACCATTCCAGCAGCACTTTTAATTGGACCCGTGCCGCGGATGCTGTGTTGGATGACCTGCTGGTGCGCGCGCGCCAGGTCAGCGATGCCGCCGCCCGGATGGAACTGTATGCTCAGGCGCAAAAGCGGATCATGGAGCTGGTGCTTCTTATCCCCATCCGGGATCCGGTCAATCTAAATGGCGTAAGCACTCGAGTGCAGGGGTTGCGCTTCGATGCTCACGGTTGGTTCCCCATCCTGCACGATGTGCGTTTGCAGTGAGGTTACCCCCGGTTTTCAGAGCATATGCTGGTCTTAGTCGCTCGTCGGCTGGTATGGGCTGTTTTCGCGTTGTGGGGCATCACCACGCTGGTGTTTATATTATTGCGTGTGTTGCCCGGCGACCCGGCGCGCACCATTCTGGCTGCTTCGGGTGCTTCCGAGACGGCCATCGCCCAGGCACGCGCGCAGATGGGGTTGGATGAAGCGCTGCCAATTCAGTATGGCCGTTATCTGTGGAACTTGGCACATGGCGATCTGGGACGTTCTCTGTTCAGCAATCGGCCTGTGCTCGTGACCATTGCCGAGCAGCTGCCGCCCACGTTCGAGCTGGCGGCAGCGGCGCTCGTGGTGACAATTGTGCTCGGCCTGGGGTTGGGTGTATTGGCTGCTCGGTATGCAGGCAGCTGGCTTGACCGGGTCACCGTCGGAATTGCCGTGTTGGGAGTATCCACCCCCCTGTTTTGGTCCGGGCTGCTTCTCATCTGGTTGTTCAGCTTGGTGTTGCGTTGGCTGCCGGCGAGCGGTGCCGATTCCTGGCGACATCTGGTGATGCCGGCGATCCTGCTGGGAGCTGTCGGGGCGGCACCGCTCGTTCGGGTTGTGCGTAGCAATCTGCTCACCATATTGCAGACCGATTACATCACGGTTGCGCGCGGCAAGGGACTGCCCGAAACGCTCATCCTTTTGCGCCATGCCCTGCGCAATGCCCTCCTGCCTGGGCTGAACCTGATCGGCTTGCAGGCCGGCTTTTTGTTGGGAGGAGCGGTGATCACCGAGACGGTGTTCGCACGGCCTGGTTTGGGACGAGTCGTTGTGGATGCGATTTTGTGGAAAGATCTCCCTGTTGTACAGGGTACCGTGTTGCTGATTGCAGGTATTTACATCATCGTCAACCTCGGTGTGGATCTCATCAGCATCGTGCTTGATCCACGCCAGCGTGAGACTTAGTGGATGGAGCCTCTCCGTTGCTGGCCGCGCGTCTGGTGCATTTTGCGCGTTGATCCACGCTTTCGAGCAGGCAGTGGTATTTTGTGTTTGGTTGTCCTCATCGCGGTGGCTGCGCCGCTCACGGCATCTTACGATCCACTTGCTGCCACGCCTGTGAGACAACTCCAGCCGCCGAGCATCTACCACTTAGCCGGCACCGACCTGTTAGGGCGCGATGTCTGGAGCCGTCTTGCTTGGGGAGGGCGCCTGTCCTTGAGCGCCGGGGCAGTGGCCACTGCGCTGGCCGTCTTGCCCGGGAGTGTGTTGGGGCTTCTCTCCGGCTACTTCGGAGGGAAGCTGGATTCTCTGCTGATGCGCGCAGTGGATGTTGCTTTAGCCTTTCCCACTTTGCTGCTTGCCCTGACGATTGTGACCGTCCTGGGTCCAGGTCTGGCGGGCGCGAGCTTGGCAGTCGGGTGTGCCGGCATCCCTCGTTTCACCCGGGTGGTGCGCGCTGCCACTCTGGGTGTGCGTTACGCGCCTTTCATCGAGGCTGCGCGCACCATCGGCTGCCGTCCCCACCGCATCTTGTTGAGACACATAGCCCCCTTTGTGGCGGACACCATTATCGTGTTGGCCTCGTTGGAATTGGGTTATGCTCTGCTCAACATAGGGGCGCTTAGCTTCCTGGGTTTGGGTGCCCAGCCGCCGGCACCGGAATGGGGACTGATGTTGACCGAGGGGCGTGCCTACCTGAGTGTGGCGCCGTGGATCACAGCGGCGCCGGGGTGTGCGATCACGCTGACCGTGCTGGCGGTGAATCTGCTGGGAGATGCCCTGCGCGACGCCCTGGGGTTGCAAGCGCGTGATTAGGGGGTAGTGTTTAGATTAGAGGTACGCTGACTTCGGAACATGCGTTGTGTTATCTCCCAGAGAAACCATGCTATAATGGGCTTGCGGGAGACTCTTCTATGCACGAGCTCGCGGTCACGGAAAGCATTCTTGCCATTGCTTTGGAAGAGGCGCAGAAAGCGAACGCTCGCCGCATCACAACCATCAACGTGGTGATCGGAGATCTGTCCAGCTTTGTGGACGAATCGGTGCAGTTCTACTTCGATCTGCTCAGCCGGGGCACAATCGCAGAAGGCGCCACGCTCAATTTTCGGCGTGAACATGCTGTTGCAACCTGTCACGCATGCGGATATCAGTTTCAAGTCACCCCTCCTCTTGCGCCTTTTTGCCCCAGCTGTGGCAGCCACCATCTGGAGGTGAGGGGCGGACGGGGGATCGCTGTGGATAGTATTGAAGTGAGTGATGGTAATGAAGCTGAAAGTGAAGAGACAAATTCTCAGTGCTAATGACGAAGTGGCGGCGCAGAATCGAGCACGCCTGGATGCGGTCAGGATACTGGCCATTAACATTATGGCCTCACCGGGGGCAGGGAAGACGAGCCTGATCCTGGCCACCACCGGTCGGCTGCCGCGTGAGATAAGGCCGGGAGTGATTGAGGGTGATCTGGCGTCGCGCCTCGATGCCGACTTGGTGGCAGCACGGGGCATCCCGGTTACCCAGATCAACACCGGAGGTACCTGTCATCTGGACGCCCCGATGATTCGAACTGCGCTGGATCAGCTCCCCTTGAAGGATATTCGCTTGTTGTTCATAGAGAATGTGGGCAACCTGGTTTGTCCTGCCGAGTTCGAGTTGGGCGCTCATCTGGCCGTCGTGGTGGCCAGCGCGCCAGAAGGGCATGATAAGCCCTATAAGTATCCCGGCATGTTCGCCCGCGCTGATGCTGTGGTACTGAACAAAGCAGATTTGTTGGACGTGTTTGATTTCGACGTGGCCTATTTTGAGCGTGGCTTGCGCATGGTTAACCCCGCAGCACCTCTTTTCGTGCTCTCGTGTCGTACCGGCGTGGGTCTTGACGGCTGGTTGACGTGGTTATTGAACCGGCTGAACAACCATGCAGAGGCGGCAGCCACGTCTGCGTGACGGAACGACCTCTGTGATGCAACGCTCTCCGGCTGATTCCTCTCGGCGCCGTCTGCGAATTGAAGTGCACGGAGCGGTGCAGGGCGTGGGATTTCGCCCCTTTGTCTATCGCCTGGCAACCGGCTTGGGCCTCCTAGGCTGGGTGATCAACGACACGCGTGGTGTGTTCATCGAAGTGGAAGGCCCCGAGCCCAATGTACGTCTCTTTCAAGAGCGCCTGGTGCGCGAGGCACCACCGCGTGCCGTTGTCCAGCAGGTGAACTTCCTCTGGCTCGATCCGGCCGGATACGAGCGCTTCGAGATTCGACACAGTCAGACGAGCGGGACAAAGACTGTGCTTGTGCTCCCTGACATTGCCACATGCGCCGACTGTTTGGCCGATCTGTTCGACCCGCATGATCGCCGTTATGGCTATCCGTTTACCAATTGCACCAATTGTGGCCCCCGCTTCACCATCATCGAAGCGCTGCCCTACGATCGTCCTAACACTACTATGCGGCACTTTGTGATGTGTCCGGATTGTCAATCTGAGTACGAACAGCCCGCCGATCGTCGCTTTCATGCGCAACCCAACGCCTGCCCGGTTTGCGGTCCGCATCTTTCTCTCTGGTCTGCGCAAGGAGAAACGCTCGTGGAGGGTGATGATGCACAAGTATTACGAGAGGCTGCTGTGGGGTTGCGCCAGGGGCTGATCGTAGCGGTTAAGGGGTTGGGAGGATTCCATCTGATGGTGGATGCGCGCAATGCTGCTGCTGTGGCATTGCTGCGGCAGCGCAAACGGCGCCCCCATCGGCCGCTGGCGTTGATGGCACGCGATCTGGATCAAGTGCGCACATTATGTCTTGTCTCGGAGGAGGCGGAACGGCTGCTTACCACGCCCGAGGCGCCCATCTTGTTGCTGCCGCGTTTGTCCGGGGCAGCAGTGGCAGATAACGTGGCACCGGGCAATCCCAATCTCGGTGTCATGCTGCCCTATACGCCGTTGCATCATCTGTTGTTGCGCACGCTGGATTTCCCGGTGGTAGCCACCAGTGGCAATCTCACCGATGAGCCCATCTGCACCGATGAGCACGAGGCGTTGCGTCGTCTGGGTGGGGTGGCTGACCTGTTCCTGGTGCACAACCGCCCGATCGCCCGCCACGCAGATGACAGCATTGTTTGGATCGTGGACGGTCAGGCGCAATTATTGCGCCGGGCACGTGGCTATGCGCCGCTGCCGGTAACGGTGGCGCAGCCACTGCCCACGGTATTGGGTGTGGGTGCGCATATCAAGAACACGGTCGCGCTCAGTGTGGGGGCACAGGTTTTCATCAGCCAGCACATTGGTGACCTGGAGACGTTGGAAGCCACCGCTGCCTTCGAACGTGTCATTGCGGATTTCCTACGCCTTTATGAGGCAAAACCGGTGGCAATCGCCCATGACCTGCATCCGGATTATGTCTCCACGCGTTGGGCACAGGAAGTGGTGCGCGCAGGTCGCATCGCCCTTTTGCCGATCGAGCCGGAGGAGCTGCGGTTAGTGGCAGTGCAACATCACCATGCCCATCTGGCCGCATGTCTCGCCGAGAACAAAGTGGTGGGCAACGCATTAGGGGTGACATGGGATGGAACGGGATATGGGACAGATGGCACCGTATGGGGCGGGGAATTCCTGTTGGGAGATGCCGCCGACTTTGTGCGTGTTGCCCATCTCAGACCGTTCCGCTTGCCGGGTGGTGAGGCCGCTGTGCTCGAGCCGTGCCGCGTGGCACTGGCGCTGCTGTGGGAGATGTTGGGAGAAAATGCGTGGGAGCGCGATGATCTGGCGCCGTTGCGCGAGTTTTCGCGTTCTCAACGGCGTCTGTTGGCACAAATGTTACAGCGCGGTGTCAATACGCCTGTCACAACCAGCGTTGGACGTCTGTTCGATGGCGTTGCTGCTCTGGTCGGGTTGTATCAGCGGGTGAGCTTTGAGGGACAGGCGGCTATGGCGCTGGAGTTCGCCGCCGACTCGTCCACTCGAGGGGCATACCCTTTGGTGCTGGAAGAACATCGTGAGGCGGGTGCGACACGCCCAACATGGGTATTGGACTGGCAACCACTTTTGGATGCGTTGCTGGACGATTTGCAGTATGATGTTCCCGTTGGTATCATAGCGGCACGTTTTCACAACGCGTTGGTGGAAGGGATTGTGGCGGTGGCCCAACAGGTGGGCCACGAGCGCGTTGTATTATCCGGTGGATGTTTTCAGAACCGCTGGCTGACCGAGGGGACAGCGGTAGCACTGCGTCGTGCCGGCTTTGAGGTTCTGTTGCACCGCCAGGTGCCACCCAATGACGGTTGTGTCAGCTTGGGGCAAGTGGTGGTGGCAGCAGCAAGATTGAATCAAGGCAAATAGCGAGGTTTTGGAGATGTGTCTGGGAATTCCAGGAGAGGTGTTGAGTATTGAACAGAATGCTGCGGGCATTGCGATGGGCAAGGTCAGCTTCGGAGGCATTGTGCGCGAGGTCTGTCTGGCCTATGTGCCCGATGTCCAGGTGGGCGACTATGTGATTGTGCATGCCGGCTTCGCGCTGAACAAGCTCAACGAAGAGGAAGCCATGGAAGTCTTCGCAATGTTGGAGCAGATGAGCGCATTAACCGAGGCTGATGCAGAGGGCGGCGGTTGACATGCGCTTTGTGGATGAATATCGTCGTGAAGCCGACGCTCAAAGGCTCGTCCAGGCGATCGAGCGGCTGGTCACCCGCCCGTGGACGATTATGGAAGTCTGTGGGGGACAGACGCATAATCTGATCAAGTTTGGCATTGATCGGCTGTTGCCCCCATCTGTCACACTGGTACATGGCCCAGGTTGTCCGGTATGTGTGACTTCGCTGGAGTTGATTGACAAGGCAATCTTCATCGCGCAACAACCCGGTGTGATCTTCACTTCGTTTGGGGATATGCTGCGGGTGCCGGGCTCGAGCTCCGATTTGTTAAGCGCTCGGGCACGCGGGGCGGATGTGCGCATGGTGTATTCGCCTTTGGATGCGTTGGCGTTGGCCCAGAAGTATCCCGATCGGGAGGTGGTCTTTTTCGCGGTCGGTTTTGAAACAACGGCGCCTGGCAATGCTATGGCGGTTTGGCAGGCCAGACAGCTCGGCCTGCGCAACTTCTCGATCTTGTGCGCGCATGTGCTGGTGCCGCCGGCGATGCGTGCCATTCTGGCCTCGTCCGACAATCGCGTTCAATCTTTTCTGGCGGCGGGACACGTCTGCACGGTCATGGGGACGCGCGAATATGAACCCATTGCGGAACAGTACCGCGTGCCCATCGTAGCCACCGGTTTCGAGCCCCTGGATTTGCTCCAGGGACTCTATATGGCGTTGCGGGCGCTCGAAGAAGGGCGCTGGGATGTGGAGATTCAGTATACCCGTTCCGTGACACGTGACGGAAATGTGGCCGCACAGCAGCTCATGCACCAGGTCTTTGAGGTGTGCGACCGACAGTGGCGCGGTATCGGTCTGATCCCTGCCAGCGGGTATCGGCTGCGCTCGTCCTGGGCGGAGTTCGACGCTGAACAGCGTTTTGACCTGTCCACGGTGAGCGCGCAAGAGTCTTCAATTTGCATCGCCGGTCAAATCTTACAAGGCTTGAAGAAGCCTCCCCAGTGTCCTGCCTTTGGCACACAGTGCACGCCAGAACATCCGTTGGGAGCGCCGATGGTGTCCTCTGAGGGCGCCTGTGCAGCATATTATCAGTACAGCCAGCACGCATAATGAGCAACATTCCTATGATCAGCTTGCAATGTCCCATTCCCATCAGTGAGTATCCGGTGGTAACGCTGGCGCATGGCGGGGGCGGTCGGTTGAGCCAGATGTTGATCGAGCGCATGTTCGTGGCCGCCTTTGCCAACCCCGCTCTGGCAACGTTGCACGATGGGGCCATCTTGGAGCTGAATGGAGCTCGTCTGGCTTTCTCGACCGACTCGTTCACGGTCAGTCCACTGTTCTTCCCCGGCGGTGATATCGGCTCGTTAGCGGTGCATGGCACGGTGAACGACCTGGCAATGTGTGGCGCGAGGCCCTTGGCCCTTTCAGCCGGCTTTATCCTTGAGGAAGGGCTTCCTATGGAAGACTTATGGCGTATTGTGCTCTCTATGCAACGCGCCGCTGCTGAGGTCGGTGTGCCGATCGTCACGGGTGATACCAAGGTGGTCGAGCGTGGCAAGGGAGATGGTCTGTTCATCAATACCAGCGGTCTGGGGATTATCCCGCCGGGTGTGCATATTGCACCACAACGTGCTACGCCAGGTGACGTTATTCTCATTAATGGCGCGATTGCCGAGCACGGCATTGCAGTGATGTCACGCCGCGAAGGGCTTGCTTTCGAGACCGAGCTGGTCAGTGACTCCGCTCCCCTGGCAGGGCTGGTGGCGCGCCTGCTGGAGGTGGGAGGGGACCATGTGCACGTGCTGCGCGATCCTACCCGCGGGGGCGTGGCCAGTGTACTGAATGAGATCGCAGCCCAAGCGCATGTGGGCATGCATCTGGATGAAGAGCGCATCCCGGTGGCAGATGCCGTACGTGGTGCGTGCGAGATTCTCGGGCTCGATCCGCTCTACGTGGCCAACGAGGGCAAATGTATTGCCATCGTCGCGCCTGAAGCCGCTGACCATGTGCTGGAAGCAATGCGTGCCCATCCCCAGGGTGCTCAGGCAACGCGCATCGGCGAGGTGGTGGGCGAGCACCCCGGCAAGGTTTTCATGCGCAGTCGCATCGGTGGCATTTGCGTTGTGGACATGCTCAGTGGAGAGCAGCTGCCGCGTATCTGTTGAGCGTGTTCAGGGGCTTCCCAAGTCGATCGAGAAGGGAGGCAGGCGCGGCGCCCGTGCGCTTGCTTCAATCTGTGCCACGATGGGGGCAAATTCCTCAGCTGCATACTCTTCAATGCGTCCCGTGTCGCTCAGCAAGGTCAGCTCCGGTTTGATCGGCAACCGTCCCAGAAGTGGCACACGCAAGGCTTGGGCCAGCTCCTCGGCGTGACTGGGGCCGAACACTTCGTATACCTTGCCGTTATCGGGACAGACGAAATAGCTCATATTCTCCACCAGCCCTAGCAAGGGCACCTGAAGCATCTCGGCCATTTGAGCTGCTTTGTGCACTACCATACCTGCCAAACCTTGGGGCGCTGTCACCAACAGGGCGCCGCTCAAGGGCAGAAACTGCATCACGGTTAGCGAAGCATCCGAGGTGCCCGGCGGTAGATCTACGATCAAATAATCCAGCTCGCCCCATACTACATCCGTCCAGAACTGCTGGATGGCGCGCCCGATGAGCGGACCACGCCAGATAACCGCATCACTCTCGTTGCGTAACAGCAGGTTGATGGACATCAGCTTGATACCGGTATGACTTACTGCTGGAAGGATACCCAACGGATCACCGCCCAACTGGATCCCCTTGGACAGGAACATCTTGGGGATGCTGGGTCCGGTGATATCGGCATCCAGGATACCCACCCGGTGGCCCTTGCGACGCAACGACACGGCCAGCAAGCTGCTTACGATGGACTTGCCCACGCCACCCTTGCCGCTCAACACGGCCACTACGTGGTCGATGCGGTTAACATCGGATGCTCTTTTGGGATGCTCTGAGGCGTTCTCGGCTGAAGGTTGATGGGATGTCGTCATTGGGTGGCTTCCTCCGCATCGGAACGCAAAGCGGCGATCACGCGCTCCCATTTGGCGCGTGCCTCGTCAGCTAGTGGGAGGGACAACCAGGTTCGCAGATCATCCTTCCGTAGCTCGCTCATCATTTCGTCACTCCTCGGGCACTTCTAGTTAAGTATGATAATGAATACTATAGCTGCTGCCCTGCACTGCGCAAAGTTGCCCGCCACCTGTGAAGGTGATCGAATTTTCAATTCTTGGGCTTGTGCTGGAACCACAAGCGTCGTATGACACGTTGTAGGGTGGGTGGATGCAGCAACATATTCGCATAACTGGCATTCGCCATCGGACAGGCGCACTCGCGTCGGTAGATGCTACGACGCAGCGTCCCCATCGGCTCACCTCGCCAGATGGCGCCTAAATCGTAATGGTGCTCGCGCAGGTTGCCCACCGACTCGGCGCGAATGCAGCAACTCCAGACGTCTCCATTAGGGGCAATGTGGCCACTGGCCCAACCCGCGTAACAGGGGATGACCTGTCGTTGTTCGAACAGGATGCGCTTGGCCAGCTGATAGTACTCTGCTCGAAACGCCTGAGTCACACGTGCTCTGCCGTGATGGGCGGCCTGGCTTGCCTGCCGGGTCAGGAAGTCCGCCAGGGGTGCATACTCCGTCGCAGTGGGTGTGATCTGCCACCCAACGGTATCCAGTTCCACGCGCTCTTCGGCGATCTCCGTGATGTAGCTGTCCGGTTGCAAGGTCTCCAGAGCAGCATACAGCTCGTGAAAGCGGTGGACATTGAATTTGCTGATCACCGTGTGTACGCTCAGGAGCAGGTTGGGATGATGAGGCTGCATTTCCTTGAGCGCTTGCCATGTCTTCGTGGCGCGTTGCCAATTACCCGGCACACCCCGGATGACATCATGCCGTTCTCCGATTTCGTCCAGTGAGAGATTAATGCCGATCTGAGTTTGGGGAGCTTCTGCACAGATGCGTTGCACCTGTTCGGCGATGCGTTCGGTGAGCAGTCCGTTGGTAGGGATGGTGATCACGGAGGGCCGGCAGTGACGGTAGGCGCTCAGCACAATTTCGGTCAGGTCTCGGCGCAGAAACGGTTCGCCACCGGTGAAGGTGATATACACCGGTGCGCGCCCGATCCGAGCAAATACGCGCTCCCATTCGGCAGCGCTCATGTCATCGGAGGGTTTTCGCCACACCCCACACGTCTGGCAGCGCGAGTTGCAGCGAAAGCTGACGCTGACCACCAAGCTGAATGGCAACAGCACAGGCCGGCCAAAACGGTGAAAAGACCAAAAAAGGGGCAGCTTGGGCAGGAGACGCAATATCAATGCCCACTTATCCCATCTGTCAGCGTATCTGTGTCTTCGTTCCCACTTTGCCCCGTTGCAGAGTCGGCGGCGGATATATACTCAACCTCGACGGGCGGCGCTGCTTCCTCCTCAAATGGGACAGGGGGAGGAGGGGTACCGAATTCGATGCCGCTGCGCTGCCAGGCCAGTGCGATACCGCGCAGGATACGCAAGGGCACCCAGAGAAGGACAAAGCACCAGATGATAATGGCCGCCATTCCGATGACCTGCGCCAGCATCTGACCTGGCCAGTCCGGCGTCATCCCTGCTGTCGGCCAGGCGCCTGATACACCCTGACCCGAGACTCCCAGGTAGACATCCGCTCCCATGCGATTCCATCCGGCGCCATAACGTCCATCCGCCAGCAGCCCTGGCCACAATAAACCCAGAATGGCGGGCACGCCGAAGATGGCAAGCGCCGCCGACGCATTCCCGAGCTGCAGACGATGCTCGAACAAAAACAGCAGTCCCGGCAACAGCAGACCGCTCAGCAGGCCTGCGGCAAGGGCACCCCACGTCGGTACGAAGGGCGCTCCCGCCGCCATCACGACCAGACCGGCGGTCAAAGCACGACCCATCATAAGCACATCGAGCTGCCCGGAGACAAACCAGGTGTACAAACCGGCGGTGAACGTGGCGCCGAAGGCGGCCAACGCAATATTGACCGCCATCACGGCCGGCACGACGTTGACGGCGGGAGGAAAATGGATCATCGTGGAAGTGGCCATCCATCCGACCGCCATCAACAGGGCGCCGCTCCAGCCGAGCAAAGGCAGGTGGGCACGGGGCATCGGCACATCGAGTTTGATCTTTGTTGAGGCAGTGGTGTGCCTTCTGCGAAAAACGGAAATCACAGCCAGTGCACCGGTTGCACCGCTCAGTGCCACCTGTCCACCGCCGGCGGCATCCACCAGGCCGTGTCCATATGCCATGGTCAGGCCAAGATTTGCCAGCCAGCCTCCTCCCCAGATCCAATTGCCTACCAGGGGGTAGACAACGCTGCCCATCAGCAGCCCAAGCGGCACCATCAGCCAGCGGCGCGCGGTCTCCCATGCCGCAAAATGCACGATCAATGTCGCCACACCGAGCAGTGGTAGTTGCGCGAGGAAAAGTGTCAAGGCACCCGGTGTTGCGGCGGGGCCCGCCATGAAAAATCCGCGCAGCCCCATCATTCCCCAACCGTTGCCCCACGCGACGTCAAGCGGCGAGTATTCCCAGTAGAGCTCGGCAAGATCGGGAGACTGATGCACGATGGCGATGCCACCGAATTGGAAGGCGAAACCAGCTACGAAATAGGCCAGGCAGGCCATTCCCCACGTGATCACCGCGCCGGCAGCGCCCTCGGCAGCACGATCTTCTGGGAGGGCGGCTGCACTGAGCAGAATGAGACCGGCGGGCAACAGGAAGGTGAGAAGCGTCAGCGGGGACAGATTGTCACGAAGAGGCGCTTCGGAAGTCCCGACGGCGGTGGCGCTGCCGCTCAGGATCAAGCAGAGAAGCATGCCACCCATGATTGCCCGAAATAGCTGATGGCCCATGTCCCCTATCTCCAGACCAGGAAACCGCCTTCTGCCAAGCGTGCGCATTCTAGCCCACCCCTTAGACCTGCGCAAGTGATCGGGTGCGGGGTTGTTGCTCCCGGGTGCATTTCAATCCTGGGGCAGGCTTTACATTTGGGAAAGCCCAGAGATGCTTTTGGGCTGCCCCAGGCGGTTTTTCGAGCATTTCCTGGTGTTGCGATGTGGGTGACAAACACCGATATAG
>Ga0123519_10003126_pt1 | contig 27639 bp, 17 predicted proteins | sample YelNatPaOPRAMG02_FD_87396 | JGI IMG/M metagenome (GOLD analysis project Ga0123519, IMG submission 87396) | Hot spring microbial communities from Yellowstone National Park - Yellowstone National Park OP-RAMG-02 (version 2) | ecosystem: Environmental > Aquatic > Thermal springs > Hot (42-90C) ...
GCGGGAGGCGGTGATCCCTATTGAACCGCTGGAGTGGTAGACTGCGCCGGGGAGGGCGCAATGGAATTGCGCAATACCTGCGCCCGGCAATGGAGTTGCCGGGCGAACGGGACGGATCATCTCGGAGTGTTCCTGTGGACTCATAACCCTCCCGCCATCTGGACCGGAGCCGCACTACCTTACCCAACCTCGCAGCATCTCGGCATTGGTTCCCAGTTCCTTTGCCGTCTGGCTAACCGGAACGCCGGACCGCTGCGCCAGCTTAACGGCTTCTTCCTTAAACTCGTCAGTATACTTGCGTCGTCCCATTCCTATACCTCACTCAGATTATACTACTAACTGAGTGTCCGGTAGATGGGGTACAGTCCACGCGTAATAGGTCCGACGCTGATCTGTCATTGTGCCAATAACCGGATGCGATCCTGAAGGAAAACTCATCATTTCTGATGAACGAAGCCTCATAAGTCTGCGAATATAAATGAAGGACACGTTTATGCCGAGTAATAAAGATCGCGCCATCATTCGGCAATTAGCTGCGGAGACAGCAGAGATTGCCGCGTTACCCATCCAGGAAGAGAAACGCCGGCTGTGGCGTCAACTCAACGGCCTTAAGCCGGAACGCCCAATGGTCACCATCGATCAGGTCTGCTGGAACGAGATGAACGTCAATGATGAGTTGACTCTGATCTGCGATGATCCCGAGTGCCGGATGTATGAGGACTGGCTGCGGCGTCAGCTCTACCAGTGGCGGCATTTCCCGGTCGATATGGTGGTCGAACCGTTTGTCCGCGTATCTAAGGCGGTCAGCACCACCGGTTTTGGCATAGGTGTTAAGGAGCATATTGCTGTCAGCGATCCCACTAGCAGCGTCGTCGGACACGCGTTCGAGAATCAGTTTGTGACCGATGCTGATTTAGATAGAATTCAGATGCCGGTTGTCACGCATAATCCCGCGGAGACCGAGCGCCGCCTGGAAGTAGCACATGAGCTCTTCGATGGCACGCTGGACATTTTCGAGCAGGGATATGACCCGTATGTCTCGGTGTGGGATCCGATCAGCACGTGGATGAGCGTTGAGGATGCGCTCTACGCTATTATCGACCGTCCAGAGTATATGCTGGAACTGGGACGGCGGATGGTGAATGGTTATCTCAGCATGCTCGATCAGTTGGAGGAGCAGGGACTGCTCTGCCACAGCCAGTCGCTCATTCACTGCACCGGCGCTTATACCGATGAACTTCCCGCGCCCGGGTTCGACCCGGCTCGCCCGCGGACGAAGGATATATGGATGTTCGGTTTGGCGCAGATGCTCTCTACCGTCTCTCCGGCAATGTTCGAGGAGTTCGAGATCGATCTGTGCATGCCGATATTCGAACGCTTCGGGCTTGTCTATTATGGATGCTGCGATCCGCTGGATAAAAAGATGGCGCAGGTCCGCAAGATCCCTAATGTCCGTAAAATCTCGATGAGCCCGTGGGTTAATGAAGAACTCGGAGCATCGGAGATTAAGGGTGACTATGTCTACTCCCGCAAACCAAATCCTGCGCTGCTGGCATGGCCTGTTTTCGATGAGAAAGCCGCGCGTGAGCACATCGTTGACACTGTCGATATATGTGCTCGATATGGCTGCCCGTTAGAACTCATATTCAAAGATATAAGCACTGTTGCTTATGAACCACAGCGTCTCTGGCGATGGGCGGAGATCGCAATGGAAGTGGCGCAAGGGTAGGGCGAGATTAACGCGGGTATTTCCGCGCGAAGCAACTTCATCCCGTATTCACATCGATTTCAGCCTGAATACCACTCATGGAATCCGGATGAGCTAAACTGACCGGTATGATAGAAGGCTTAAGATTCAACCTTTCAGGGGTAAGTGGAGGTCTTTATGAAATTAATCTTTGCGTTATTGCTTGGTGTGCTGTGCGTATCAGGCAGTGTCCAATCAGCTGAAAATAAGTACCGGGATATTTATTCTGACACTTGGGTGGGTACCGATGCTCTGGGACGGACGATGCCGACGTATGAGATGGTGGGGCCGGTCAAGAATGATCAGCGCCGTGTGGTTGGGATTTTCTACATCACCTGGCATAGAGATTCTCTTCATAACCTGAAAAGCCCGTATGCCGCCGATGTATCTAAGATTCTGGCTAAAGACCCCAGCGCGCGCCTGGATGCGAAGCATCCATTGTGGACTGAAGGCAGCTACCATTGGGGCGAGCCGGAAGATGGTTACTTCCTGAGCAAAGATGAATATGTCATTCGCAAGGATATGTCTATGCTCTCCGATGCCGGCGTGGATGTGCTTGTGATGGATGTAACCAATGCGGTCCGGTATTGGGACGAGTGGGACATAGTCTTTTCGACTATGGAGAAGATGAAAGCCGAAGGCAACAAGGTGCCGCAGTTCTGCTTCTGGGCTTTCAATGGGCCGGTCATTACGGTGGTTCAAGACCTGTATGACAAAATTTATAAGCAGGATAAGTTCAAGGATCTGTGGTTTATGTGGGACGGAAAACCGCTCCTTTTATACAACGGCAATCCGAATGTGGATGCGAACGGGCAGGGGACAAAGAACCCGAACCCTCACTACGATCCCAGCGCCAAGACCGATCCGAACAATCCGCATTATGGTGATCCCGACTATACCGACGAGTTCTACAAAGCTTATTCCAAAGAAGTAAAAAACTTCTTCACGCTGCGCACTATGTGGTGGGGATATCATGAGTGGGCTGGGAAGCCCTTTGTTGGCACAGAGGACAACTGGAGCTTCGGTTATGACATGGGTGACGAGAGAAATAAGGTCAAGAATCCAGATGACCTGGTATCGAGGCACAACGGCAAGAAAGAAGAGGCTGCGGTAACGCCGGCGCAGCATCCCATCAGCTTGATCGGCAAGAGCTGGACGCGTGAGAATGGTGAGCCGCAACTCAACGACCAGGACCTTCCTGTCCCTACCTATGTGCCATGGCTGGGAAAGACGGTGGAGCATCCCGAGGGGTATGGTATTTATTTCCAGCAGCGATGGGATGAGGCGATCAGGGCTAATCCGCAGTTTCTTTATATAAACGACTGGAACGAGTGGACTGCCGGTAAATATCAGCCCGGCGGCAATGGGACCACGCACTTCATGCGCCGCGATAGCCCCTACTTCTTCGTAGATCAATATGACGCTGAATTCAACAGAAGTATCCAGCCGATGAAGGGGGGATACACGGATAACTATTATATGCAGATGGCGGAAAACATAAGACGATATAAGGGTGTTCGTCCGATACCTGTCAACCACGGCTTAACTAAGATCAAGATCGATGGACGCTATGACGACTGGTCCGGGGATAAAATTGAATACCGCGATACTATCGGTGATGTGTTCCATCGTGACTATATTGGATATGGCGGGCTGCGCTACACGAACGACTCCGGCCGGAATGACATCGTTACCTGTAAGGTGGCGGTGGATAATAAGATGGTATACTTCTACGTGCAGACGGATAAGCCGCTCACCCCTCACACCGGCAAAAACTGGATGCTTTTGCTTATCGATGCCGATAAAAACTCTAAAACCGGCTGGTATGGATACGATTACATCGTAAACAAAAGCGTGATCGATGCAAAGCATACAACCATAATGCGGTATGACGCAAAGAATCCTGCCGATCCTTGGGTAAAGGTGGGGGATGCTAATTACCGTTATGCGGGCAACAAGCTGGAACTGGCATTACCGAGGCAGATGTTGGGGTTGACCGGCAATAATCTGGTGTTCGATTTCCACTGGGCTGATAACCCGAAGGACCTCAATGATCCAATTTCGCTCTGCGTAAGTGGTGACAGCGCTCCGAACCGCCGGTTCAATTATCGCTGCATCTGGAAGAAATAGGAATGAGTAGAGCAGTTCCGAATGTGCTTCTTCTATTCTCCGACCAGCACCATGCCGGAGTTCTGGGCTGTGAAGGGCATCCCGATGCGCTGACACCCAATCTCGATAGATTGGCAGCTGACGGTGTGCGGTTCAATCGCGCTTATTGTCAGGATGCGGTGTGCGGGCCGTCGCGCGCGTCGATGATGACAGGGCTTTATCCGCGCACTTTGGGCGTTATCGATAATGGAGAAAAGATTGCTCCCGGCATCGATTTCGTTCCTCTTCCAACCCTGATGAAGCAGAGCGGATATTATACTGCATGTTTCGGCAAGCAGCATCTCAGTCCGGCGATAGATGTGAGCTGGGATACTGCTTATGGGACACTCCCGGGTGAGACACCTTCAGGTTACTGGGAATGGATAGAAACCCGCGGTCTCTTTACGGATTTCCTTAACGATTGGCTGGCGGAGTTCGGGGACCGACTCCCGGGAGTTGGTTACAATTACTCGGCTCCGCTGCTGGCTCGCCTTTCCAGGCTTCCTACTGATGCCACGATGGAGGCTTATGTAGCTGAAAAGACGATCGATTTCCTGAAAAGCCGTAAAACCGGCGATAAACCGTTCTTCTGCTGGAGCAGCTTCTACAGGCCTCATCAACCGTATACTCCGATCAAGAAATGGGCGGATATGTACGATCCTGCGAGCATTCAATTGCCTGGAAGCATTGCGCAACCGCCCGATGATCTGCCGCTGTTCCTTAGAAGCTGGAGAAACAACGAAAAGCGGCCGGTGAACCTGATCGAGGCCGCGCGAGACGAAACTATCTACCGGCGCTATATCACCTATTACTACGCTCTGGTAACGGAGATAGACTATTATATCGGTCAAATTATAAAGACCCTGGAAGAGACAGGGCTCGATGAGAATACCATTGTGATCTATACCTCCGATCACGGCGAATTCGTCGGTAACCATGGTATGGTGGAAAAGTGCCATCAGGGACACAGCGTCTATGAGGACACACTGCGTGTCCCTTTGTTTATCTACTGGAAAGGCAGGACCCTTATCGGAAAGACTGCATCAGATCTGGTGGAACTAGTCGATCTTTATCCTACTATTCTCGATATGTGTGGTTTACAAGCTCCAAAAGAAGTAGACTGGGCAGGTCGCTCTCTTGCCTCTGCCGTGACGAGCGGTAAGCCGGTCGGCAGGAAATACGCGATCTGTGAGAACTACTCACAAGTAAGCGTCATCACCGATCGTTACAAGCTTGGCCACTGGATTGAGCCTCCGATGGCTGATCGAGATTTCAGAGACTTCGGAGATATGCTCTTCGACAGGCAGCATGATCCGCTGGAAGTAAATAACCTGCTGCGCGGGAGCGCCTGCGCTGAGATATATAACGAGCTATGCGGTTATCTCGCTGAATGGGAAAGCGCTGTGCCCGCCGATGGGATGATGCTCAACATTGAGCGGATGCGGAGTAATTAACCGGCTGATTAGATCTTGCTTATAGTAATGCACGTGCCGTCGGGGTGATAACTTTTACGGAAGACTTTCCACGTGTATTTATGGCGGCCCCGCAGTGGTTCACCGATGACAGGACCATCTTTATCCTTAGCCAGCAGGACCACCACATGCCCGATATCACCCAGCTTTACCCCGATTACCGATGGCACGGGAGCTTTTTGAATCGGGTTGACGTGATGAACTCGCAGTTCGTATCCCGGCTTTCTGAGCGCCCGCATCATATACCACATCTCGGTTCCTCTGCTTGTGGAGCCGGCGGCGCTGGCTAATTCGGGTTCGGTGATGTGCCCGCCCTGCATTCGGATAAGCGTGGTTATGCAGGCCGGCACGCAGGTGTAGCTGCTCGATTGCAGGCAGATTCCATCGTGCCATCTATTCTCGAGGATGGAGTAGTTTATACCATAGATCATCTGCTTGGCGAACGGAGCGATGAGCAGACCCAAGAAAATCATCGTGCATGCGGTGAGAATTGGAGCGTTGAGCTTACCCGGCCGCAGCTTCGACGAAGCGTATAAGACTCCCAGCAAAGCGCCGGTCAGCCCGGAGCTCATTTCGATCCCGGGCAGAGCATGAAAATAATAGAACCAGGGCGCATAGGGGATAAGGAGGGTGTAGTTGCTTGTGAATAATACCGCAGGTATCGCGAGAATGAACCCGGTGATGATCAGGCTGATCCGCGTAGCTGCATTCGAGCGGCGGATGTAGATCAGCCGGAAAACGCAGAATGTCAGGATGCATATAAGCAAGGCAGGAATGAAGTACATCTTCATTTGATCGGTCCTGATTCGATGTTTTTCTAAGTGTATTTGCAGTTTGCGAAGCTGTCAATAGGGAGCAAACAATTTGATACGGATAAGAAAAAGCCCGTGTGCATTTCTTTGTGCTTGATTCAGCTTTGAAATGATACGGTTTTTTTGAGTTACTGGAAACCGAGACTATTCTTCTCCGAAAATGGCGTTTTTTGCCATTTTCGTTCCCTTCGTGGCGAACACAACACTTCTTGACCGGCAGTGGTCCGCAGGGTTGCGAGAGGTGCTGCGTAGCAGTCACGAGAGTGTTCATGCCACGATTCCTAAGGTGTGGCAATCGCGCATAATAAAAATGATAAATGTGACAAACAAAGCCCAGTTCAAGCCGGGCTTTCAATTTAACACTAATGCAAGATGGGCTTAATAGCTACTCAATATTCTTCGGATCTTCTTCTATAGTGTTGTCTTCATCAACGAATACCACTTCACCGTGCTTTTCAGCAACAAGCCGCTCCTTGCGTACATCTCCGGAGACTTCTTCTTCCTCTTCGATAGTCTCCACCTTAATTACGATCTCGCTTGTTACCTCAGATACTACATGTGCTTCGAGATGCTCTTCGATTATCGGGATTACTATGGGTTCCTCTCCTAAAACATATTTTTGTGGCTCCGTGGTTGCTGCATCCGTTTCGGGAGATGTGGTTGCTGTGCGCACTTCAGGAACCGCGGGCACGGTTTGCTCTTCTGTGGCTGCAGGCGCGATCCGGATATTGCTCCAGTAATCGTAGTACTTACCGAAATCGGTTTCATCCCTGGTGTAATCGGGTGAGTTATCCAGATCATCCATAGAACTCTTGAATGTGACGATTTTATCCTCGGTATCGATATGAAGCTTATCGAGTGGAGCAAGCCTGTGCTTTCCACCCATACCGACAAACTGATCGTAGTTGATATCGGCGAACGGTATGATCCGCGCATCGGGATCAAGAAGCAGATCATCTATTTCACCAAAGTTGTTACACTCGTGGTCCTTGACAGTCCATCCACGGATATCCGGTTCGTTTTCATCGAGCTTCCAGTCGCGGATTTTACTCAGCCTGACGAGGCTCCGGCTTATATGTCGTAGGTCTCAATCCCGTGATAATGTCCCTTTTCAGCCATCTTCTCGCACCTCCTCAACTTGCGGCAGCCATTGCTTCTTACGGCGAGCATGGCACATTTATATGCCATATATACCCTTGACTAATGATAGCCGCAGCCATTTCTAATTTGTGGCAGCAAGCGCTTGAAAATCAACGGGTATATAGGGATTATTACGGGTCAACACGGAGTGCCTGATATGGAAGATGAGAATAACGATAGAGAGCAGAAACATGAAGAATCGAAAAGCAGGAATCATCTTTTCAATGAACGCACTTTCCTGTCCTGGACCCGCACGGGTGTTTCTCTCATCGGAGTAGGATTTATTGTAGGGAAGTTAATGCTCGAATATTATATTAAGGGCTCGGGTTTGGCTTCGATCGGTATAGCGATAGGGTTTACGGTTGCTGGAATTATCACTCTGATTGTGGGGGTATGGCGCTTTTATAGCGTACAGGGGATGATCGAGCGTGAGGTATTCCGTCCTGTGGGCTATGGCCTGTTGTTTTTAACCGGCATGCTGACCGCGCTGGGAATCGCAACTATCATCGATATGGTAATGCGCTGATGCGATGAGACAAGAATATCTCATCTCATAATATTGCATAGCAACCAGCTGACTCCGCCACCGGAATGATCATCGCACAGGCTTTCTTTTCATCAACACGATACCCACCACCGAAATTATCAGTGCCAATGCGCTTGCAGGCTCGGGAACCGGCAGCACATCGATCGTTACAAAACCGGAGTCCGTCTGATCGGGATTTGCGCTTACGGAGTCATATTCGACCGCGGCGGTGAATTTGAACTTATACGTCCCCGGAGCAGCGGATGACAAGTCGAATTGGCCGAGGGCGAAATTATATATGTTACCTCCAGCTACTGTGAACGCCTGCGGTACTTCGACAGCGGTATTGGTAACCCATAGCTTATCGAACATGGATAGATCGTTGGGAGCAAGCTCGTCGGTCTTAAGAGTGATACCGTCGAAAATGAGCGTGTTTGCGGAGTCGGTGTTGTAGACCGTGCCCATGAGCGTGAGCGGTGTAGCAGAACCGCTCACGCCGGAATAATGAGGCGTTCCAGTGACAGGATTCGGGTTTACCAGCCAGAACCATTCACCCGAAGCGCAAGCGCTCCCAACCAGGCCGAATGTCAAAGCCGCGCATATAATCGCGGTCGAGATCGACCTCATAACTCCAACAGCTATATATTTCAGTTGTACTGTATCTGCCATTTGCTTAACCCTCTGTTTTGTCACTGGACGGTGATCTTCTTCCACGGAGTCGTAAGCGTTCTTACCGTTCCGGCAAGATCGCGATAGGTCAGCGTCAGCTTCGCATAGAACTGCGTCTCGGTTGTGGAGAACTTGATCTCCTGGTTCGCGCTGTCGCCTCCCGCAAGAGATCCGTTTCCGAATAGGAGTGGTGCGCTTGTTAATATGGTAATCGTTGACGGATAGGCCTGGATAGCAGTCACCTGCAGCTCCGTTGCGTCACCTCCGGTGTTTGCGAGATGCGCGGAGGCGGTCACGATGCCCTTATCCACCGAAGCCGTCGAGAATGTGAGATCGAGAGCCGGGAGCATAAATCCGGCGGTTGTGAACTCCTGCTCCGGTGATGTCGAGGTCATATTGTTCCAGTAGTTCTTCGACTGCACCGAGTAGTAGTAGTGAGTGCTCGGAGTAAGACCGGAAAGATGGACCTTGTGACCCGTTACAAAGTCCGGGCCGTTCAAGGTTTGGGTGTAGGCGCCGGGCGCTGTACCGAGCAGGACTACTGATGTAGACTGCACATCGGTGCTCCAAAGGACATCCGCGCCTGTGCTGACAGTGTTCTCGACATGAATATCGGTGATCGCGGGACCCGCGTTATATCCGAAGATATCCTCCTGGCGGCGGATTCTCAGCGCCGGGACCAGATCGGACCCGGCTTTTTCAGTCGTGACGATTCCGGTCACTCTTACGAACATATTAGGCGTCGGAGCGCTCGCGCCCTGTGGCAGGAGGATCTTTAATTGATATGTGCCGTCGCTGATTGTGAAGTCAGTGGTGTTCGAGGTTGTTACTTTGCCCGCAGCGCTGACGAACAATCCGACTATGTTAAGCCCGGTTCCTCCGGCCATACCCTGCTGACCAGCGCCGGTCGAATTATCGTATTGATAACCGCCGCACTGGAACGAGCGAATGCTCATTCCGAGCGGTTGCAGCGTTCCCGAGCCGACTTTAGAGAGCGAAGAAGCAATTATACGGCGCTCGCCGTTCGGGCCTGTTGCAAGCGTTCCGGTGACGGATACCCTGTCGCCTTCGAACGCCGATGCTCCGACGACTTCTATGCCACATGCGCGGTCGAGTGACTCCACATAAATGCAATCCGGGAATAGAGCAGTTACCGCGAGGCCTTCATTTCCGCCGAGGCTTATAACCGCACCGTCAGCCATCGATCTCGCTTCACCCACCGATACGGATCCAGCCGAGCTTATCTCGTAGAACAGCGTATACGATCCCGTGCTGTCCTTATCGAAGATGTGGAGTTTGTTCTCGCGATATGGGTCCTGGCCCTGGAGGCGGATGGTCCTGTGGGTTGTCCAGGCGTTATCGTTAATGCGAACCTCGCGGCCGTCCGAACGGACTACCTTCGCAAGATGATATTTCTCCTGCCCGGGGTCATCGACCAGAATATAGGTCCAGCCGGATGTCGTTGCGGCGCTCAGGTTCACTTTAAGATTGATCGGATCAAGCGTGCCGTCGACATGCGGGAAAAGCGCCTGACTGACGGGATCTATGGAGCCGTTGCTGTTATATAACCGGTTCGGAAGATGATCGGGGTTTGTCGCCTGATCGGTGGTGTCGTTAACCAGGAAATCCGGCTTATAATCGTCGGTAGGAACATCCACCCTTACGGCATGAGTGAGTTCGTGGATCGATACGCTGTCGATCAGCGAGAGGCGCGGATCGCCGAGCCCGTCGATATGCTCGAAAGTAGCCTTGTAATCGATGAACTTACCCTGCAGGCTGGATGTCATCATCCACTGCGCCACCGAAGTCTGGCCCGGATTGATATTTCCTAAATTCACCGTTAAAGATGGCGCGACGGGGTCCGTATTGACCTGCGCGCCGATGATCTTGAAATCTACCAGCAGGCCTTTCACATTGTCGACGATCTGGGGCTGGGACGATGTGATGCGGACATTGTTCGCTACACCGTTGCCCTGGTTGCTGAGGATAAGACCGAGCGGGAACGGCTCGGCGGGTTCGATCTGGGGCGTGAACGGATCGTCGCTGTAGACATCGCGCACCAGGAAGTAGTTGAGGATAAGCCTGGCATCCGGCTTGACCCAAACAGTGGCAGGGAAGAGGGGGGCCGAGACTTGCGAACCATCCTCGGTGTAGCTCATGGTGCCGCCGATCGTGTATTTAGTATCCACATCCGGAGCGGCATCACGCGTAGGTATGATTGTCCAGACGGCTGTCGCGGTCACGCCTGGGCCGACCGTTCCGCTGCCGTCTACGCCGCTGATATTTGTCAGCACGGGTGGGGCAATGCCGAATAGATTATTAGCTGGCTGGTTGTTCGCGTCACGGATATCCAGAGCCACGTTAAAGTTCTGTAGTGGGACATTCTCGGGCGAGTTTGTAACCTCGAGAGTCGCGCGGAACGCCGTACGAGTGATTGCGACATCCTGACTGATCTTGATCCTGACGCGAGCGCAGACTCCCGTTTCTTGTTGGGCAAAAATCGGCGCCAGAGAGCACAGCAGCGCACAGGCTGCCAGGAAGCAAAGTAGCAGGGATTTGCGAAGAATCCTGTCGATTAGTAGCATCGTATTCTGTACCTCACTTCCTTACCACCATACTTGCTTATGTCCGTCGAATCGCTCTTTACAGAGGATTTCTCCAGGATCGAAACAATAGGACGCTTAATAATATTGGAATAAGAAGATGGAGCCGGCCCGAATCCGGGGTTACACTTGCCCGGCACTCCCTGGCCGAAGTCCCATGGAGTCATATTCACCGGGAACCCATTGGTCGGCAGGTTGAGTCCGATCCCTATTCCTGAATCATCTATCGGTTTCGGCTTCGTATCATTGGGCGATGACTTCGGCAGGCAGTTAAACGCATCGCCCATCTCGCCGGTATCACCGAGCAGTGCGCTGACCATCTTACAGAAGCAGCACGGCGTCCCGGTGTTTGCGCTGATGATTTCGCACGTATATTTGAACAAGCACCGTATTGCATCCGGACACTTATCCGCTGCAATAGGAGCACCCTCCGGTCCGAGAGCCATCGCTCCGGCGCAGGCTGCGAGATCGAAACCGCATTTGATAATGTCGTAGATCTCTTTTCCGATCATAGCCGGTGTGGTGTCTATCGGAACGGCTACGAGCACGTTATTAACGCACTTGTAGTAGTAGAGCACTTTACCTTTGATGATAAGATCGCATGGCTTGTTCGGGTCATTATTGTCATCCCCGAACGGCTTGATCAGGCTGTTCGTTGAAACTGATGCGACCTTCGCAGCCTCTTTTGCGGCAATTGCTTGCGCCGCGGTGGTATCGGTTGCAACCGATGGCAATCCCTGTATCGGCCCGTCGGCTTTTGCTCTGACCAGCACCGGCACGACAATCGAGCTTTCCGCTGCGAGCGTGCCGATATCGCGTATAAGCGGGACTATGTAGAACTGGTCGGAGTCATCGAAGTCGAGCGTGACCCCCTGCGCAGCGATAAGACCGTGATTTGTGATCGTATAGTCGACTTCTGTCGTGTGACCTTCAAGCACCGGTATCATCTGGAACGGTGGATCGACCGTTACGACAGGCGCGGGCACGTGTGTTTCGAACGTGGCTTCCAGATTGATCTTATACTTGTCTTCAATCTGTACCGGTTCGACGTTCCAGGTGTAACTCACAAGTTGCCTGCGGAGGAATGCCTGGATGTCGGTCACCTGACCCGCGATTATCTGGACAGGTTCGTTATCTGTGGCGTGCTTGTAAGCCTTGACTTCCAGGTTGTAATGGCCCTCCGGCAGGCCCTGCTTGAGAACAACACCTTTATCGTCCACCATAGATTCGAAGACAATATGTCCATCGACCGCGTCGGTGAGGGTGACCGTGGTATCCAATACATTCGGGTGATCTTCCGCAAAGAATGTGAACTCGTCAGTTGCGGTCACTTTAAGATCACCGAACTGGTCGGAGATCGCATTGAAGTTGAAATTGACGGATACTCCGCCATTGCTTCCCGCTACGGCGAAATTGCCGGCGTAAGGCCCGAGCGGCAGCGATGTATCGGGTTTAAGCAGGAGAGAGACCTTTGTTGTCTCTCCCGGCCCGAGTGTGCCGATTTTCTGGGGAGATATCAGAGAGAGCCAGGGCACGTTCGGTAGGTTGACCTGCAGGTCGTTAGCCGGAACCGCGCCGGTATTGGATATTTCACAATCGATATTAGTCTGCTTCCCGCGAACCATACTGAAGTCGAGGCGGCCAGGGTTAGCTACGATCCTGGGCTGCCTCGGGATCACGTAGAGATTGAGTGTCAGTGGAATCTCAGGACCCTCGGCGGATTTGATCGTAACTGTGGCGATATTTTGCAGCACCGATTCATCGCTCGCCGTAACGGTGTAGCTGAGCTTCTTCGCTGTCAGGGCTTCTATCGTATTCGGCGCATCGATGCTGATGTGCATATTCGGCGAAGCATCTTTAACGGTTGCGGTCAGCCCCGTCAGGGCGGTGGTGCCCATATTGGCGATGTCAATCTGCCCTGTTGCAGCCACGCCCGGATTCAGCACCAGCTGCACGCGGTCGGGCGCAATGGTGAGCTGCTTGGGCATCGTGAAGTTGATTGCCTGGACGAATAGATTATCATCCTCGTTCGATTCAGCTACCGCGTTGCCATCATCGACTTTAAGGATGATGTAGTGCAGTCCCGGCGCCACAATCGGCATCTTCAGGTTTTGTGTATTGGTATAGTTGTATAATCCGGCGAGCGTTGCAAGGCTCGGGAACTGCCCGAGCGGGATCGCGGACGCATCGAGCTCCTCGGAGTCGGAGAGATAGAATCCGTCCATCCACCCTCTGGGAGCATCGCCGAATTCGATATTCTTTACGGTCCAGGAGATCTGCAATTCCTGACCGGAGGATGTAGACATCGGAGTCATCATCATCTGCGGTGTCAGGTTAGCCGGTAGAACCGCAGTGGTAGTAACTGTCTGGGCGTCGGATATCGCTTCGAAGCAGCCGTCACTCGAACGCACACGGATATAATAAGTGGTCTGCGGTGTCAGCCCGGTAATTGTCATCTTATGGCTGGTAACCATGTTGGAATCTACACCGGTCTGAGAGCCGAATGAGTTGGTAGTGCCGAACTCAACCTGCGAGGTCGTGAGCTCGCTTGTTATCCAGCTGACAGTAACGCTGGACTGGTGCGCTCCGAGGAGCACGTTCGATATAGCCGGTGGAACGGTGTCGACCAGGAAATTACGTACCGCCGGGGTGGAGTCGATATTACCGGCTGTGTCCTTTGCGCGCACGCTGAAAATGTGCAACCCATCCGCAAGACCGGTATATTCATGGCATACATCCGACGTCCAATCGGACCAATCAGCACCGTCAAGCTTGTAAGAGTAGAGCTGCTGGTCGGCGGGAGTTGCATCGTCAATGCCGGTCCAGCATAGTTTCACGGTCGGGCTGCAGGACTTGCCGCCTTCAGCCGGGCCGGAGGTGATCAGTGTGTTAGGCGCGCTGGAGTCGGCTGTTGTTGTGAGCGTCTGATCATCGGAGACAGCCTCACGGTCACAGCTGTCTTTCGATTTTACACGGAAGTGATACAGTACCTCCGGGCTGAGTCCGGTGATTGTTACGCTGTGGCTCGTTTCAAGATTATTATCGAGCGCGGAAACCGAGCCGTAGGTCGAATTGGTTCCATATTCTACGAGCGATGTCGTTGGTTTATTCGTCTGCCAGCTAATCAGAGCCTGGGTAGCCTGCGGAGCAGACGCGACACCGGATATGCTCGGTGAAGACAGATCAACCGTGAAATGCCTTACCGCTGGGGTCGCATCGATATTGCCCGAGGTATCCTTTGCGCGCACGAAGAATGTGTGGCTGCCCTCGGATAAGCCGGTGAACAGGTGGCAGGTCTCCGATGTATAATCCGACCAGGTATTGTTATCCATTCGCCAGGAATAGGTCAGCTTATTGGTGGGTGTCGCATTATCCGAACCGGTCCAGCAGATGTTTACGGTTGTGGAGCAGCTTATGCCACCTTCCTGCGGGGCGGTGGTGACTGTCGTTTCAGGTGTGCCATCATCCACCATGGTTGCGAACACTCCGTCAGGTGAAGCGCTCTCCCAACCGCAGCCGTCTTTGGACTTGACGCGGAAGTGATAAGCCGTATTAGGTGCGAGGCCGGTGATTGTGATACTGTGCGATGTCACAAGCCCGGCGTTGATCGGTGTTGCGGAGCCATAAGAGCTGTCGCTGCCATACTCCACGAGTGATGTCGCCGGCTCATCGGTGGTCCAGGAAATGGTAACCTGTGCCTGAGAAGGCGAAGTGGCCACAGCGGTGATCACAGGCGGGTTCAGGTTTACGCTGAAGTGCCTGATCGCCGGCGCCGTGGCAATCTTACCATAGGCATCTTCCGCGGCGACTTCAAACGTGTGCGAGCCGTGGCTAAGGCCGGCAACCGTTGCAGTTACCGCGTAGGAGAAGCTCGACCAGTCGCCGCCATCGATTCGCCAGTGGTATTGCAGTTTATTTACCGGAGTCGTATCGTCGGTTCCGGTGAAACCGAACGTTGTCGAGCTCTCGCAGATGCTCGACCCTTCGCTGGGGCCGGATATTATCTGCGTGGTAGGCGGCGCGGAATCAGGACTGGTTATAAAGGTCATATCATCGGATATGGTTTCTCTGCCGCAGCTATCTTTAGATCGGACTCGATAGTGATAAGTTGTGTTTGCGTCGAGTCCGGTGATTGTTACGTTGTGCACCTTGAGCATCCTCGTATCGATAGAGCTCAATGTGCCGTAGTTCTGATCCTTACCGTATTCGACCTGCGAGGTCGTGTCCTTATCCGTAAGCCATGTGATTGCCGCCTGCAACTGCGAGGCGTTCGTCGAAACACCGGAGATTATCGGCGATGAAAGATCGACCGTGAAGTGGCGGATTGCCGCGGTCGGATCGGTCTTATTGAAAGCGTCTTTTGCTTCGGCTTCGAATGTATGCGCGCCGGCCGCAAGCCCGGAGAGAACAGCGGTGGTGGATGTCGAGAAATCTGACCATGCGCCATTATCGAGACGCCACGCGTATACAAGCTGATCTGTCGGCGTTGTGTCGTCAGATCCGGTAAATTTAAATGTTACCGAATCGGTGCAGGCGGTGCTGTTATCAGCAGGTCCTGAGGTTATCTGCGTGTCCGGCGCAGCCGAATCGGGGATCGTGCTGAATACCTGATCGGTAGAGATGCTTTCTCTTCCGCAGGCGTCAATCGATTTGACCGCGAAGTGATAGATCGTGCCGACGCTTAGACCGGTGAGAGTGACGCTGTGATTCGTAACCGGACTGGAGTTCAGCAGAGTCGCTTGGTCATAATTCGTCGAGAGTCCGTAAAGGACCTGCGAACTGGCCGGCGTATCGGTTGTCCATGTAATTATCGCCGATCTTATACCGGGCACTGAATTGATGCCGGAGATTACCGGCGGATCGAGTGCGACCGTGAAATGCCGCACTGCAGGTGTTATATCTATATTATCCTGTTCGTCTTTCGCAGCCGCTTCGAATGTGTGCGGTCCTTTACTGAGATTGGTCAGTGAGACAGCTGTCGACGAAGAGAAGTCCGACCATGCACCACCGTCAAGCCTCCATTGGTATTTGAGCTGAACGGTCTGCGAAATGTCGTCGGAACCTGAGAGATTGAACGCAGCCGTATTGTCACATACAGTAGAGCCCTCAGCCGGACCACCGGTTATAGTGGTATCGGGAGGTGTCGTATCGATGATTACGCCGTAGGTTCCTACGGTGAATCCGTTCCAGTACTCGTATGTCATACTGGTCCAGGTGATAGATGAGAACGTGCCTTTGAACCGGATAACGCCGTGAGGTTCTCCGGTAGCGCCGTTGAGCTGATAGAAGCCATTTCCCAGATCTTGCTTGGTCAGAGTTCCGCAGCCCCAGTATCCACAGCCCATGCTGAGAATATCGAAGTCCTGATTGAAACGATATCCATTTCCGTTCAGGCTTACGACCGCGAACAGCAGGCCTGTCACCGGTTTAGAGAATGTCATTGTTTTGGCCGATGCCCGAGACAGCGCGATTATACCCGGTGACGGAGGAGCATTGCCCACCTGTGCGCTGAGATAAGGCGTCGAGGGGTTCCAGAAATTCGTCCCGCTCGTTGTCTGGATAAATGCAATCTCACCCGTATAATTTACGGTTACATTGGTATCACCGAAAGTAAGCACACCGGTCGCGGAGCCATCTGTTCCCACGGTGCCGCTCAGCCAGTTAACCCATGAAACATGTGGAGGAACTGTTGTGAATTTCCATGTATAGTCGGCAGCGAGCGTGTTGCCGACATGATCGGTTACTCCGGTTGTAATCGCAGCCGTATAAACAGTTCCTTCGATCATTGACGCGGAGGGTTTCAAGGTCGCGGTGCGGCTCTGGGAATCGTAGGAGACGGTTCCAGCGATAGCTACGCCGTTGTCGTCCCTGAGCGTGAACGCGGATGCTGTGATGGTCGACGCATCCATCGCTTCGCTGAAGACCGCGCTGATGCTTGCGTTCGTTGCCACACCGGTCGCATTATTAGCGGGAGATGTGGATGTGATCGTCGGTGGTTTGGCATCGACCGTGAACGTGCGGGTCGCGGGTGCGCCCTCGTTACCTACCAGGTCTTTTGCACGGACACTGAGCGTATGCTGGCCGTCAGTTAAGCCAGTGAACTTGTGCGAGGTGCCGCTCGAATATGCGCTCCAGTTATCGCTGTCCATCTTATAACTGAACACAAGACCGGCAGCAGGAGTCACATTATCGGAGCCGCTCCACGTGAAATCAACTGCCGGTGCTGAGGTCGCGCCTTCATCCGGTCCACCGGTGATGGTAGCTGTTGGTGATGTAGCATCTACAATGAAATTCGTTATAGCAGCGGTATTGTTCGCGGTGGAACTCTCCGCCGGGCTGCCATTGATTATAGTCGCGTTCAATGTATATGAGCCGTTAAGGCCGGTCAGGTTCTTATCGATAAACGCGGTGACGGACGATTGCTGCGGAACGTTTACGCCGGTCGCTGTTCCGAGGTCGATCGTATTTATTCCATCGGTGGCGCTGAAGTTCACATCAGCGGTTCCGTCTGAGTCTGAAATATTATGAATCACAGCCGCGATATGAGCCTGAGCGCCTGGAGCCAGCGGAGACGCCGGGGCTATGCTTATATCCCCTGATCCGATTGCCAGGTCGAACGGGATTGGGTCGCGCACGGTTATATGCGCGATGCTGGAAGTTTGGCAGCCCTTCGAATCGGCGACGGTGAGCTTGACTACAGCCGGCTGGTCGGATGGGGTGGGCGAATTGAACGTATAAGTCGCTATGGCGCTGGTCGAATCTGGGATGCCGTCGTTGTTGAAATCCCACTGGTAGGAGATAATATTCCCCGAGCTTCGGGTGCCATCGAGGGTTACCGTTCGCCCACGCACCACGGTGAGATCAGGTCCCGCATCGGCTATCGGCGGGAAAGCGCACTCGGAATCGGAACTGAAGATCGGATTAAGCGTATTGCCCCAGTCGTTGAAACCGTTGCCGCCGAGTGTCTGGACCATAACCGGATTTGTTGCGACGATGTGCAGCACCTGCTGAGGATCGATATCAATGAAACCGTCGCGATCTTGTGTATAAGTGCTTGTGACCCCGGAGCCCATATTCGTGACGCTCACGACGGTCCCATCATAAGCGCAGAAGATCTTAGCTCCCTGAGTCTGGCTGTGGAGATAGAACTCCCTGCCGCCGTTGCCCTGGTTTATGGTGATATCATCACCCATATCGGCGATGCTGCTGCCGCCTTCGTAGTCCCCTGCCCATACCGCGACGTTGCCGGTGGAGGTCAGATGATATGCAGTGCGCCCGGTTCCCTGCCTGTAGTAGGTTTCGCCTTTGGCGATATGCGCGGTGAAAAGGGTAGAGCCATTATCGGTAAGGGTGCAGTTGATGTCCGTATCTTCATAAGCGAAGACCGCGATTGCGCCACCGCCCCAGTTATGAGTTTTGAATACGAAGTCCTTGCCCATATCGCGGCCATTACTGGACGGGACGCAAGCCTGTCCATTGCCGGTGTTACATTCAAGGGCAACACGAGCCTTGGAAGACGGATTAGCCACGGGCGGGTCGCTGTGAACGTAGTAAAGCGTGCCAGGGGACAGCGGATTACCAGTCGTCTCCCATCTCTGGTATTTATTGAGATGGAACGGGCCGGCAACATTGATCGAATTATTCGGATTAGCGGGATCGGGACGGCTGATGGTGATATCCGCATCGTCATAAGCCCATATTACAAACTCGTTGGTTCCGCTGAGGACTGGGATAAGAAACGTATAATCGGTTCCGACCCGGTTCATACCATCGATAGCCGGGAAGAAGAAGCTGCCGCCGAAATTGCAGCAATCGTAACCGAGATAGACATACATCGGCTTATCCGCCTGCACCTTGAAATGGCGCAGGTTGGGAATCGGAACTGTTATCCCCTGAGCCTTATTCAGCACGCCTGAAGCATAAACCGAAGCGGGAGGGTCCAGGCTCACAACGCTGTAGCCGGTGCCGTCAGTGAAGCCGACCATTATCAGCGAACCCGATGTATTTGGATTGAAGCCGTAGTAGATCGGGATTGCGTTTGTGATCGTTATGCCCGAGACCGCCGCGAAGTTATTGGCTGTGGATGTCTCGGCAGAGCTGGAATTGATAATGGTTGCGGTGTACGTGAATGTGCCGTTAAGGCCGGTAGTATTCTGATCGATTGATGCAGTGGCGGAGGACCATGCCGGGATGCTGATCCCCTTTACCGTGCCGAGGTCGATTGTATTGACGCCATCGGTCGCGCTAAATACTATATCGGCGGTTCCCGGTGTATCTGAAAGGTTATGGATCGTCGCTGTTACCTGAGCGGGTGTACCGGATGTGAACGGAGATGATGGGGTAACGGTTATGTCCTGCTGTGTGATAGCCAGATCGAATGGCACGGGATACGGTGAATCTTCCTTTTCTATCACGTAGCCATAGGATGCATAACTCCTGCCCAGGTTATTCCAAAGTTTCTGGATCGAGTTGCTGGTTCCCATATATGCTATGGCGTCTTCGGAGCCATAATTGTTAGGCTCGCCGCCAGCCCAGTTTATATAGTCCCAGGGTTCTCCGTTTGCCCACTGCCAATTGAATGTGCGGGTTGGGTCGTATCCACCCAGCCAGACGCCCATCCGGTTGCCGGACCCATCGGGTGCATGCCAGAACTTGGGGTCGGTGACCAGGCTGAAGACAAAATCGTTCTCCGCGTTTGAATGGATGGTGGCGAGATAACCACCTGCTGCCGTGGCTGCGTTACGAGCATTATCCCAGGTGATTCCGGAGGGCGTGTAGACAGCTCGATAATAATGGTCGTTTCCGCCTGCATCTGCGGTCCACTGCGCCCAGCCACCCGTTTCACTCAGCGTCGTTATCGATGAAACTGTGTCCGTGCGTGTCGAGTCGCTGATAGAAACCGCGGTTATCGTGATTTGAGAAGATGAGCCGGTCGTTACGGAAGTATCGGGCCTGACCTCCACTCTCAGCTGGATCGAACTCGATGGCGATATGTTCCCCGTGTCCCAGCCCGATAGAACCTGTGATGTGACATCAATGCCGCCGGCGGTTTCGTTGAAATAGCGCGCGGACCAACCGCTTCCACCGGGAGTAGCAGTTACGGTGAAGCGATCACAGGCGGTGCGGTTATTAACCAGATTGACATAGTAGGTCGCCGGAACCCCGCGCGCTACGGATTGACTGACGGTTTGGTTGGTGGCGTCGCCGTAGATTCCTGTTCCGAGATAGTTCGAGTCGTACTGGTTTCGGATCTGAAGATCGGGTTGGATCGATGTGAATAGGTCGGAAGCAACCCATGTCGGGCCGTTGGTAAGGGTTCCGGTGTTGCCCTGAGCCGTAGCATCCGCAGTCGCTAAACCAGCTCCTTCGTCCATTCTCCAGTATCCGATCAAGCCCGGCTCATTGCCGGAGAGGTGATGATACATTCCATTGCGGATCTCATCCTGGCTTAGAGCCCGGTTCCATATCCTCACTTCATCGATATTCCCTTTGAAGAAGCGTGACATGTCCAGCTGCCTGCCGATACTCCACGGTCCCGTAAAGACGACATTCCCGCTCCATGGCTTACTGCTGGATGGTTGAAGAACGCCGTTATAATAGATTCGCCCAGGCTCGTTCGCTCGCCTGGTTGCGGCGATGTGAACCCATTGATTCTCGGGAACGGCGGAGTTGGAGTTTGTGCAGTGCCAGGAATCGGAGCATTGGGTTGTGTCGCCGAGTTGAAAGTGGATATGTCTCTGGCAGGCGGCCTGGTTATCCGGGTTCGGGCGGCCATCCAGCATAATAGATGCGCCGCTGCAATTCGTATCGTATTGGCTGCTGACAATCGACCACAGCGCGCCGTTCGGTATCGATGGCGCCCATATCCAGGCTTCCAGGGTAACTTCGTTTTGGAACTGAAGGCTTGTGGGCGAGCCAAGGTTCACGTAGTCATCTACACCATCGAACTGAAGACAGTATTGTCCATCCGCCCATACGGGCAATGCACACAACAGAATTGATGCAAGCAGGATGACAAAGCTATACAATGATATCTGTTTCAGAATTTTATTATTCGACTGGCCCACTTTTCAGTCTCCTCTTTAACACAGGATGGACAGGTAAATAGAAATGCTGTCTATGGCTGCTTCCTACAATTAACCTATATAATCTTATCCTATGCTTGGTTGCTAGTCAAAGACTCAGCCGTAAAAATACAAAAATCCGGTAATTGTACGGATGCTTGTGCAGGTCTATAGGCTTGATATACGATGACCGAAGACAAGACTGTGAAATGTGTGGGTGATTATGTTAACATTCGCCGCACAGCTTCTTTCCAGCCGTGATAAAGCTTAGCGGCTTTATCGGGAGACATTTGAGGTGAGAAAGTAGTATCTTCCTGCCAGCAGGCGCAAATATCGGTGGAATCGTTCCAATAACCGAGGGCGAGGCCGGCGAGATAAGCTGCTCCGAGCGATGTCGTTTCGACTACCCTGGGACGAATGACATCGATACCGAGTAAATCAGCCTGGAACTGGCACATGAAGTTATTCGCCGTTGCGCCGCCGTCGATCTTTAAGCTTCGTATCGTTAATCCGGAATCTTTCTGCATCGCATCGAGGACATCTTTTGTCTGATAGCAGATCGCTTCCAGCGCCGCGCGGACGAGGTGGTTCGCGTTGGCGCCGCGAGTTAAGCCGAAGATGCTCCCGCGCGCGTCTTGGTCCCAGTAAGGAGCGCCGAGGCCGGAGAGAGCAGGGACGAAATAGACACCTGCGTTATCCTCGACCGCAGTTGCCATTCGTTCAGATTCCGGAGCGCTGGGAAGTATTTTTAATCCGTCCCGAAGCCACTGGATCGCCGCGCCCGCCACGAAAACAGCTCCTTCGAGCGCATAAACCGGTTCGCCTCGCTCACCGCAGCCGATAGTTACGATCAGGCCATGATTTGAAACCGGCCGCTTCTTTCCCGTATTCATAAGAGCGAAGCTTCCGGTGCCATAGGTGTTTTTCATCGTTCCCGGCTTAAAGCATGCCTGCCCGAAGAGCGCAGCCTGCTGGTCGCCGGCGATTCCCGCGATTGGGATGCCCGAAGGCAGCGCCCCCTGTTCAACGGTGTGACCGGTAACACCGGATGATGGGCGAGGCTCGGGGAGCATCGATTGCGGGATGCCGAACCGTTCCAGGAGTTCATCGTCCCAGGCAAGCCTTTCTATATTGAAGAGCATCGTGCGTGAAGCGTTGGTGAAGTCGGTCGCGTGGACCTTACCGCCGGTCAATTTCCAGAGAAGCCAGGTATCGGTGGTGCCGAAGATAAGCTTACCCTGCTGCGCTTTCTCACGCACGCTGGGGATATTTTCCAGAATCCACTCGATCTTGGTCGCGGAGAAATACGCGTCAATGGGGAGCCCGGTCCTGCTGCGAAAGAACTCCGGCTCACCCGATATCGCATTTAACAGGCTGCAGCGTTCAGCCGTCCTGCGGCACTGCCAGACGATTGCGTTATAAACAGGCTCGCCTGTATCTTTGTCCCACACGATTGCGGTTTCCCGCTGGTTCGTGATTCCGATTCCCGCAATCGAATCGGGAGAAACTTGCCGGAGGACTTCCTGAATAGGGCGATACACGCTCAGCCAGATCTCCTCGGGATCATGCTCTACCCACCCCGGTTGAGGAAAATACTGCGGAAACTCCTCATAGGCGCTGGCGATACGGCAGCCATGCTTGTCGTAGACGATCGCGCGGCTCCCGGTAGTGCCCTGGTCGATTGCGAGGATATAGCGCATGCGGATGTTCTCCTGATTCGAGTAGATAGACTGGTTTTGTTATACCCCGGCTGTTGGGGTGATGTCAACGGCTAATGATGGAGGAAGCCGGGCTGCGAATCTGGTATTAAGTACAGAATTACATAAGAACAGGCTGGTACCAGGTTAGATGACTAAAAGCATTTCCGAACTTCCACATAGAAGATACAACCCGCTGATGGGAGAATGGATACTTGTTTCTCCGCACAGAACACAGCGCCCATGGCAGGGGCAGACGGAGGATCTACCGCGCGATGAGCGACCGGCTTACGATCATTCATGTTACCTGTGTCCAGGGAATAAGCGATCGAGCGGAGAGGTTAACCTGAATTACGATTCTACCTATGTGTTTACAAACGACTTCTCGTCGCTGCTTCCGGATGTTCCTGAAGGGAATTCCAACGTAGGAGATTTACTTATTTCAGAGGTGGAACGGGGGATCTGCCGGGTGATTTGTTTTTCTCCCAGGCACGATCTGACGCTTGCTCGAATGAGCACTGAGGGAATTGTTCGGGTAATCGATGTGTGGGCGCGTGAGACTGAGGAGATCGGTTCGAGACCGGATATCAGTTATGTGCAGGTATTTGAGAACAAAGGCGCGATGATGGGATGCAGCAATCCGCATCCGCATGGGCAGATATGGGCCACATCTTCTATTCCCAACATGCCCGCCGTTGAAGAGAAGAACCAGCGCTTATATATGGAAAAGAAAGGCTCATGCCTGCTCTGCGATTATATCGGGATCGAGGGCGCCGCAGGTGAGCGCCTGGTCTGTGAGAATGAGCACTTCATGGTGGTAGTCCCTTACTGGGCGATATGGCCGTTCGAGACCCTGCTGCTTTCAAAGAGACATACGGCGAGTATCTCCGAGCTCACCAGCGAAGAGAGAGTCTCTCTTGCGGATATTATTAGGAAGCTGGCGACGAAGTATGATCACCTGTTCGGGGTATCGTTCCCGTATTCGATGGGATGGCATCAGAAACCTACCGATGGTGGGGATTACAAATCGTGGCATTTGCACGCTCATTTCTACCCGCCGCTGCTCCGGTCGGCTACGGTGAAGAAGTTCATGGTCGGGTTCGAGATGCTTGCAATGCCGCAGAGAGATATTACTCCCGAAACAGCCGCCGCTCGTTTAAGAGAACTGCCCGAGGAATGGTAGCTCGGTGACATGTCTTTGCTTTCATTGCGGCGTAAAAGCATATTGGAGCATCCATTATTATGCAATTCGTTGGAGGTTTATATATTGGTGAGCCTGACGGTGTTCTGGATTTTATAATCCGTATGTTTCCCAGGCTGACGAGAGATGTAAAACACATCGGCAGCATAACCCGGCAGGTGCAGTATGCAAGTGGACGCGTGCGATTCCTTGGAGTCGAGGTAGAGCGTGTCGATGAGATTCCCGGGGGGATGACCGCGTGGGTGCTGGGCGAAGATGAGTGGACGATGATCGAGCCTCGGGATGGGCGGGATGTTGTTACCTGGCATGGGAGCCTTTCGTGGAAATGGCTGGATCAATCGGTAGCGGGGAGGGCTGTAGGGGAGTTTTCCGCGATGTGCCCTCCTGAATGGAGTGATGGCGAATCAAAAGCTCGCAGGTTCGAATTGTGCTCGCATGGTTACCTCGCGGTGCCGGAAGAGTTTGATGATGATGTATATCTGGCGGATTATGATCCCTCATGGCCAGCGCGGTATGAAAAGATCGAAAAAGAGCTTATCGGGCTCCTGGGACCGGATGTTGCGCTGCGGATCGAGCACTACGGAAGCACTGCGATTCCCGGCATGCCCGCGAAACCAGTCGTCGATGTGCTGGTAGAGATACCTTCTTTCGAGCAGGCGAGGATGCGCGCGGTTCCGGCTCTTAATAGACCGGAGTGCGAATACTGGTGGTATAACGATCACATGTGCTTCATCCTGAGACAGAAACTGATGGGAAAACGTACGCATCACATCCACATGGCGCCGGCCGGGCATAAGTTGTGGGATGGGCTCGCGTTTCGTGATTATATGAGATCTCATCCAGATGACGCCGGGCGCTATGCCGCTTTGAAATACGAATTGGCGGACCGCCACCGCTCCGACCGTGAAGAATACACACGCGCCAAAGCAGAATTTGTCCGTGAGATAACGATAAAAGCACTGGCCGGAAAATAGCTGTGCTATATAAGATCGGCTTATAAATCTTATACAAAGTTGGATCGAGGGTGCTATGAACTTAGGTATAGATGAACTTTTACGAGATCAGGCGCTTAGAAAGCAGCTTGAAGGAAAGCGTATAGCTCTGCTTGGAAATCCGGCGTCGGTGACAGGTGAAGGCAGGCATACTCTTGACGCGTTGATGGAATGTCCTGAGCTGCAAATAACTGCGGTCTTTGGGCCTCAGCATGGGATGCGTGGTGATAAGCAGGATAATATGATCGAGTCCGCGGATTATATCGACCCCAGATACAAAATCCCTGTCTTCAGCCTTTATGGAAAAGTTCGCCGCCCCACTGACGAGATGATGGATACGTTCGATACGCTCCTCGTCGATCTTCAAGATATCGGCACCCGGATCTATACGTTCGTCACGACCATCAGGTATATGCTCGAGGCTTGCGCGAAGCATAGGAAGAGTATGTGGGTTCTCGATCGCCCGAATCCTGTAGGAAGACCGATGGAGGGAACGATCCTGGAGCCGGGTTGGGAGAGCTTTGTCGGAGCGGGACCGCTTCTGATGCGGCACGGGTTTACCCCCGGCGAGCTTGCGAAGCGGTTTGTGGATCTGGGCAAGCTGGATGTGGATTTACGGGTCGTCGAGATGACTGGCTATGATCCGGAGACGGGACCTGGGTTCGGATGGCCGGTGATGGAGCTTTCATGGGTGAACCCGAGCCCGAACGCTTCCAGCCTGAATATGGCGAGATGTTTCCCTGGAACGGTCCTTTTGGAGGGAACCACACTCTCGGAAGGGCGGGGAACGACGACCTCGCTGGAAGTGATTGGCGCTTCCGATGTCGATTTCGACCTCGTATTAAGACGAATGCACGAGCTAAAGCCGGAGTGGCTGCATGGGTGTATTCTAAGACACTGCTACTTCGAGCCGACTTTCCATAAACACGTTGGTAAAATGTGTTCGGGATTTCAGATCCACACCGATAACAAGCTCTACAGACACTGGGAGTTCAAGCCTTACAGGATCATTGCGCTCGCGTTGAAAGTTATTCGGATGGAATACCCTGATTATGAGATTTGGCGGGTGTTTCCTTATGAATATGAGACCGAGCGGCTTGCAATCGATCTTTTAAGCGGCGGATCGTTCCTGCGGGAATGGGTAGATAATCCCGTGGCAGGACCGGCTGAGTTTGACGAACGGCTGCTCCGTGATGAGCGTGAATGGGCGGAGATCAGGGCTCCTTATCTGATCTATTGATCGATCATTCCTTTATCCAGTCCAGCCGCTCGAACGGAAGGATGCTGTAGTTGTAGAGATTGCAGCCGGCGAGATTGTGCTTTTGCAGGAGCGCCATTTTTTCTCGGAAGTTCTCCCGATCCGGGATCGAGTTCATACCCATATTGATCGAGATGATGATCTTTTCACTCGGCATTAGCGACTTTGCGTGTTCGATATCATCCTGTGCCGCGCCTGGGTCGGGAGAACCGACGGGGATGACGTAGTGATCGGCGATTGCCGCCGCGCGTGCCGTATCCGTGCCTTCGGGGAGCGCTCTGGAATAAGGCGAGGGGCCGAAGTAGTCGACTTTTACATCATTTCCATCAGCTATCCGGCGAACTTCGGATAGGAGATCGAGTGCCACTACCGAGCGCATTTTAAGGAATTCTGCAAGGTCAGGATACTTATCTACTAAGTCGAGTAGATCGCAGCCATCGCTTTCCGTGTCGGATGTGAAAATCGGCATGAGGTTCTCACGTGCTATCTGAGCCGTTCGCTCTATATCGATCCCGGATTGCCGAGCTCTGTCCGAGCATGCATCGCAGAAACACAAGCCAAGAAGCGCCTCGTGGCATGTGTTCAATCTGATTCCGTAGAACTCGTGGTGGAACCCATGTGGAAAGCCCATATAACCGAGCGCTTCGAGGAAGATAGTGTCGAGGTCGTAGTTGCTAGCGAGGTCGGAGATCAAACCGAGAACGTATTCAGCCGCCTGCGGTTGGGCTGGGCAGAGGCAATACGGATAGCGGTCACCGTAGACGTTTTGTACGGTGATTTCGGGATGCATATAACCCAGGCGGGTATTGTGCATGCAGACAGTCCAGGCGGTTAGCTTGAGCCCGAAGCGTTTACAGCCATCAGCGACATCCGCGAGCATATTATTCGATTGAACGAACGACGCGGGTACAGGTTTGATCGGACCGGGATAACAGGAATCATCGGGGATGAAATAGGCTGTTCCATCTTCCGGGAAATAGACTCTATGCCTGGGGTTATGCGGGAGTATGAATTTGCCGGCATGGTAGGTTACCGCCATTGCTATACCATCGATACCCCACGCTTTTATCCGTTCAAGAACTGTATCCAGCCCCTCATAAGCGAAATCCCACGCGTAGGCATATAGATTCTTCTGCATATCGATCCCCCTTTGCCTCAGATGTCACCATGGGATTATAGCAGATTGACGAGGCAGTTGCGATAACCAAATCCGCGTTCAATTCGGTGCAAGACAAAAGAAGTAAAACCCCAGGTGCTGAGCGTGGGGAGCAACAGGTAGAGGCAAAAAAGATAAAAAATTACCCCAATAA
>Ga0123519_10003128_pt1 | contig 27626 bp, 23 predicted proteins | sample YelNatPaOPRAMG02_FD_87396 | JGI IMG/M metagenome (GOLD analysis project Ga0123519, IMG submission 87396) | Hot spring microbial communities from Yellowstone National Park - Yellowstone National Park OP-RAMG-02 (version 2) | ecosystem: Environmental > Aquatic > Thermal springs > Hot (42-90C) ...
ATTTCCTTTCAGAGATAGAGGAGCTCAATAAGCCTGAAGGGGTGTTTGTGGATAGCAAAGGAAATATATTTGTGGCAAATACAAAAGAAAATGCGGTTTATGTATACTCATCATCTTTAACCCAGACCCTTATTATTGAAGGCTTGAATCGTCCAAAAGCAGTATGTGCTGATTCAAGAGCCTATATCTATGTTTCAGATAGCAGAAATAACGCGGTAAAGAAGTATAACAAATATGGGGAGCTTCTAACGCAGTTTACAGGCACAGATACAATCACACTTAAAAACCCTGCTGGTATCTGTTTGGACAATCAGGGTAACCTCTGGCTTACAGATGAAGAGAATGACAGGATAGTGAAGATAGGAGCTCCCACTGTGGACGATACATTTTCAAGACGCATCCTCTCTTTGCCCAAGACAGCAAAAACCATAAAGGACGCTTATGCATATCCAGTTCCGTTCAAGCCCTCTGCAGGTCACACTGTGATTAACTTCAAGTTATATAGCCCTCAGAATGTGATATTGAGAATCTATAGCATTGCAGGTGAACTTATATTTGAAAAGACAGGCATAACAGCAGGTACGTATCAGTGGAATGCAAAGAATAACCAGGATGAGCCAGTTGCAAGTGGAGTGTATATCTATTTCCTGACAGACGACACAAAGGAAAAGAAAATTGGCAAGATTATGATTATTAGATAAAAATGAACTGAAGGGATTCTGGAACAAAAAAATGAGCTACTTAGAATTTTACGGTTTTAAGGAAATTCCGTTTGCCAATGCACCGGACCTGCGTTTTTACTACGATGGATACCAGTACGGCTATATAGAAGAAAGATTGATTCACGTGGTGAACCAGATGGGAGGACTTGCTGTTGTGATAGGTCCGATGGGAATGGGTAAAAGCATCCTTTCCCGTCATCTCCTGGACCGGCTCAGCGCTGCGAGCACAGAATATGAGGCAGGTCTGATGGTAATTGTTCATACAGCAATAACTGCAAGCTGGCTTCTGAAGAAGATTGCATCGCAACTGGAGGTTCCTGACCCTGCAGATGAAAAAACCCAGATTATCTCGCAGTTATTCAATCGTCTGATGGAGATTCATGAAGAGGGGAGGAAGGCGGTTATACTTGTAGATGAGGCAAATATGCTTCAGACGCGAGAGATAATGGAAGAATTCAGGGGGCTATTAAACCTGGAAGTTCCTGGCAAGAAGTTGATAACCTTCATATTCTTCGGAATGCCTGAACTGGACCAATATTTGAAGCTTGATGAACCCCTGCGTCAGCGTATTGCACTCAGGATAGCCCTGAGACCCCTTTCGCCTGAAGCCCTGCGGGATTATATTAACTATAGACTGAGCAAAGCAGGTTCAGATAAGAAAATTTTCAGCGACGAAAGTATCAAATTAATTCACACTTATTCGCGTGGTGTCCCCCGTCTTGTAAATACAATTTGTGACAATGCCTTGCTGGAGGGATTCCTGCAGAAGGCCCAATTTATAGGTCCTGAAATTATAGAAAGGGTAAGCGGGGAATTGATGTTGAGTGAGGAACCGCCTGCCCCTGATTCTTTCTTTGTCAGGCCTGAAGGTTCAAAAACTGCTGAAGAAGTAAAGGCACCTCCTTCTAAGGAAGAGAAAAAACCTGAAAAGGAAGAAAAGGGCGGTGAGCCAAAGGTATTTCATATAGGGTAAGGTTATGCCAAGAAAAATGTTTGGAGAAACCCTTATTGAGAAGAAAATTATTACCCCTGACCAGTTAAAGGCTGCCCTGGAATTGGGAAAGAAGGAAGGGGGAACATTGGGACAGAACCTTGTGAAACTTGGATTTGTAAAAGAAGAAGTGATGAACAGGGAGCTGAGCGAGTATTACGGAATTCCTTACCTTAAATTGCAGGATTATGAAATAGACCCCAATATACTTGCAGCAATTCCTGAGGACATTGTTAAAAAATATCAGATTCTTCCCCTTGACAAGATTGGCAAGACCCTGACCATTGCAGTTTCTGATTTTAACAATGTTGTGCTTCTGGATGAATTGCGGGCTGTCACAGGCTGTCAGGTTATACCTATGGCTGCCAGCGCTTCTGATATCAGTGCCGCAATAGAGAAATATTATAAGAAGGTATCCCTGGAAGAGACCCTGAAGGATATTTCTTCAGAAGATCACCTGCTGGAAGTGTACAAAAGAGAAGAAAGGGAGGAATTGAAAACAACAGAACTCCAGGCTGCTGCTGAAGATGCCCCAGCAGTGAAGCTGGTAGATTTCATCATTGCCCGTGCAATTGAAGACAGGGCAAGCGATATTCATATAGAGCCCTATGAGGAAGAATTGCGTATCCGAACCAGGATTGACGGAATTCTCTATGAGATGAATCCCCAGCCTCCCAAGAAAATGCACAGGGCAATAGTTTCACGCATAAAAATAATGTCAGGTCTTGACATAGCTGAGAGCAGACTTGCTCAGGATGGCAGGATGAGGGTTAAAACAAAGGATGGTAAGGTAATTGACCTGCGTGTGTCTACACTACCGACAATCTTTGGGGAAAAGGTTGTGATGAGGATTCTGGACAAAAGTATTCTTGGATATGATTTCCGTCAGCTCGGGGTTGAGCCAGAGGAAATGGAAAGATTTGAAGCGTCAATGGATGTTCCATATGGCATGATTCTTATTTCAGGTCCTACAAGCTCTGGAAAGACCACCACTCTATACACTATGTTAAATCAATTAAATTCTTCAAGGGAGAACCTTATAACTGTAGAGGACCCTGTTGAGTATCAGATAAGAGGAATAAATCAGATGCAGATCAGGCCTGATATCGGACTTACCTGGGAAATAGGGCTGAGGGCTATCCTTCGTCAGGATCCTGATATTATAATGATCGGAGAAATAAGGGACCTGGAATCAATTGAGATGGCTATAAAATCAGCACTCACAGGCCACCTTGTGCTGTCTACAATACATACGAATACTGCCTGTGCTACAATCAGCCGCCTGATTAATATGGGTGCTGAGCCATTCCTTATAACTGCATCCCTGGTGATGGTTGTATCCCAGAGACTTATCAGGCAGGTCTGCCCGCAGTGCAAAGAACCATATAAACCTTCGGAGGAAGTTCTGGAGAGAGCAGGCATAAAAAGTACAGAAGCAAAAAATATTACTTTCTTTAAGGGCACTGGTTGTGATTACTGCCACAATGTGGGCTACAGGGGAAGGGTTGCTGTTTATGAAGTGCTTACACTTACCCGGCATTTAAAAGAACTTATATTAGAAGGTGCCACCCCTCCTGTGCTTGAAGAGGCAGCAAAAAAGGAATTGGGTTTCAGGACACTTTCAGAAATAGCCATTTCAAAGGCCAAGAGGGGCATTACGACTCTGGAAGAGGCTATGAGCCTGCTCATTGCTGAGGACTGATATGCAGAAAAAAAGATTTGGTGAAACATTGATTGAGAAAAAGGTTATAACAGAAGAGCAGCTGAAACAGGGGCTGGAGAACCAGAAAAAGGAAGGCGGGACCCTGGGGTGGGCACTTGTGAGGCTTGGCTTTGTGTCTGAAGAAGAAATGAAGAAACACTTAAGTGACTACTACGGAGTTCCGTTTGTGGATATCAGCCAGTATGAGATAGACCCTGCGGTTTTAGCCACTGTTCCGGAACATATAATCAGAAAGTACAGGGTAATCCCTCTGGATAAAATGGGTTCTAACCTCACCATAGCAACTTCTGACCTGACGAATGTATTCATTTTTGATGAGCTCAGGATTATAACAGGATGTAATATCACTCCCCTGCTTACCAGCGAGCAGGAAATTAACAATGCCATTGAAAAGTATTATGGAAAGAAACTGAGCATAGAAGAAACGCTAAAGGAAATAACCAAGGAAGAGGAAAGCGGGATAGAAATTCACAAAGAGGAAGTAAAGGGCGTAGACCTTTCTACTCTGCAGGTATCTGCGGAGGAAGCGCCTGTGAAGAACCTTGTCAATTTCATAATTGCACAGGCAATTGAAGACAGGGCAAGCGATATTCACATAGAGCCATATGAAAAGGACCTGCGCCTGCGCTACAGGATTGACGGAGTTCTTTATGAAATCAATCCACCTCCTCCGAAGGAACTGCAGGATGCTATCATAGCGCGCATCAAGGTTCTGTCAGATATGGATATTGCTGAGACAAGGATTCCGCAGGATGGAAGAATCAGGGTGACAACCAAGACCAAGGTAGTGGACCTGCGTGTTTCTACTTTCCCCACTGTTTTTGGTGAGAAGGTGGTTATGAGGCTTCTGGATAAATCAAGCCTTCAGTTAGATCTCGCGCAGCTGGGTTTTGAAAAGGAAGAGCTGGAGAAATTTGAAAGGGTAATTGCGCAGCCTTATGGAATGATTCTTGTTACAGGTCCTACCGGAAGCGGAAAAAGTACCACTCTTTATTCAGTGCTTTCACGGCTCAACACTACCAGGGATAACATTGTTACAATTGAGGAACCTGTAGAATATCAGATAAGAGGGATAAACCAGGTGCAGGTTAATCCTGATATAGGGCTCACATTTGCCATGGGATTGCGTGCAATCCTGAGACAGGACCCCAATGTTGTAATGGTTGGAGAGATAAGAGACCAGGAAACAGCAGAGATAGCAATAAAGGCAGCACTTACAGGACATCTGGTGCTTTCTACTCTTCATACCAATGATTCAGTTGGAGCAATTTCCAGACTTATTGACATAGGTATTGAACCCTTTCTTGTATCCAGTGCAGTCTCACTTATTGCAGCACAGAGATTAGTGCGCCGCATCTGTCCTCACTGCAAGGAATCCTACACTCCTTCTCCCAAAGTGCTCGAAAGCCTTAAAATAAAACCAAAGCCAGGAGAACAGATTCTGTTTTATCGTGGCACAGGATGTGAAAGCTGCAAGAACACAGGCTACAGAGGAAGGATTGCAATTTATGAAATACTCACTCTCAACAAACATCTCAGGGAACTTATTGTGAAAAGGGCAAATACCATGGTTTTGCAGGATGTGGCAAAGAAGGAAGAGGGAATGCGCACACTGAGAGAATCTGCCCTGATTAAGGTTTTGAAAGGCGTTACCACTGTTGAAGAAGCAATGGGTATTACAATGGAAGAGGCACTTTAATTGAAATTTATGACAGAGCGATTTCTTTCTGGCTTTTATGTATTTTTATTTTTTTTTATTCTGGGGGCATTGTTTTCAGCAGGGATTGTTCATTCAGAAGAATCAATGCCAATATACTGTGAGGCTGATCACTTAGAATATGATAAGGGAAAAGGGATGATAGAGGGATGGGGGAATGTGGAGATTGAATACGCTGACGCCAGGATCAGTGCAGATTACATCCACGTGAATATTGGTTCTGAAGAACTGCAGGCCCGGGGAAATATTTCTTTTTTCTCCCGTACCGGGAAGATAGAGGGAGATTCAATTGTATATAATATGAAGAGTAAAAGCGGGATTGCTGAAAATGCCTCTACCTATATTCCCCCACTGTATTACCGGGGAAAGAAGATAAAAAAGATAAGCGAACAGGAATTTAACATAGAGAATGGTATCTGTACCACCTGTGACCTTAAAAAGCCACATTACCGTCTTCAGGCAAGCCGTTTGAATATTTATCCACAGGAAAGAATTGTAGCTTTAAATGTAGGGCTCTATATAGGCTCCATTCCTGTGTTTTACCTTCCTGTTCTCACTTTTCCCTTAAGAAAGGGCAGGACATCCTGGCTTGTCCCCTCAGTTGGATACAGTCTGGATAAGGGGTGGTATATTCAGGCAGGGTACAATTATTCTTACAGGACCTGGATATATGGAAACTTATTTGTCCAGTATATGGAGAAGAAAGGCCTTGGTATAGGTTCTGAACTTGAACACTCAACAGGCAGGATGGAAGGGACAACCTCTCTTTATTATGTGAAAGATGTGAGAAGAGATACTGACCGCTACAAGGTTGAATTTAAGACAGGGGCTGAGGGAAGCAATTCTTTTGTTTACCTTTACCTGGTGAGTGATGCAGATTTTGACAGAGAATTCGGGCAATATTTTGGTCCGCCTTCAAACTGGGTGAGACGCAAATTCTCTTCCTATATTTGCTACTCTACCCCTTTAGGTAAATCTTTAAATTTCCAGATGGACATAAAAAGGGAAGAAAGTAAAGAGGGAACTTTTTCTTCATTCCCCAGAGCATCATTATATTCTTCCTCTATACGACCGTGTAAGATACCCCTTTATATAAACTGGTCTGCCACAGCTGGAAATTACTATATCAATGAAAACAGATATGTGTTTTTAAACAACTGGTTCAATATCATACCAGGCTTAATGTTTACAAAGATATTTGGTATCACTTCCAGCCTGGGAATCCAGGGCGCCTATTATAACTATGATAGAGACAGGTTTTTTTATGGATATAGAGCTAAGATAGGTCCTCGTTTCAGATGGAATGGCTATTTTTTAAGTGAGTTTTGTTATAACATTGATTCTTTCATGCCAGAAGATACCTTTGCAGAAAATGCTCCTGTGCAATCTCAGTATATTTCCAGTCTGATTTCTTATACAGATAGAATGGTAGAATTCAGCCTGACCGGCGATTACGAGCTAATCTCTGAGAAATATATATGGGATAGATTCAAAAGAGTTCGCCTGGATTTGCTTATAAATCCTGCAGGAAAGATAAGGTTTTTCAATAGCACAAAATATCACTTATATGAGAAAACTTCTTACAGCCTCTCATACATTAACTGGGTGGGAAAGTACATTGGTGTGAAATTCGGGACTCAGCATTTCAGGGATTCTCAAACAGAGCTCAGCCTGACCGGTGAAATTGACTTTCCCCGGATTGATACATTCCTTGGTAAATACAGATTTGTAGCTTCAGCCAGTTTTGACCTTATGAACAATAAATTTGACAATGCAGATTTCATTTTAACAAGGGACCTGCACTGCTGGAATATTTCTCTTTTTTACAGGGCTATAAAACCTGAGGTGTGGCTGCGAGCTGAAATAAAGGCATTTCCAGAGGCAGGCATACAATTTCATCCCACCATATTTTAAAAGGACAGGCTACTTTTGGCATTCGTTTAAATTAATAAAAACATATCCGGGAGGATGGATGAAAGCTTTAATCCTGAGCGGGGGAAGGGGAACAAGGCTACGTCCTATCACTCATACTTCAGCAAAACAATTAATTCCCATAGCTAACAAGCCTATTCTTTTCTACGGGCTGGAGGCAATAAGGGATGCAGGAATAAAGGATATAGGAGTGGTAGTAGGAGAGACAAAGGAGGAAATTAAGAAGGCATTAGGAGATGGAAGTAAGTGGGGGGTGAAAATTACATATATTGAACAGGAAGCACCACTGGGACTTGCGCATGCTGTAAAAGTTTCGCAGAGTTTCCTGAAAAAAGAACCTTTTGTAATGTATCTGGGAGATAATCTTGTTAAAGAAGGAATAGTTTCGTTTGTGGAAGAATTTAAGAGATCAAGACCCAATGCCCTTATTCTGCTTGCCCATGTAAAAAATCCCAGGGAATTCGGTGTTGCAGAATTAAAAGATGGGAAAGTGATAAACTTAGAAGAAAAACCCAGGAAGCCAAAAACTGACCTTGCACTGGTGGGTGTTTATCTCTTTGACAGCAATATCTTTAAGGCAATAGAACATATAAAGCCTTCCTGGCGCAATGAGCTGGAAATTACCGATGCAATATCTTATTTAATCAAAAACAAATATAATGTTAAATCCCATATCATCTCCGGCTGGTGGAAGGATACAGGAAAACTCGAAGATTTGCTTGAGGCAAATCGCATAATACTTGATACACTCGAGCCGGGTGTAAAAGGAAAGGTTGATAAAAACTCAACCTTATATGGAAAAGTGGTTGTGGAACAGGGTGCATCAATTATACATAGCGTTATCAGGGGACCCGCAATCATCGGGAAAAAATCAAAGATTTCCAATTCATATATTGGTCCTTTTACCTCCATCAGTTCCGGTGCAATTATTGAAAACAGCGAGATTGAACACAGCATAGTTCTGGAAGATTCACGGATAGAGAATATTTCAAGGATTGAAGATAGCCTGCTTGGGAAAAATGTAATTGTTTACAGATATCCCCATAAGCCACACGCATACAGGTTTATGCTCGGAGATTCCAGCCAGGTGGGTGTAGTTTAAAGGGGATGGTTCTATTTTTATGGTGAGGAAATCTATGGCTAATCCAGATATTAAGAAACTGGAAGATATAGCAAGAAGAATTCGCAGGTCAATAGTGCAGACACTGAGTTCTGCAGGTGCAGGACATACCGGTGGTTCTCTCTCGGTGGTTGATATTCTCACTGTGCTTTATTTCCATGAGCTCAGGATAGACCCTGAAAACCCGCGCTGGGAAGAGAGGGACAGACTGATACTTTCCAAGGGGCATGCCTCCTGCGCTCTGTACTGCACACTTGCCCAGAGGGGATTTTTCTCCTCTGAATTACTGAATACATTTGACAGGACAGGCGGATGCCTTCAGGGACATCCTGATATGCACAAGACACCTGGAGTGGATATGTCTACAGGTTCTTTAGGGCAGGGGCTTTCAGTGGGAGTTGGGATGGCTGTTGGAGCCAGACTCCTGAAAAAAGACTTCAGGGTTTTTGTAATACTGGGGGATGGAGAAGTTCAGGAAGGCCAGGTCTGGGAAGCAGCAATGTACGCAGGCTATCACAAACTTGACAATCTTGTTGCAATCATAGATTACAATAAACTCCAGCTTGCCGGCCGGATTAAAGAAAGCCTGGATATTGAACCCCTCAGGCAAAAATTTGAAGCCTTCAACTGGAATGTTGAGGAGGTTGATGGACATAAGTTCAGCGAACTCATTCAGGTTTTTGAAAGGGTGCGCAACCATAAGGGCAGGCCAACTGTAATTATTGCTCATACTATAAAAGGGAAGGGTATTTCCTTTGCTGAGGATAAAGTGGAATGGCATGTGCGCGTTCCTAAAGGAGATGAAATAAACAAGGCACTTGAGGAGCTGAAGGAATGAGCCCTCACCCCTCCCGGGGGCTAAAACTTACGGTTGTGGGGAGGTCAGCAAGGTATATATGAGAGTCAATAGAAGGTTTATCATACTGTGTAATATTCTGTTCTTTTTGCAGCTACTTTTTCCCTGTACGCCCAGGAGCAAAAGCCAACTGCTTCTGTTTGGGACTTAGAAGCCAAAGAAGGAGTTTCCTCCGGCATAGCATCCACACTTTCAGACTATTTACGAACACAACTTGTTAATACTGAGAAATTCATAGTGGTCACAAGGAAAAATATGGAACAAATCCTGAACGAACAGCAGTTTCAGAGCTCAGGTTGCACTTCCAGGGAATGCATTGTGCAGGTGGGGCAACTACCGGGAGTGCGTAAGATTTTTTAAAAAATCTTTACAAATAGTGCAAAAATGTATAATAGACATAGGATATTAGGGAAAATTTATAAATTTTGCCTAATATAGTAAACAAAATGGACAAAAATGAAATAATCAAGATATTAGAAGATTGGAATTTCTGGAGAAGAGGACTTGACTCAGGAATTAAAAGACCATTTTATATTGACAAGCTAACAAAATTACTGCAAACTAATCAAATTCTGATAATTACTGGTGCAAGAAGAAGTGGAAAATCTTTTATTATGAGGCAGTTAGCAAAGGAATTGACCATGGAAGGCGTGGAAAGTAATAACATATTAATGGTCAATTTTGAAGACCCCCGTTTTACAGAGTTAAATGCAAAAACCTTGCAGAATATTTATGAGACATACTTGGAATTTTTGAATCCCTCTGGACAGCCCTATATATTTCTAGACGAAGTGCAGGAAGTTAAAGAATGGGAAAAATGGGTAAGAACAGTCCATGAATTAAGAAAAGCAAAGATTGTTATTTCTGGTTCAAATGCAAAACTTTTAAGCGGGGAATTAGCCACACTTCTTACTGGTAGGCACCTTGATTTGACAATTTTCCCTCTTTCTTTTGAAGAATATATTATCTTTAATAATATCTCAATAAAGGACCAGATAGACATTATTAATCGGCATATAGAGATAAAAGGTCTTATAAAAAAATATCTTGAGTTTGGTTCATTTCCCGAAGTAGTATTGACAGAGGGGAAAAATCAAATTCTTTTAAATTATTTTGAGGATATATTAAATAAAGATATAATAAGAAGATTCAGAATTAGAAAAGCCGAGAAACTCAAAAGCCTGGCAAAATTTTATCTTGCCAACATCTCTTCTCCAATAACTTTTAGTTCTATGGAAAAATTCTTAGAAACTTCTGCTGACACGATAGAAAAATTTTCCTCATATCTTGAAACTTCTTATCTTGTATTTTTTCTTAAGAAATTTTCCTTTAAGGTTAAAGAGCAAGAAAAAGTCCCAGAAAGGTTTATGCAATAGACACAGGTTTAGCCAATACTGTGGGATTCAGGTTTAGTGAGAATATAGGAAAAGTTGCTGAAAACATTGTATTTTTAGCATTAAAGAGAAAACAAGCCACAAATCCCTATCTAGAACTTTATTACTGGAAAGATGTGCATCACCATGAGGTAGATTTTGTAGTAAAAGAGGGCTTAAAGATAGATTCTCTTATTCAAGTTTGCTGGGAATTGAATAGATTGGAAACAAAAAATAGACAGGTCAAGGTATTAATTAAAGCAATGGATGAGTTTAAACTTAAAGAAGGTTTAATTATAACTGAGGAGCATGAAGGGAAAGAAAAAATAAAAGATAAAGAAATTATCTATATTCCTCTATGGAAATGACTCCTGGGTGTGCGGACCTAACTTTGGAGACGCAGATTCCTTACTGTGAGATAAATACTTGGCAAATATCAATTTTTACCGAAAGAATTAGACAAAAGCCAAGAGAATAATATTCCCAAACTTAAAACCAACCTCAAGTGCTTTAATGGTTATCGGGGTCAGAACCGTCTCTACGAGGGGGAGAAATAATGAGATGCAGAATTTAAATGAAAAGATTGCAATGCGGGATGCAGTGGGTAGTGCACTTTTGAAAATAGCTGAAAAGAATCCCATGGTGATAGTGCTGGATGCGGACGTCTGCACTTCTACAAAGACCTGCTTTGTCAGGGATAAATTACGGTCAAGGTTTCTTGAGGTTGGCATTGCAGAGGCGAATATGATGGGTATGTCAGCAGGGCTTGCAACACTTGGATTTATCCCGTTTCCTGTTACTTTTGCAGTTTTTGCGTCCAGCAGGGTTGCTGACCAGGTCCGTGTGTCAATTGCATATCCACGTCTGAATGTGAAAATAATTGGTTCTTATGGTGGCATTCCAACGGGTAAAGCTGGAGCAACACACTCTGCAGTTGAGGACATTGCAATTATGCGCGCACTGCCCAATATGCGGGTTGTCATACCAGCAGATGCTATAGAAGTGGAAAAGGTGCTGGAGAAAGTTGTAGAAATTGAAGGGCCTTTTTACATATCCACTGTGCGCTGCGAGGTACCGACAATTTTTTCTGCTGAGCATGAATTTGTGTTTGGAAAAGGGTTGGTTTTGCAGGATGGCAGGGACATTACCATAATTGGCACAGGTATGATGACTGCCCGTGCAAAAGAGGCAGGAGAAATTTTGAAACAGAAAGGTGTTTCCGCACGGGTAATTCATATGGCAACAATAAAACCTATAGATAAAGAAATACTCAGGAAAAGTGCAGAAGAAACAAAAGGCATTATCACGATAGAAAACCATTCAATCATAGGTGGCCTGGGAAGTGCAGTTGCAGAGGTTCTGGGTGAGACCTGTCCGACATATTTGAAGCGGCTTGGTATTCCTGATACCTTTGTGGAATCAGGTGAGGATGAGGAGCTATTCAACAAATTTGGTATGAATGCCGGCACAATAGTTGATACAGCGCTCAAAATCCTGAATAGGTAATCGCGGAATCTTTTTAAATCACAGAAAGGGAAGAAGAGAATCTGAGGAGGGAGTGTGGAGATAAGAAGAATATGCAATTATATAAATGGAGAATGGAAAGAGTCTGAAAGCAAAGAGACCAGGGATGTTATAAACCCTGCAACAGGAGAGGTGCTTGCAAAGGTTCCTATGAGCACAAGAGAAGAAGTAAATAAAATTGTAGAGGTAGCACAGAATGCATTCTGGGAGTGGAGAACCACTCCTCCGCTTGAACGTGCAAGGTTAATGTTAAAACTCAGGGATATGTTGGAAAAGGAACAGGATGATGTTGCAAAGGTTCTTACAATGGAGCATGGCAAGACCTTCAGGGAAGCCTGGCTTGAGATTGAAAGGGCTATTGAAAACATAGAGGTGGCTTCTGGCGTATGCTCTTTAATGATGGGACATCTTCTTGAGGATGTTGCGAGGGGCATAGACGAGTATGCGGTTCGTCAGCCCCTTGGAGTTTTTGCAAGTTTAAATCCGTTCAATTTTCCAGTAATGATTCCGTTCTGGTCCCTGCCTTATGCTGTAGCAACAGGGAATACAGTGGTTGTGAAATCTTCCTCCCAGGTTCCAATAACCCTTGAAAGGGTTTTTGGTATAATTGATAAAGTGGGTTTTCCAAAAGGCGTAATTAACCTTGTAAATGGTTCTGCAGAAGTAGGAGATGCACTGATGGAAAATCCTTATGTGAAAGGAATTTCTTTTGTGGGTTCAACTCCTGTAGGAAAATATGTATATAAAAAATCCAGTGAGTATGGAAAGCGTGTCCAGGTTCAGGCAGGCGCAAAGAATTTTGGTATATTGATGCCGGACGCAGTGCTTGAGAGAGTAGTGCCGAATATAGTTGCTTCTGCATTTGACTGCTCTGGCCAGAGATGTCTGGCTCTTGCTTGTATCCTTGTAGTGGGTGAAGATATGTATAGAAGGACGACAGAAGCAATTGTTGAAGCAGCAAAGAAAATAAAAGTTGGATACGGGCTTGATAAGGATACTGATATGGGACCTGTTATCTCTGCCCAGGCAAAGAAAAATATTGAACAATGGATAGAAAAGGGAGTTAAAGAGGGGGCAAAACTGCTCTTAGACGGAAGGGGAATTAAAGTAGAAGGTTATCCCGGGGGATTCTGGGTTGGACCCACAATACTGGGTGAATGCAGGCGGGATATGGAGGTAGTAAATGAAGAGATATTCGGGCCTGTGCTATGCATTTTGAAAATCAAGGACTTAAACGAGGGGCTTGACATAATAAATTCTAACCAGTACGGAAACGCGGCAACGATTTATACTACTAGTGGTGCTGCTGCAAGGGAATTCAAATACCGCGCGAGGTGTGGAAACTTAGGTATAAACATAGGTGTTGCCGCACCTATGGCATTCTTTCATTTCGGCGGCTCAAAGAATTCCTTCTTCGGTGATTTACACGCTCAAGGCAGGGATGCCTTTGAATTTTTCACTGACGCAGTGGTTGTAGTTGAGCGCTGGTTTTAAAAAATGGGACGGGTTCATTTTTCCGGAAAAGAAGTTCTAATTTTTACGAGTTTGTTTTCCATCCTGGTGCCACGAGTCCGGGTAACAGAATATTGAAAGCTAAAAATTCGGTTTAGAAAGGAAGAAAAATGAGATTGACAGGCGGAGAGATAATTGTAAATTATCTGATAAAAGAAGGAGTTCCATATGTAGCAGGGATTCCGGGACATGGATGCCTTGCACTTGTGGACGCGTTCAGAGGAAAAGAAAAAAAGATAAAAATAATCCAGGTAAGGCATGAGCAGTCCGCAGTGCATCTGGCTGATGGCTATTACCGTGCATCTGGAAAGCCGCTTGCAGTATTTACATCCATAGGTCCCGGGGCGATGAATACAGCAATCGGTATAGCCACCTGTTTTGTGGATTCCATCCCCGTTTTGGTCTTTACAGGACAGACCCATACGCATATGTTCGGGAAGGGAGTGCTTCAGGAAATAGAAAGAACTCATGACGCAAATTCCGCCAGGGTATTTGAGCCAATTGTTAAGAGGTGGTGGCAACCGGTAAGCCCTGCTCAATTACCCACCATTATGCAGAGGGCATTTAACTATATGATGAGTGGAAGAAGGGGGCCGGTGCTGGTGGATTTGCCAATGGATGTTCAGGCAGGCTCCTGTGATGTAAAACTGCCCGAGCCCCTGAAACACAGGCCATCAGGAAGGTTTATTGGTGACCCCGCACTTGTTAAAAAAGCGGCAAATCTTCTGGCAAATGCCAGAAGACCGGTAATACTTGCAGGTGGTGGGGTTAATGCAAGCCGCTCCTTCTCAGAATTAAAAACCCTGGCAGAAACACTTAATGCAGCAGTTATCACAACTATGGCAGGCAAATCCTGTTTTCCAGAGGATCACTATCTTTATGGCTGGCATGCAGGTTCAAAAGGAACTACCTGCGGAAACAAACTGTGTTCTTCTGCTGATGTGATTCTGGCACTTGGATGTAGATTTGCAGATGAAACCACATCTTCATACAGAAAAGGTGTAAGTTTTTCTATTCCACCAACCAAACTCATACAGGTTGACATAGACCCTGTTGAAATCGGAAAGAATTATCCTGTAGAAGCAGGAATTGTTGGAGATGCTGGAGAGGTTCTGAGGCAGATGCTTTCAGAATTGAGAGGTAAAAAGATAAGGGAAAAGAAGACATATGTAAAAGAAATAAGACGCCTGAAAGAGGAATGGTTTGAGAGTATAAAATCCCTGAGGGAATCAGATAAAGTTCCTGTTACAATCTCACGCTTTTTAAAAGAATTGAGGGATTGTCTGCCAAGGGACGCGTATGTTGTAGTATCTTCCGGAAATGCACAGGCGCAGATTATGCAGGAATTTCCATTCTATGAACCGGGCACATTGATTACAACAGGTGGTTTTTCTACGATGGGCTTTGTTGTTCCTGCTGCACTGGGGGTCAAACTTGCAAAGCCGCAAAAGAAGGTAATCGGGGTGGTAGGAGACGGAGATTTCACTATGACGATGCAGGAACTCGCGACAGCTGTGCAGTACAATATACCGGTTGTTTATGCTATCCTGAACAATTTTGCCTGGCAGGCAATAACCGACCTGCAGATTGCTGTTTATGGAAAGGAAAGTGCAATAGCAACAAGGTTTTACAGAGATGGAGAAAAAACACTCTATTCTCCTGATTTCTTCTCCATTGCAAAGGGTTTTGGATGTTATGCTGAAAAAATCTCAAAACCTGAAGAGGTGCAGCCCGCTATAAAGAGGGCTTTTGCATCCGGCAGGCCTGCAGTTATAGAAGTGATAGTTTACAGGGAATTTCCATATTCCGGAAGCCCTGCTGTTGGCTGGTGGGATGTTCCCGTACCAGCTTATATGAAAAAGAAAAGGCAAAAATACGAGCAGGAGAAAAAAGGCGAAGTTCTTTAAAAAAGAAAAGGGGCATATACGGCACACGATTTCAGGATATTCTTACCATAAAAGATGTCTTTTTTAAGGCCGGTTTTATTGAAGTCCGGGGAAGGGGAACGCTTAAGATTGTTGATAAATGCAGGGAACGAAACTTGCCAGAACCTGAATTTTCCGAGATCACAGGAGGTTTCTGGTGAGTTCTTTAAGCCGAAGATTGCAGATAAATTGGAGGTTAAGAATGAAAATTGCAGTAATAAATGAGACAAGCGCTGCTGATAAAAACAGGGATATCCTTGCCGCACTTGAAGGCAGGGGGCATACCATTATAAACGCGGGAATGAAAAAGAGCGGGGAAAAGCCAGAGCTTACATACATCCACACAGGACTTCTTGCTGCAATTCTAATAAATCTTAAAAGGGTTGATATTGTTATTGGAGGGTGCGGAACAGGTCAGGGCTTTTTGAATTCAGTTATGCAGTATCCCGATATTTGCTGCGGACTTATCCAGAATCCGTTAGACGCCTGGCTGTTTGCACAGATTAATGCTGGCAATTGTATTTCCCTTGCCCTGAATTACGGATATGGATGGGCAGGAGAGATAAACCTTAAATTGATTTTTGATACACTTTTTTCCCTGAAGAAATTTGGAGAGGGTTATCCCCGGCACCGCAGAGAATCACAGGAGCAAAGCAGAGAAGCCCTTAAAAATATTTCAAAAATTACACATAAAAGTTTTGCTGAGATTATTTCTACTATTGACAATTCACTGCTCCAGCCAGTTTTGACATATCCTGGCGTTTTAGAACTCATAGATGTGGATTCAATTCAGGATGATGAGCTCAGGAAGGCATTTGAGAAAAGAATAAAGTAGTGCTGCGATTTATCGCACATTTTTTCTGGATGATGAAGAGCGGGTGCCTGACCCGCGAAACCGTGGGTGTTTCAAGAGGGGCGTGGTTAAGGTGGAGTTATGAAATTTAGTTTTCTTGCAGGTCTGGATTTTTCAAGATGGAAGGTGGAAGATGTTGTGAAATCTTTAAAACAACTCGGCTATGACGGTGTTGAATGGACACTTGCCCATTTTAACCCGAGGGAGAAAAGTGAGAAAGAGCTTGCAGATGTGGTCAGGAAGACAGGGGATGCCGGGCTTGAAATAAGCGAGCTCGTTGTCCAGCAGAGTTATGTGTGGCTTGAAAAAGAAAAAAACAGGGATGCAATTAATTTTACAAAGGAATGCATAGAGTCCTGTGCGAAATTTGGCATTAGCACAGCAAATGTCTATACAGGTCCTGTTCCCTGGGACCCCAATGCTCCTGTTGTAGGAAGGAATATAAAGGAAGGAGATGCATGGAAACTTGTGCTGGACGCTTATGCTGAGATAATCCCGGTTGCAGAGAAAAATAAAGTTCACCTTGCAGTTGAGGGAGTATGGGGAATGCTGTGCCATGATTTCTATACTACAAAACTGCTCATTGACCGCTTTAATTCTGAATACCTCGGCGTGAACCTTGACCCGTCCCATGGAATTCTTGTTGGGAATTTAGATGTTGGCTGGATAGTAGAAGAGTGGGGAAAGAAAATCAAACATATCCATCTGAAAGATTGTATTGGCGTTCCGGGAAACTTTATCTTCCCACTTCTGGGAGAAGGTCTTGTGGATTGGTCTGCATTTTTCAAGGCACTCAAAGGAATTGGATACAATGGGTTTTGCTCTGTTGAGTTTGAATCTTTTGCTTATTACAGCAGGGTTTTAAAAAATGATCCTGTTGCTGCAGCTCAACTTTCAATAGATCAGATTAAGAAACTCACTGCTGGAGTAATATAAGGTGAGTTTTAATCCCTCCAGTAAGGAGGTTTTATGAAACTGGGAATTTTAGTGGGTGAGTTCACGAAGACAATGTCGCTGAAAGATGCAATCGGCCTGGCAAAGAAAATTGGTTATACCTGCGTTGAGATTCCTGCTTATGATACAAATGGGAAGGGAAATCAGTATGAGCCTGAAAGTGCGAGAAAGATTTTTACATGGGCAAGGAATATCGGTCTTGAAATCAGTTCATTTCAGTGCCACACAGGTTATTCTGGGCCGGACTGGAAAAAGAACATGGAGCATACAAAGAAAATGATGGATATAGCGCAGTATACAGGAGTGGATATAGTGCATACAGTAAGCGGACCACTGCCTTCAGTAGATGTGCACAGGCAGTGGCTGAAGGGGACTGAAGAGATTGCAAAAACCCCTGCGTGGGCAAATATTGTTCAGGTATACAGGGAATTGTGTGAATATGCAAAATCTACCGGTATAAAACTGGCTATTGAACCTGTATTCGTGTATATGGTCTGCAATTACGAAACCACCAAAAAATTGTTTGAAGACCTGGGAAAAGAAAATCTTTATATAAACCTGGACCCGAGTCATTTTCCATATCAGAGGGAGGACGTGATTCCATTCATAAGGGATTTTGGCAAAAGGATTGTGCACTGCCATGTAAAGGACGGCCTGGTCCAGAAGGAGAATCCTGCAGAAATTGAAAAAGGCGACGCCTTCAGTATGGGAAACGGAGAGCAGTTTAAATTCGCAGCTCCTGGCAAGGGAGTGCTGGACTGGAAGGCAATAATTTCAGCGCTTAAGGAAATCGGTTACAATTATGTGCTTTCCCTTGAAATGGGGCATGGCTACGAAGGTAAGCCCGAGGACATCGCCAGGGACAATTTAAAATTCTTTGACAATTTATTAAAAAGATAACTTGGGAATGAGCGGAGGTTGAATGAAAGTTCTTATCACGGGTGGAAGCGGGAATCTGGGAAGATATGTTGTGGAGGAGATGAAGGGAAAGCACGATGTCACGGTATTTGATATGAAAGAGCCGTTTGACAGGAGCGTGAAGTTAATAAAAGGAGATATTCTCAATCTGCAGACTCTGAAGGATGCATCAAAAGATTTTGAGGTCATTGTGCATCTGGCTGCAATTCCAGCTCCAGACAGGGCTACACATGATGTGGTATTTAATGTGAATGTAATGGGAACTTTCAATGTGCTTGAATCAGCATACAGGAATAAAGTAAGGAGGGTTGTAATTGCAAGTTCTGATTCTACACTTGGTTTTCTTTTCCGTGTAACTCCGCCTTTAATGCCAGAATACCTGCCAATTGATGAAAACCATCCACTTAAGGCAGAGGACCCGTATGGCTTGAGTAAGGTTGTGGATGAACAGTTATGCTGGATGTACACCCGGAGAACAGGACTTGAGACAGTGTGCCTCAGGATATGCTATGTGTGGTTTCCGAATGAGTATAGATATGGAAATGATGTTGGAACACCGCAGGGATACAAGGGGCTTGTTGACAATCCGGATGCCTGGTGGCAGTCTTTATGGGTTTATCAGGACGCAAGGGATGCAGCACAGGCATTCAGGCTCGGTGCAGAAGTTCCGGGTCTGAAGCATGAACGGTTTTTTATTTCTGCTGATGACAATGGCACGCGCGTGGATTCCCTTGAACTTATTAAGAAGTATTATCCATCTGTTAAAAAAGTAGATAAGTCAAAATTAAAGGGAAGGGCGTCTTTAATCTGCACTGACAGGGCAAAGAAAATTTTAGGCTACAGGCCAAAATATTCCTGGAAGGATATAATAGGTGAGAAATAAGGAGGAGAGATGGGAATCAAGGTAGGGTTAATTGGAGCTGGAAGTATTGCGCAGGGGCACCTGAACACACTTCAGGCAAACAGGGATGTGGACGAAATTTATATTGCCGATACAAGTGATATTGCTCGCCAAAACGCACAGAAGAATTTTCCGAAGGTAAAAAAGGTTTTTGTGGATTACAGGGAAATGCTTAAAGATGAATCCATAAGAATGGCTGATGTCTGCACCCCGCACTACCTACACCATCAGATAGTTTTTGATTCCCTGAAGGCGGGGAAGGATGTACTTGTGGAAAAGCCAATCGCAATGACATTGAAAGAAGCGGACCATATGATTAATACTGCAAGAAAACTGGGAAGGCGGCTTTTTGTTGAAATGAATCAGAGGTTTATGCCGTACCATATAGAAGCCAAAAAATTGATTGAAAATGGAGCAATCGGCAGGCCATTCCTTGCAGTTTTCAATATTATGGGAAATACGTTTGACACTATGAATAACCCAAATCACTGGAAGGGAAGCTGGGAAAAGGCAGGTGGTGGAGCGATGATTGACACGGGCTATCACGCAATATATATGATGCTTCACTTTCTGGGAAAGCCGAAGGCAGTTACAGGAGTAGCAAAGAGATTGCTGGTGCAACCGGAAAACAAGGCGGATGACAATACTGTTGCCATTTTGGAATTTGACAACAAAATTCTTGGAACAATAGCTATATCCTATACCATTTTTTCCGAAGCCTGGATGGAGATGAGACATATTTACGGAACAGAGGGTTCTTTACATATAAAGGATGAGCCTTTGGAACCCCTTATATTGGTGAAAGAGAATAGATCGCAGGTTATTGAAACAGGCCAGCCAAAGGATATTCACCCGCATCCCTATTCCCTTAAATGCGCGGTTGACTATTACATTGACTGCATAATTTCAGGCAGGGAATCAGAGGTTACACTTGAAGAGGCAAGGGATACCCTCGCAGTTGCCCTTGCAATCTATGAGTCCTCCAGGAAAGGAAAAAGAATTACTCTGTGGTAAATTCTATCATATTTCTTCTCAGGAGTAAGCTATGGCATAAACAAAGAATAAAGAAAGGCTTGACTTTTTTAAAAATTGCAGTATAATATATTATTTAAGAGGAAAAAATGCGCATACTGGTAACTGGCGGGGCAGGTTTTATTGGAAGCAATTTTGTGCATTACTTAATTGATAAATATCCATATAAAATCATAGTATTGGATAAATTAACCTACGCAGGAAATTTGGATAATTTATCAGATATAAGAAAGGGCATAATATTTATTAAAGGAGATATCTGTGACAGGAAGGTTGTTTCAAGGGCGATGAGAGGGTGCGACATAGTTTTAAACTTTGCTGCAGAAACCCATGTAGACAGATCAATTATTGATGCCGGAGTTTTTGTTCGCACAGATATTCTGGGGACATATACACTATTGGAGGAAGCAAAGAAGCAGGGAATAAAAAGGTTTATCCAGATAAGTACAGATGAAGTATATGGGTCAATAGAAATCGGTTCTTTTACAGAAGAAAGCCCGTTGCTACCTAACAGTCCCTATGCTGCAAGCAAGGCAGGGGCAGATTTATTGTGTCGTTCATACTTTAAGACATACAACTTTCCGGTTCTTATCACGCGCAGTTCAAACAATTATGGTCCTTATCAGCATCCAGAGAAATTTATTCCTGTAGTAATATTGAATGCGTTAGAAAACAAACCAATTCCTGTTTATGGGGATGGTAGAAATGTGCGGGACTGGATTTATGTAGAGGATAATTGCCAGGCAATAGATATAGTTATGCAGAAGGGAGAACCCGGAGAGATTTATAATATAGGTGGTGGAAATGAGAGAAAAAATATAGAGACGTGCAAGTTAATCCTGAGAGAGATTGGTAAAGGAGAAGAACTGATAAGTTTTGTGAAGGATAGACCAGGTCATGACAGAAGATACTCCGTCAGTTCTGATAAAATAAAAAAATTAGGCTGGCAACCCCGGACTTCTTTTGAAGAGGGATTGTCTAAAACCATAAAATGGTATATTGAAAACAGGAAATGGTGGGAAAAGATATTATATGGTGAGAATAAGAAGTGAGAAAAAAAGGAATATTTATAAGTATTGAAGGCGGGGAGGGAACCGGAAAGACAACACAGACAAAACTGCTCAAAAAGTATCTAAAAAAAAGGGGCTACGAGGTTCTTCTGACACTGGAGCCCGGGGGAACAAGGATAGGTAAATATATCCGCAAGGTCTTGCTTGACCCTGCCAACAAAGAGATTGATAAATTCTGCGAGTTGTTTCTTTATCTTGCTGATAGGGCACAGCATACAGAGGAGGTGATCCTTCCTGCACTCAAGAAGGGCATGGCAGTTATATCTGACAGGTTTTTAGATGCCACAGCCGCGTATCAGGGCTTTGGCAGGGGAATCAATAAAAATTTGATTACTTTGTTGAATCGTGTTGCCACTAAAGGTATAAAACCTGATTTGACTATATGTCTTGACATCGTTCCTGACAGGGGACTCAAAAGGGCAAAAAGGAAAAAGATCAAGGACCGTCTTGAAGAAGAAGGGCTTGTATTTCATTCAAAGGTAAGGAAAGGGTATCTTGCTCTTGCAAGGGAAGAACCATCCAGGATTAAGGTAATTAAAGTTGTCAGCCCGCCTTATAAAACATATCTTAAGATAAAAAAACATCTTGATATTCTTTTAAAAAATAGAGAGTAAATAGATATGGGCAGGATTTCCGAAAGTGTTATTGAAAAGATAAGGGAAGAGACAGATATTGTGGAAATAGCCTCAGGATATATTTCATTGAAAAAGGCAGGCAGGAATTATAAGGCGCTGTGTCCCTTCCATGCAGAGAAAACACCTTCTTTTATAGTAAGTCCGGATAAGCAGATTTTCCGCTGTTTTGGTTGCGGTGTTGGTGGAAATGTTTTTCATCTTGTAATGAAAATGGAAAATATGAGTTTTATTGAGTCTGTTAAATTTCTGGGACAGAAAATAGGAATACCTGTTGTACTTTCTAAAGAGGAAGAGGGAGATGCAAAAAAGAAAGAGGCAATTCTTGAGGCAAATGAGAAGGCATCCCGGATATACCATGCCTGTCTGTATAGAGAAGAATATAAAAAGGCAAAAGAGTATCTTGAGAAAAGAGGATTGAAAGAGGAAACAATCAGCAAGTTCAGGATAGGTTATGCACCTGGTGGGAATTTTCTCATCCAGGAAATAAAAAGAATGGGGGTATCCATCAACATATTGCGGGAGGCAGGCCTGGTAGCTTCGGGAGAACTTCAGGGGCAGGGCCACGATTATTTCCGCAAGAGGATAATATTTCCCATTTTTGATCTTCACAATAATGTTATTGGATTTGGTGGAAGGGTGCTGGACGAGGAAGAACCAAAATATTTGAACACTGCAGAAACTCAGGTTTTCAGCAAGGGCAGGGTTCTATATGGCTTGAATTTTACGAAAGAGGGTATTAGAAAAACTGGAGAAGCCATCATTGTTGAAGGATATATGGATTTCATTGCACTCTACGAACAGGGCATAGAGAATGTTGTGGCATCACTCGGGACAGCACTGACAGATAGCCAGATTTCTCTGCTGAGAAGATACACAGAAAAACCGATAATCTGCTATGACGCTGATGCTGCAGGTGAGGCAGCTACTTTAAGGGGATTGGATCTTTTAATTGAAAGGGAAATTGAACCCAGGATTCTGGTTCTTCCATCAGGGGACCCTGACAGTTTTGTAAGGGAAAAGGGAAGGGATGGATTTTTGAAGATGGTTAAGAATGCGCTTCCACTTATGGACTATCATTTTAAAAGGCTTTTTTCTAAATACAACCCGGATACTGAGGAGGGTAAGCACAAGATTAGTTCTGAGATGCTTCCTATTATAGGAAAAATCAAAAATGAAGTTCAAAAAAGTTTATATCTCAAAAGGCTGGCAGAAGAACTGGATCTGGTAGAAAGGCGTTTGTATGGAGAATACGAACGCATGCTTGAAAAATATGCCAGAATGCCTTTCTCAAGAAAAGGAATGCAAGAAGGCACAGAATTTGCAGGGACAGGAAGGGCAGATGCAATACTCCTGAGATTAATCCTGGAAGACAACAGATACATACCATATGTGAGGGATAACCTTCAGCCAGGGGATTTCAGTTCTGCTGAGTACCAGAAGATTGCAGAGGCAATACTCAGGATGTATGAAAAGCACAAAAAGGTAGATTTCAGGTCCCTTATGGATAATTTAAATGATGAATCTCTGATTGGAATAGCTTCCAGGTTTTCCCTTGAGGAAGATTATGGCTTGGATGAGCTTTCTGCTGACGAAAGTAAGGAAAGAATGGTCAGGGATTGTGTCAGGCGAATAAGAGAGGCAAGTCTTGTGAGGAAAAAAAGGGAGATTGAAAAAGAAATAAAAAAGATTGAAAAAGAAGGAAGTGCGAGCAAATTGTCAGAGCTTTTGGTTCAGTATCAGGAACTGGAGAAATTTCTCCGGAATGAAGTGGGTGAGTTTAAATGAAAAAGGAGTGTAAAAAATTGAAAAAGAATCAAAACAAGCGTCTTGTTTTAACAGGGTTAAAGGAATTGCTGGCAAAGGGAAAGGAAAAGGGTCAGTTATCGTATGAAGAGATAAATGAAATTCTGCCTTCAGAAATTGTGGACGCAGAAGACATAGATAATATTTTTATTGCACTTAGAGATAAGAATATAAAGATTGTGGATGATATAAAGGAAGCACCATCTGGAGCTGAAGAATTGGGTGAAGAAGTTTCCCTGGAGGCGCCAGGGGTAGTGATAAAAGAACCTGTTCAGAAGGAAGAATTTGTTGAGCCCCTGGATGCGATAAAGAGGTATCTGGTAAGAATGGGGCAAACTTCACTTCTGGATTCTGTAGAAGAAGAAGAAATTGCACGGAATACAGAAAAGAGTCAGAAAAGGATTAAGGCACTTGTACTCTGCAACGAGATTGGATTATCAGAATTGAGGAAAATTTTTGAAAAAATAAAGAGGGGGGAGATTGATATACCTTCTATCCTGCAGAATGATGGCAGGTTATCACAGGAAGAGGAAAAAAGATTGAAGGAGGAAATCCTGCTTTTATACTCTGAACTGAAGAATAGAAAGAAGAATCTGCCACATATTTATTCCCGGATTATGGATATGAATATTTCTGGAGAAATAATAAATAAAATTTCAAATAATTTCTTTAAACTAAGAGATAAAATTAAGAATCTATCTTCACAGAGGGAGCACCTTTTGAAAAAACTCTATTATCTGGAGCACAAAAGGGGAAGGTTAAATAAAGCGAATAAAAAGGCTAAAAGGTTACTAAGAACAAAATTAAATCTTTTGAATAGAAAAATAGAAGGTATTGCAAAGAGATCCGGGATGAAAATTGAACAGATCAAGAAAATTGTAAATGCAATAACAAAAGAAGAGGCAACGCTGAGGGATTTGAGAAAGAGGCTGATTACAGCAAATCTGAGATTGGTAGTAAGCATAGCAAAGAATTATATGAATCGCGGACTTTCCTTTCTGGACCTGATTCAGGAGGGAAATATTGGATTGATAAAAGCAGTAGACAGGTACAGCTACAGGAAAGGTAAATTCAGTACCTATGCCACCTGGTGGATAAGGCAGACCATTACGCGGGCACTTGCAGATCAATCCAGAACTATCAGGGTTCCTGTCCATATGATTGAACAGATTAACAAGATAATCCATGCCTCAAGAAACTTTATTCAGAATTTCAAAAGAAGACCCTCTCCTGAGGAAATTTCAAAAGAGGTTCATCTTCCTTTAAGGAAAGTCAGAAGGGTGTTAAGGATAGTTCAGGAGCCGATTTCGCTGGAGACTCCCATAAGGGAGAGAGAGGATAGCCGCCTGGCAGACTTTATTGAGAATAAAAGTGTGGAGGCACCTTCCAATGCAGTTATTTCTTCAATGTGTCGTGAAAAATTGCTTTCTATATTGAATACGCTCAATCCCAAAGAGAGGGAGATATTGAAATTACGTTTTGGTCTTGGTAAGGATGGATACAGACATACCCTGGAAGAGGTCGGGCGTATCTTTAATGTCACCAGAGAAAGAATCAGACAGATTGAATCAAAAGCACTGAGAAGGTTGAAGCATCCTTCCAGAAGCCGGCTTTTAAAAGACTATCTGTCTCCGTAGAGACTGATAGTACTTGAGGCAGATGCAATTGTGAAATAATGTGCAAAAAAAGAAGTTGCTATTGCTTCAGTTTTTAATATGAATGGGCCCATAGCTCAGCGGTTAGAGCGGCTGACTCATAATCAGCAAGTCCCAGGTTCAAATCCTGGTGGGCCCACCATAAAATAGTTTTAAGCAGGTTATAATCCTTAACCGTTTTGAGGGGGTGATAACATATTTACAAAAAGAATCAGGATGAATGAGGGGATAAAGGCGAGTGAGGTAAGGGTTATTGATGAGACAGGGCGACAGGTTGGAATTCTTCCTTTTTCTGAGGCCCTGAAACTTGCCCGGGAAAAGAATCTGGATTTAATTCAAATTTCTGATTCTGCAGTTCCTCCTGTATGCAAGATTGAGGATTATGGAAAATACAGATATGAAATGGAGAAGAAGGAAAAACTTCTTAAGAAGAAACAGAAGGTTGCGGTTCTCAAGGAGGTAAGAATCAGGCCCCAGATTGGCGAACACGATTTCCTGGTAAAGATGAGAAACATCAGAAGGTTCCTGGAGGAGGGTCATAAGGTAAAGGTGAGTATTGTATTTAAGGGGAGGGAGATTGCCTATCAGGAACTAGCTGACAGATTACTGGACAGGATGAATGGAGAATTAAAGGATTTGTTTGTAGTAGACAAACCTCCCAGGCAGGAAGGTATGAACAGGGTTGAAATAATTGCTCCTGTAAAAAAATAATTGGAGCAGCAGGAGATTTTATGCCAAAACTTAAGACCAGGAAAAGTGCAGCAAAAAGGTTCAAGATTACAGCTACAGGTAAGATTTTGAGGCACAGGGCATTTGGAAGTCACTTGCTTGGCAAGAAACGAGCAAAAAGAAAAAGAAAGTTGAGGAAAAACATCCCTTTGCACACTTCAGACCTGCGAAGTATCAAACGCATGCTTTGAGTTAAGGAAAAGGAGAGAAGGATATGAGGATAAAAAGGGCACTTATCAAAAGAAGAAGAAAAAAGAAGATATTCAAATTTGCCAGAGGGTATTATGGGGCAAAAAGTAAGCTTTTACGCATTGCTGCAAGTTCAGTCAGGAGGGCGCTGGTCTCTGCCTACCGGGACAGAAGAAAAAAGAAAAGGGACTTCAGAAGTCTGTGGATTAGCCGTATCAATGCAGCGGCAAGACAGGCAGGTATCTCTTATGCTCATTTTTTAAAGAGGATTAAGGAAATGGGTATCCTTCTTAACAGGAAAATGCTTGCTGACCTGGCGGTTAATGACGAAGGTGCTCTCAGTTATCTTGTGGGAGTGGTGAAAGAAAATGCTTGAAGACATAAAAGAAGAGATAGGAAAATTAAGATCTGAAGCACAGAAAGAATTTGAGACAGTTAAGAATGAAAAAGAACTTGAAGCACTCAGGATAAAATATTTTGGCAGAAAGGGCTTGTTTTCTCAGATTATTTCAAAGATTGAAACACTTGAAGCTTCTGAGAGGCCGGAGGCAGGATTTCTTATTAACACGCTCAAAAATGAAATTATGGAATTATTTCAGTTAAGAAAAGAAAAATTGACTGCAGAATCTCAGGCGGAAGGCAGGAGTTTAGACCTGACCCTTCCTGGCAGAAGGAGAGAATATGGCTCGCTTCATCCTGTTACCCTCATTCTGGATCAAATCCTTTCTATCTTTACAGACCTCGGGTTTGAAGTAATTGAATCAAGAGAGGTGGAGACTGAATATTATAACTTTGAAGCTCTTAATACGCCAAAGGACCATCCGGCAAGGGATATGCACAACACTTTCTATATCACCGATGAGATATTGCTGCGTACCCATACTTCTCCTGTGCAAATCAGGGTAATGGAGAAATCCAGGCCACCTATAAGAATGGTGTCTCCTGGCAAGTGTTATCGCAGGGATGCCAGCGATGCATCACATTCGCCTGTTTTTCATCAACTTGAAGGATTGCTTGTGGATGAAGATATTAGCTTTGCTGATCTCAAGGGAGTGCTTTCTTCTTTTTTAATGCAGTTATTTGGAAAGGATACAGTGGTGCGGTTCAATCCCAGTTATTTTCAGTTTACTGAACCCAGTACAGAAGTGGCAATACAGTGCAAGATGTGCAGGGGAAAGGGGTGTCGTATCTGTGGCAATGGTTATCTTGAAATTCTTGGTGCTGGAATGGTACATCCAGAGGTATTCAGGGCAGTAAAATATGACCCAAAAAAGTATACAGGTTTTGCTTTTGGAATGGGGGTTGAACGCATTGCAATGCTGAAATACAACATTGATGATATAAGGTTATTTTTTGAAAACGATATAAGGTTCCTGAGGCAATTTTAAAGATGAAGATATCCTGTAACTGGTTGAGAGAATTTGTGGATTTCAAGACATCGCCAGAAACACTGGTTGAAAGGCTTGCATCTCTGGGGTTTGGGGTTGAAGAG
>Ga0123519_10003131_pt1 | contig 27617 bp, 25 predicted proteins | sample YelNatPaOPRAMG02_FD_87396 | JGI IMG/M metagenome (GOLD analysis project Ga0123519, IMG submission 87396) | Hot spring microbial communities from Yellowstone National Park - Yellowstone National Park OP-RAMG-02 (version 2) | ecosystem: Environmental > Aquatic > Thermal springs > Hot (42-90C) ...
CAAAAAAATGCTCAAGTTTTTCTTGATCAAATAGATGAAGTAGATAAGAATGAACTTTTTATATATCATCCTTCGCCTGATATTTATAGAGTTGTTGTTGGAATTTTTAATAATATGAGAGAAGCTCAATTAAAGAAATCAGAAATTGAAAAACATTATCCAGGATGTTTTGTAATAACCTACAAATAAACTATTCACGCTTTTTTTGATATTCATCATAAGTTGAAATGTGAGCAGGATCAATTTTTTTCAAACGATCGAATACACTTTTATCTGGATAATTTCTCAAAACTTCACAGAACTCAAGATACTTTGTATCAAAAAACACTTTTAGCAAAATGCTTCTTGAAAAAACTTTATTTCTTAAATCTTCCAGTACTTTGATGAAGTTAATTAATTTTTTAGCTGGCAAAGTTGGATCTTCGCTTGCCAGATCAAGTCCATTGTAATGATAATCAAAAAATGCTTTCCTGAAATTTTGAAACTTCTCATTCAAATATTCTGATACAAAATCTACGCGATTAAAAGAACCTTCACCTGGTGCCCAACCATTCGAAAAATTACTCGATGCACCTTGATAAGCAATTGATAGAGCCTGATTAAAAAATTTTGTCCCACCAAATTCTTCATAAGAATCTGAATCAATCCCAAGAATCACATAAACATAATAATTAATAAAGCCAGTCAACGATTCAAACAGAGATGGATTAAAAAGTAAAACCTGATTCTTTTCATAAGTAAATTCCCAGTTTGTATCAATCAATTTCAACATCAAAGTACTTTTTTCACTTTGATAGATTGGTCGTTGACTCGAAATTACAACTTGAGCAGAATACCGATTTGATGGATTACCTGATTTAAAATATACCTGAATTGAAACTGGAATTTTTGGTCCTTCCCACTTCAAATCAGTCCATTTATTTTTATTAATGTAATCTTCAACTTGACTGGCAAAGTTTACAAGCTTCTCACGATATTCTGTTTGCAACGATTCAAAATTGACAGTTACTTTGGCAGCAATCTCTTGAGCAAAAATCATTCTGAATGAAATTAAAAGGAGAACAAAAATTAATTTTTTCATTGCTACCTCATTTAAAATTTCTTGAATAAAATTTATTTAATGATTAATATGCTAAAACAAAATTAGAAAAATCTATGATAAAGCAAATAATTAAAATTCTTTTTCTCTTAAATGCCGTTGTATTTGCTCAGTTCCCTCCAGGATCGAGACAGGCAGCACTTGGTTATACATTCACTTCCATAGCCGATGATCATTGGAGCGTGTATTATAATCCTGCGGGTCTATCAAAAATTAAAAATCTTTCAGCGGGAATTTATTATTCACCAGCTCCATTTGGTTTAAGCGAACTTGCAAATGGTAGTGTTGTAATTGCAAAGAAATTTAATTTTGGTGGAATTGGATTTTCTGCCAGCACTTTTGGATTTGAGTTATTTAGAGAAAGTAAGATTTCTCTTGCATATGCAAATAACTTTTTCTCTGATTTTTCACTTGGATTAAAATTAACTTACAACTCACTTTCAATTAAAAATTATGGGAACGATTATTCAGTTGGATTTGATATTGGAGTTCTTTCAAAGTTAAGTGATAATTTACAACTCGGATTTTCTGCAAAGAATATCAATCGTCCGACTTATGGAGTTAATAAAGAAAAATTAAGTCAACAATTTTCTGGAGGAATATCTTATAAGCCTTTTCAAGATATTTTAATCGCAGCAGAACTTGAAAAAGAAGTGAGATACCCATTTAATCTCAAATTTGGACTTGAATATTTGCCGGTAAGATTCTTTGCCATTAGAACTGGATATAATACTGAGCCGTCAAATTACTTTGCTGGCATTGGAGTTTTTTACAGCAATTTCAATTTCAACTATTCGTTTATTTCAAATAATTACCTTGGTTTCACTCACAGTTTTGGAATAGATTTTAATTTATAATGCTTATGAAGAATTTTCTCCTAATTAGTTTCGCTTTTTTCTTTTTTTTAACTACGAAGCAAGAACTAACTGCTCAAACAGATACGCTTGAAGTTCCAATTGATAATCAACTCGAAAATGTAATTGAAGAAACAATCGGTGAAGGTGAAGATAATCAATTAAATGAAGTCATTGAGAACTTAATCCAAAATCAAGTTGAGATAAATGAAGCTACGATTGATGATCTAACCAAAATTCCTTTCCTCGATCTTTCAATTGCAACAGAGATTATAAAGTATAGAAACAAGTACGGTTTTATATACACTTTAACTGAGATTAAAGGCCTTGATGGAATGACGGAAGAATTATTCAATAAAATTTCCCCTTTTCTTTATGTAGATAGAAGCAAATACGCAAAATATTCCAATCAGAATGTAATTCCAGAGAGAGAATACAAACCTGAAATCAGAAAATTATACAACATTAATTTTAGACAAAGATTTTATCAGACATTTCCAAAACGAAAAGGATACGAAACGGGATATTATTATAATTCACCATTCAAACTTTATAATCGTTTGACTGCTGACTACTCAAAAAAATATTATCTCTCATTTTTAACAGAAAAAGATGCAGGTGAAAAATCATTCTACGATTTTGTTAGTGGAAGTCTTTTCATTAAGGACATTTTGATTTTTAAAAAATTTGTAGTTGGAGATTATGCACTCGAATTTGGTCAGGGACTTGCAATGTGGCGACAGATTGGTTTTGCAAAAGGTGCGGATGCTGTTTATCCAATCAAAAAGAAAGCATCAGGAATTGAACAATATAAAAGCACAGATGAAAATCAATTCTTCAGAGGAATTGCATTCTCAAATCAATTCAAAAACTTTGAATTCACATTTTTTTATTCTACCAATACTTTCGATGCAAGAGTTGATTCAATCAATAATTTAATTACAAGCACACCACTGGATGGTTATCACAGAAACACAAATGAACTTGCACGAAAAAATTCTGAAAGCGAAAAATTATTCGGGACACACATTTCTTACAATTTTCTTTCTAACCAGTTAGGATTTACATTCTATCAATCAAAATTCAGCAAGCCACTTTCGCCAAATTCATACTTCAAAAATTATGAAGGTGCATTCAATTACATCTCAACAGATTTTAATTTCTTTTATGAGACAATGAATCTCTTTGGAGAAATTTCAAAGGATAAAAAGAACAATTTTGCAACTTTAGTTGGATTACAATCATCAATTTCACGCAGTTTAAGTTTTATCACAGTTTATCGAAACTATCCAGCTAATTACATAAATATTCATGGTTATGGATTTGGAGAAAGGAATGGTCCAACAAACAATGAAACTGGTTTTTATCTTGGAGTAAATCACTCAAATCGTTTTGGGTCTTTTAATTTCTATTTTGATCAATTCAAATTCTTTTACCCAATCAGCTATGATAAAACTTTGAGTTCTGGAAAGGAATTTCTCCTTTCATTTGAATCACCGTTGATTTCAAAAACAAAATACCTCGTACGATATAAAAACGAAATAAAAGAAATCAATTCAAATTCATTTGATGAATTCGGAAGATCAAAAAAAATTACAAACACAAGACAGCAACAAAATTTACGATTTGAGATTCAAAAATATTTTGGTCCTTCAAGTGTGAATAGAATTGCATTCAGGATTGAATATGTGAATGTTTATTATAAATCACTCTTAAATTCAGAAGATGGCTTGCTCGCATTTGGTGACTTAAATCTTAGATTAATAGAAAATTTAAAACTACAATGGCGAGTGACTTACTTTCAGACGAATTCTTATGATTCAAGAATTTATCAGTTTGAAAATGATGTTCTCGGTGTTTTCAGCACTTCTGCACTTTATGGAAGAGGTATTCGATGGTATGTTCTTGTAAATTATAAGATTTTTGATTTTTTGAATCTCTCATTGAAATATGCTGAACTCTATCGAGATGATGTAAAAAAACTCGGTAGTGGATATGATGAAATTCCTACAAATCTCTCCAATTCACTCACCTTTCAACTTGATATAAAATTCTGATACACCATTTATAATTTGCATTGTGATTAAAATCTGTTATCAAATAATTTTAGCTTCGGTAGGAATGTATTGAGAAAACCAAGGTTGTTCTTTTCAATACGCATTGCCGTAAACGACAATGCTATTCAAACAAAGCATCATAAATGATGCTGATATTTTAAATCGGTCTTCTCGATACATTTCGTTACTCGAACACCGATTGCTGCCGGTTTTCGAGTAGAACTTGAGCGAAGCGAAAGCTCGTATCAAGAAAACCACTTAAAGAAATTCTGACTAAAGTCCAATTCGTGTGTAAAAAATTTTACCTTGACCAGACTTGAAAGACAAGACCATTGTTTAAATTTTAGAAGTGATTCTATAATTACGATTAATATCAAAAGCCAGTCTCACGATTAGCAAGCTTATCCTGAACCAATATAAAAGGATTAAGACTAACAAAAGATCTTGAATTTATTTTATATTGATTGTCACACTTCGACGGGGCTCAGTGTGACAAAAGACTTTAACTCATTGTAAATCTGAGTTTGTCGAAGACTGCGAAAACATATAGCAGAATTTTAAAAATACTAATCGTCATAGTTCGATAAATTCAGTTAGACATAAAAACAAATATTTATTTTTAATCCACTTTCAATTTTCTGCAATTGAACCAATAACAATATAATGATGATTCAGCTTATCAAATCTCTAAATGAATAATTTTATTAAATCAACTTCTTGCATATAAAAAAAATTTCGTAGAGCTTTTTCTCAATTTGTTCTTCGGTTTAATCTAGATGTTGAAGTTTCAGTCCAGCTCGTTTAAGTTCTCGTGCTGTATAATATAAGTTCATCGCAAATTCTAATTTCTTTTCTGGGCTAAAATTCTTAAATCTATTCTCCACCATTTCTTCATTATTTTTCCTTGTCTCATCTATTGTCATTTCATTAATCCTTCAAATATCTTTTTAATTCAAACTTCAGAATTATTTAATCAACAAATTATTTTCCTTTGAATTCAGGTTTTCTTTTTTCCAGAAATGCGGAAGTTCCTTCTTTGAAATCTTCTGTTCCACAACAAACGGCAAACATATCAGCTTCAAATTTCAATCCTTCTGATAATGGCAATTCACAAGCAGCATTTATCGATCTTATGGCTGTTGTAATCGCAACCCTTCCTTTTTGAATTATTGTAGTAAGAATTTTCTCCGCTTCGTTCAAAAGTTCGTTTAGTGGAACTACTTTATTCACCAGACCAAATTGATAAGCAGTATTTGCATCAATCATTTCTCCTGTTAAAATCATATACATTGATCTGCCTTTACCAATCAAGCGAGTTAACCTCTGTGTTCCACCATAGCCCGGAATAATTCCTAAATTCACTTCTGGCTGACCAAATTTTGCATTCTCGGATGCAATACGAATGTGACAAGCCATTGCGAGTTCACATCCCCCACCTAAAGCAAAACCATTCACTGCACAAACAACTGGTTTTGGAAATTGCTCAATGTAATTAAAGATTGATTGCCCGTGTAATGCAAATTCTTTCCCGGATTTTGAATCGAGCTTATTTATCTCAGCAATATCAGCACCAGCGACGAAAGCTTTTTCTCCAGAACCAGTTAAAATAATTCCCCAGATTGATTCAACTTCTCCACAGTGCTTTAATGCAGAGTAAAGTTCGTCAAGAACTTTATGATTGAGAGCGTTTAATTTATCCGGCCTATTAATTTTTATGATTGCAATATTGTTTTTCTGTTCGAATAAAATTGTTTCGTACATATTAACCTCCTAATATGAAATATTGATTGGAAGACGAAGTCGGTAATCAATACCGATGTAAGGTTCATAAATTAAGTAATGATATTTCAAAGTAAATTCAACAAGAAAGAAACTAAATCCACCACCAATTGCAAAACCAAGTTTTTGTTGCTCTCTGGTGAATGTCTCGAATCTATATGTATAAGTTAAAATCTGTCGTTCAATGTAATTGTAAGTTATATCAACTGAAAGGAATGGAGTTAAAATTGTTTCAGATGCAATCAATGGGTAAAACAAATAATCAAGTCCAAAACCAACCCCAGTGATTGATTTACTTTCATATTGATTTTGAACCAATCCTTTTTGAGGGAAATGAGTATAGTTAAATTCGACTTTCATTATAAAAGGCAGAGCTGATGTTCCATATTCAAAACTTCCACCAAAACTGAAACCAGTTTTATGCTTTTTTGCTGCTTCATCAAGTGGAAATCTTGCACCGACAAATGGACTGATAAAAATTCCTGAGATTTCCTGTGAATAAACTTGAATTGTCAAGAGAAAAAATAATAAGAAGAACTTTCTCATAAATTATCATTCTTTTTCTTGTCAAATATAAAAAACAAAAGTGCGAAAAGTACAATCAGCCCGGAATAGAATAAGTCAAACAGATATACATCAGATTTCTTAAAAATAAAAAAGCCACTCCACTCCGAATACATTCGAGCAAAAAATGTTTTAATTAAAAATGCATTAGAAGAACCAAAAACCAGAACAAAAGAATAAATCGAAATAAGAATTGAAAAGTGAACTAACCAGAATGAATTATAAGATCGAAGTATTGTCAGATTGTAAAATATAATTCCAAATATTAATGGCAGGTATGAGAATTTTTCAAAGTTAATTTTCTCGAATGAAGAAACAGGTTGCACAAAGATAAAGCAAAGCGTAATTAATAAACTCATTCCCAAAATTTTCAGAAACTTAAAATCATCAACAATAAAAGTTAAAATCAGAAACGTTGAAAATATGACAGGAAGATTCCACAAGTAGTAAACTGGTATGTCAATCAAAGACGAAAGTCCAAATTCGATGAGAAAATCTGGTTTCTTAAACTTGAACTGATAATCCAGAATGTTGATTAACCCAAATGTAATTGCAGTTGAAATTACTGGAATAAAAAATGTCAGTAACCAATTTCTAAACCGTCCAACCTGTTTAAAATATTTCAAACTTTCATTAATCTTCTCACGATGAAAATAAATTATTATAAAATTAACAAGAAGAAATAAGTTTAACCGAAAACCTAACAGGTAAACTTGTAATTCAGATTTCAGCAAATCCTGCAAAAAGAAAATTAAGTTGTAAGAAAAAATCAGAGCAACAATGGTTAAAATTTTTCTTTTCAATTGATTTAATGTTCGTGTTCTTCTTCAACTTTTTGCTGATTGCCGCTTTCTGGTACAACTCCTTTCTCAATAATCTTTGTACCAACTCCGTGTTTATAAACTAATTGACCACCATGTTCACCTGTTTCATAAACGAAATATGTGCCTGCTAATGCGAGTAACAGGACAACAATCTGTATCCATCCTTTGAATTTATTTTTTACATTCAAGAAAAATCGAATTATCAAAATTCCAACAAACCAGAATGTTGTTATCTTGGCGTACTCCTCATGTTCATCAATTAAACCAAGTGGAATTTTGACATCATAAGTATCAAACAAATATTCAGCATAATGATATGCTTGATTACCTGTTAGGAGTGAAGCTATCGCCCCCAGAACTCCAAAAAATAAAATCAATGTTGCGGATTTATTCAGAAAATCCTTTTTGAAGATCAAATAAAGGACTTCCAACAAAACATAAGTTAAAAGTAAAGCCACAGCAAAGTGAACGACCTTAGGATGAAAAGATGCTAAAGTTTCCATATTACCCTCCAAATAGTGATTCAATGATTTTATATCTGAATTTGAACATTTTATTTAATTGCCATTTGATTAAAGGTGCAAATATTTTTCCAAGCCAACCTGCATCGTATTCAATCTCATCTGTGATCACGACTGTTCCATCAAATAACTGCTTAAAATAATGTTTATGTTTCCAATACTTAAATGGACCTTTTGTTTGAACATCAACGATCAATTCATTATCTACAAGGTCTTCAATGACTAAATGCCATTCAATTGGAATGAAAGGAAGTATATCGAACTTTATCTTCACTTGAGAATTTTTTTGAAGTGGTGAAGTAGATTCAATAAATCTCAAATTTAAATTTGGTGTAGAAACAAGTTTTAAGTTCTTAGGATCAAGATGAAAACGAAAAATTTTTCCAAGGTCAGTTTTTATTGAAAATGAATTTACAAACTTTTCCATTTCTACCTCAACTTATCCACAAAGAACGCTTCCACCATTCACATTAAGAATTTCACCTGTTATGTGATTTGCAAGATCGGATGCAAGGAATAAGACTGGTCCAGCTATATCTTCAGGTGTTGCAATTTTCTGAAGTGGAATACTTTTCCTAACCTGTTCTTTATAGTCTGGATCTTTGAAAACTGGATCGCACATTTCTGTATCGACCCAGCCAGGAGCGACTGAATTAACCAGAATTTTATATGGTGCAAGTTCAGTAGAAAGTGACTTAACATAACTTATCAAAGCACCTTTGCTCGCAGCATAATGAGAATGAAAAGCTTCTCCTCTCTGTCCAGCTGTTGAAGTAATTATGATTATTTTTCCACCGCCTTGTTTTTTCATGTGTGGAATTACTTCACGAGTAAAGAGCATCGTGCCTGTTACATTTACTGTCATAGTTCGATTCCAGTTTTCAAGACTCATTTTATCAGCTTCACCATATTCCCAGATACCTGCATTGTTAACAAGAATATCAATTCGACCAAATTCATTTACAATATCCCGGACAATTTTAATTATCTGTTTTTCAGCTTCCACATCTTTATCAAGACTGCATTGATAAGCTTTAATTTTTTGATTTGTGTAAGCAAGTTCTTCAATTAATTTATCCGCTTCAGATTTTGAACGATTGTAAGTAAAAGCAACTGAAGCACCAGCTTCGGTAAAAAATTTAACGCAGGCTCTTCCAATCCCGCGTGATCCACCAGTTATTAAAGCGACTTTGTTTTGAAGATTTATCATTTCTCTACTCCTTATATTCAACATTATAAAGGATTAAACCTTTTGATGGAGCCCAGATTGTGTTTCTGATTTTTCCATCAATTATATTTTGAACATCTTCACGACTTAATTTTGATTTTGCATACTCGATCATCATTCCAACAATTCCTCTAACCATTCCATGAATAAATCTATCAGCACTTATAAAATATAACAAAAAATCTTTTTTATTGAACCATCGTGAATAAGAGACATTGCAAGTTTTATTAATAACTTCCTCTTCAGCTTTGCAAAAAGATTTGAAATCTCTTTTACCAAGAACCAATGATTGAATTTCTTTCAAAGCATTTACATTGAGATCAGAAAAAATTGTCCAGCTAAATCTTTCCCAGAAAGCATTTTTTCTTCTTGAGATTAAATATAGATATGTTCTCTTTGTAGCTGAATATCTTGCATGAAAGTTTTCACTCACGAAGGATAAATTTTTTATTGCAATATCTTCGGGCAATAAACTATTTAATGATTTTTTCAGATGATAAAGGTCGGGTGCAATTGAAGTTTTGAAATGAAAGACTTGATTTAATGCGTGAACTCCAGAGTCAGTTCTGCCTGAACCAACTATTTTAATTTCTTCCTTAAAAATGATTTTTAATGATTGCTCAATTTCTTCTTGAATTGAATTTGAATTGATTTGCTTCTGCCAGCCTGAGTAATTTGTTCCATCGTATTCGACAATGCCTTTGATGACTGGCATAAATTTTAAAATGATTTGTGGAAGGTCAGAGAAATTTCTGGATTATAAAATTGATCAAAACCGACTCTTGGAATTAAACGCATCGTTTCATCCTCGAGACTTTTATTGTAACGATTTGCCAGAATTGATGCATTGATGGCGCTTACAATGTGATTTATCACAATTAAAGCAATTGGAAACTGTTTGTTATTAAAAGCACTTTCACTCGATAGCCAGAGATTTCGATATTTCTTTCGCTCTTGATTTGTATTCCAGTTCCAATAATAAATGTTCTCATCAAATACGGCATTAAACTCACGATTGAGAAGTTTTTCATTGTTGTAATCGTTAATGTTCATATAATTACCAATCACTGCCCAATATTTTGAATCTTTTCCTGAAGGATTAACTCCACCATTGACTTTTGCAAAATTGATATAATTATCTCGCTGAATTCTTCCGTAATAATCAAAGCCCCAGAGAGTTAACCATAATCCACTTTCCGTCAAAAGAAAATATTTGCCGACATCAAACCTATTAACATAATATTCACCAGCCCCGGGAATTGCAAGTGAAAGAAAGAACGCCAGCGTTTTACTCTTTTCTGATTTTTCAAAATTCAGAATCTCATTTTTATTAATTGACAGATCACTTTCAGAATTTGAGCTGTATTTGAATTGTGCAGAAAGAGTTGATGATAATATTAACAAGACTAAAACAAGAAGCTTTCTCATTTAATCCTCGTAGATTTTTAAGATTTCACCTGTGACTAAATCGTTTTTGAGTTCAACTAACTTGAAGTCCACAAATTTGTTTTCCAAATCAGAATGTGTATCTGTCACTACACGAATATAATTTGAAGTAAAACCTTTTATTGTTCCATCATCATCACGATGTTCGAATAAAACTTTTTGTTCAGTTCCAATCATCTCAAGATAAAATTGATATTTTTTTCGAGCACTCAAAATTCTAAGTGTGTTCGTTCGTCTTCTTCTTTCATCTTTTGGAACTTGTTCTTTCATTTCGGCTGCTGGTGTGTCCGGTCTTTCGGAGTAAGTAAAAACATGAAGATATGATACCGGTAAATTGGCAATAAAATCATAAGTTATTCTGAAATCATTTTCATCTTCACCTGGGAAACCAACGATCACATCAACTCCAATTCCTGCTTCTGGAATTTTTGATTTTATTTTTTCTATTCTCTCTGCATACAATTTTGAGAGATAACGGCGTTGCATTCTCTTTAAAATTTTATCACTTCCACTTTGAAGTGGAACATGAAAATGCTTACACAATTTTTCTTCTGTTGCAACCAGTTCAATTATTTCATCAGTCAAAAGATTTGGTTCAATTGAGCTAATTCTCAGTCTGAAATTTCCATCAACTCTAATCAATTTCTTAAGTAATTGATAAAGATTTGTCCCAATTTTTGAACCGTAATCTCCAACATTAACTCCTGTTAGAACAATTTCTTTGTAACCTTTTTGTACAAGTTCAGTGAGTTGCAAAACCGTTTCTTCTTCTGATTGACTTCGACTAAGTCCTCTTGCTTTTGGAATTGTACAGAATGAACATTTATAATCACATCCATCCTGAATTTTAAGAAATGCTCTCGTTCGATCTTCTGGAAGTGGAGTGAATGCAGGTCCGAAATCATTTAATTTTTCAAGTGGTGAAACATAAACACATGCTAAATCTTTTTTCTCAAATGAATCAATGAAGTTAAAAATCTCAAACTTTTCCTTTGAACCTAAAACTAAATCAACCCCTTCGATTTTTTGAATTTGTTCTGGACGAAGTTGAGCATAACAGCCTGTAACAATTACAAATCCATTTGGATTATGCCTTAACGCTCTTCGAATGATCTGACGACATTCTTTTTCAGCATTTTCAGTTACTGTACAGGTATTAATCACATAAACATCTGCACGGGAATCAAAATCAGTAATAGAAAATCCTCGTTTTAAAAAAGAATTCCCTATTACGCTTGTCTCAGCATAATTTAATTTACAACCAAGTGTATGAAATGCAACTTTCTTTGTGTTCATAGTTTCTTTTTCAAAATAAAAAAGTCATTGCATTCCAAAATATGAGGAATGCAATGACAAATCAACTGCTTAAAAATATCAGATTGTTATTCTTCTGATTTCTGTTGTGGTTTTTCTTTTTCTTGCTTTGCTTTCTGAGCTTTAGCCTTTTGCTGTTCTTTTTCTTTGAATAAATCGCCAATCGTTACTTTATCAAGTTTATGCTTGGCAAGATATTCTTCAACAAGCTTTTGCTCTTTGTCTCGCAAAGCTTCAATTGCACTCAAAGTAATTTTCTTATTCTCTTTATCGAACTCAATTACTTTAAGAGTAAGTTCTTCACCTTCTGGGAATGCTTGTTTAATATTTTTAATTGGTGTCGGCGAAAGTTGATTTGCTGGAACAAATCCATCAACTTTCAATGGAAGTTCAACAAGCAATCCTTTATCAACATGTCTGATTACTTTACCAACTACTTCAGTTCCAACTTTATATTCTCGCTCGAACCTATCCCATGGATTTTCTTCAAGCTGTTTGTGACCGAGAGAAATTTTCCTTTGCTCTACATCAATGTCAAGAACAACAACATCAATCTTATCACCTTTCTTTACCATTTCGGCAGGGTGACGAATTTTCTTTGTCCAAGACAAATCACTGATATGAATTAATCCATCTACTCCAGGTTCAAGCTCAACAAAGACACCAAAGTTTGTGAGATTTCTAACAATACCAGTATGTTTTGAACCCACTGGATATTTCTTCAGCAATTCACCCCATGGATCTGGTTCAAGTTGTTTTAAACCAAGAGAAATTTTCTTCTCTTCTTTATCGATGCTTAAAATAACAGCTTCGACAACCTGACCAAGTGAAACTTTTTGTGATGGATGTTTTATATGCTCAGTCCAGCTCATTTCAGAAATATGAATCAAGCCTTCGATACCTTTTTCAATTTCAACGAAAGCACCATATTCAGTTAACGATACAACTTTTCCAGTTACTCGTTGATTGATTGCATATTTCTGATCAATGTTTTTCCAAGGATGTTCTTGAAGTTGTTTTAATCCGAGAGAAATTCTTTTCTTTTCAGGATCAAAGTCGAGAACAACGCAATTGATAACTTCATCAAGTTTAACAACTTCAGATGGATGATTAATCCTTCCCCAGCTTAAATCTGTAATGTGAATTAAACCATCAACACCGCCAAGATCAATAAACACACCAAAATCTGTGATTGCCTTTACAGTTCCTTGAAGCACCTGACCTTTTTCAAGACTATTGAGAATTGCTTCTCGCTGATCTTTAATTTCTTCTTCAATAAGGACTTTGTGACTCACAACAACATTTTTTTGTGCATGATTGAGCTTGACAATTTTTACATCAAGTGTTTTTCCAATAAAGGCATCAAAATCACGAATTGGTTTTATATCTATCTGACTTCCTGGAAGGAATGATTCCATTCCAAAGATTTCAGCAACCAGACCACCTTTAATTCTCTTCAAAATTTTAGCCTGAATAACTTCCTGATTATCATATGCCTGAACAACTCGTTCCCAGATCCTCTGGAAATCTGCAAGTTTTTTGGAAAGAACGATTTCACCTTCAGCGGTACCTTCTACTCTTTCGAGTAAAACTTCAACCTGCTGACCTGGAATTATTTGTGATGGATCATCAAATTCTGAAACTGGTACAGAACCTTCAGCTTTGAATCCAATATCAATGATAACCCGATCTCCCTGAATTCCAACAATTGTTCCTTTAACAACCTCACCTTCTTTGTAATCGGTGAGATCTTTTGTTAGAAGTTCAGCCAGTTGTTTATACTCTTCGTCAGAATAATTTCCTTCTAAATCGTAGAGATTTTTCTGATTGAGTAATTTTTGGTCTATGTTTTTTGTGCTCATAGTACCCATTTGATTAGTTTCGTTAGTTAAGTCGGACATTTATCCTCCGTTTTTTGAACAAGCTTTTTGCCGCCATCGAAGCAAAAAACCTGTTCGATGTTCAACATCAGTTAATTGCGATGGCTTCAATTTTGTAAATTCAAACTCTTTATAATTTCCTGTGCCTTGTTGTAAATCGCATCAACCTGTTCATCAATTGTCAATCTGGTTGTATCAATTACAATCGAATCTTCTGTGACCATTAATGGACTTACTTCTCGACTTGAATCAATTTTATCTCTTGTTTCGAGATTACCTTTTACATCATCAAGGTCAATTTCTAATCCTTTGTTTTTAAGTTCAATTAATCTTCGAAAAGCTCTAATATCAAGGTCTGCTGTTAAAAAAATTTTTAATTCTGCATTGGGAAAAACCGCTGTGGTGATATCTCTACCTTCCATCACAATACCACCTTCTGCTCCAATTTCTCTTTGCTTTTGAACCAACAACTCTCTGATTTTTCCAATTTTGCTAAATTCACTTACTTTGCTCGAAACTTCCGGAGACCTTATTGCTTCACTGACATTTTCAGAATTAACAAAAAGGACACTGCCATTATTTTCAAATCTAAAATCCATATTTTTTACAAGCTCAACAAGCTTATCAACTTCATCAGGTTGAATTGAATTTCTAAGGGCATAAAGCGTTACAGCCCTATACATTGCTCCTGTATCAATGTACTTATAATTTAATTTTTCTGCCAAAAGTTTTGCTGTTGTACTTTTTCCAGCACCAGCAGGTCCATCTATTGCTATGATTATCCCTTTTTTGTTTATCATTGACCACAAATATATTAATTGAGGTTTTGCTTTACAAACCTTGAAGATAGTGCTAAAAACAAGAGAATTTTAAAGTAAACATTAATGAACCGAACTTTCCATCAATAAAAAGTTTCTTACAGAAAAAAGGCATTGAAAAATCAAAAAAACATTAAAGAAATTAACGCAAGTCTTAAATAATTTTTAATGAAACTATATCAATTCATAAATAAAACATATGTTCACTCAAGAAAATCTAAATGCAATCACCTTTTTTTTCCTGAGTACACTTCAAATTCATCAGGTAAAATTTATATTTTAATTTCTTTTCTTTAAGTTTGTGAACTAAAAATGAGTGGTAACAATGATAATTAGTATGACTGGTTATGGAAATGCCGAATTTGAAAAAGATGGCGTTTCCTATTCTGCAGAAATTAGAAGTTTCAACAGTAAATTTCTCGAAATTTCAATTAAACTTCCACGAGTTCACTCACAAAGGGAAAATGAAGTCCGTGAGCTGGTTAGAAAATATATTAATCGCGGAAAAATAATTATCTCAGCAAATTTAGAAAGAACAGCTGGTGCAAACTTACCAATTGATATTGATGAAGAAACAATTAAATACTTAAACCAGCTTTTCAAAAAAATTAAAAAGGTTACAAAATCTAAAGAGAAGGTTAAACTCGATCACTTCCTAAAGTTCTCTGAAATTTTTCAGCATAAAGATGAAGAAATCTCAGAAATTGAATTTCAGAATCTTTACCAGTGCATTGAACTTTCAATTCAGAAATTAATGGAAATGAAAGTTCAAGAAGGAAGAGAACTTGAAAAAGATTTGATAAATCGAATTGATATGATTGAAAGAAGTGTGCTGGAAATTGAAAAACTCTGGTCTGAAAAAGCTGATTCGGAATTTCAAAGATTAAAAGAGAAAGCTCAAAAACTTCTCGAAGGCAAAGAAGTTGATGAAAACAGACTTGAGCTCGAACTTGCTCTTCTCTTGGACAAGATGGACATAACCGAAGAATGTGTTCGATTGAAAAGTCACATTAAATTTTTTAGAGAGTCAATCAATAAAGATGAACCGAGCGGTAGAAGATTAAGCTTTTTAGCTCAGGAATTATTGAGGGAAGCAAACACAATTTCTTCTAAATCTAACAGTGCTGAAATTTCTCAGATTGTAGTCTTGATTAAAGAAGAAATCGAAAAAATAAAAGAGCAAATTCAGAACATTGAGTAGGCAACCAAAACTTATCGTTATCTCAGCTCCAAGCGGTACAGGTAAAACTAGCGTTATTAAAGAAATCCTGAGAATGAATCAGGATAAACTAATATTTTCCGTTTCCGCAACAACACGACCAAAAAGACCTAACGAAATTGATGGAGTAGATTATTATTTCCTAACTGAAGAAGAATTCAAAAAGAAAATTGAGAATGATGAATTCATTGAGTGGGAAAGGATTTACGATTACTATTACGGGACTCCAAAATCAGAAATTGAGAGAGCAAAAAACTTAGGAAAAGATATTTTATTTGAACTCGATGTAAATGGTAGTCTTAAACTAAAAAAGCTTTTTCCAGATGCTCATTTAATTTTCATTGTTCCTCCAAGTATAGAAGAACTTGAAAATCGTCTTCGAAAAAGAAATACAGAGACACCCGAAACTTTTAAGAAAAGAATCGATCGAGCAAAAATGGAACTCGAGCAAGCAAAGCATTTTGATTACGAAGTTAAAAATTATGAGCTCGATACTGCCATTAAAGAAGTAAATGAAATCATTCAGAAGATACTTAGATCATAATTTGAGTTGAAGTTTTTTCACGGATATTGTTGAGTCGAATTGTGAAAGAAATATGATTTGTCAGACTGATTTTCTTGAAGTGGGATAATTTCTTATTGTTACACTTAGTTCATCGAAATGTGAATTTATTTCTTTTGTCACATTCAGCGCGGTCTAAGTGTGACGATTTTCTTTTTGTTACACTGAGCTCGATCGAAGTGTGACAAAAGAATATTTTGAAATACTGAGCATATTTTTTTCAACAAGTTTCAATTGAGAGATTGTGTCGTAATAGACAAATTGAATAACTCGAATAAGGGTGAGTTCTTTTATATAATTGCGTCATAGCTTCCCCAGTCGAAGATTAACAAAAGCTATTTATCAAAAACTAAAGAGTTACCAAGATGAATTTCAGACTTCCAGCTGAATGGGAAACACATGAAGCAACTTGGATTGGATGGCCCTTCAATAAAGAAGATTGGCCAGGAAAATTTCAACCTATTCCTTATGTCTTTGCAGAAATTGTAAGAAAACTCACTGAAGGCGAACAGGTCAATATTATTATTCAAAATGAGAAACATCAAAAATCTGCTGTGAATATTCTTAAAAAGGTTGGCGCAGATTTTTCACAAATTACTTTCATCACTGCAAAAACAGATCGGAACTGGCTCAGAGATTCAGCTCCGATTTTTATAAAAAATGTTTCTGGTGAAGTTATTCCGATAAGATTTAATTTCAACGCTTGGGCTAAATACAAAAATTTCAAGTTCGATAAAAAAATTCCTGATGTAATTGCAAAAGTCACTTCTAAAAAATTAATCGAAGCAACTTATCAAGATAAAATAGTTACCTTAGAAGGCGGTGCAATTGATACTAATGGAAAAGGCACATTAATCACAACTGAAGAATGTTTATTAGACGAAAAAACTCAAACAAGAAATCCTGGTTTTTCAAAAGCAGACTACCAAAAAGTTTTTGAAAAATATCTCGGCATAAAAAACATTATATGGTTGAAGAAAGGTATTGTCGGGGATGATACTCACGGACACATTGATGATGTTTGTCGTTTTGTAAATGAGAAAACTCTTCTACTCTGTATTGAAAAAAACCCTGACGATGAAAATTACAAAATTCTAAATGAGAACCGAGAGATCTTACAAGATGCTCGACTTGAAGATGGAAGTAAAGTTGAAATAATTGAATTACCAATGCCAGAACCTCTTTACTTCGAAGGTCAGAGATTACCAGCCAGTTATGCAAATTTTTATATTTCGAATCGATATGTCCTTGTTCCAACTTTCAATGATGTAAACGATCGGATTGCACTCGGGATTTTGAATGAATTGTTTCCTGATAGAAAAGTCGTTGGAATTCATTCAGTCGATCTTGTCTGGGGACTCGGAACAATTCATTGTCTATCACACGAACAACCAGCGGAATCAAAATAATGTGGATACCATTAGCCTTTGGAGTTGCTTTATTCGACTCACTCAAAAATGTCTTAGCTAAGCACACATTAAAAGACATTGATGAATATTCAGTTGCGTGGGCAAATTCATTTTTCTCGGCAATTTTTCTAATCCCAATTCTTTTCTTTGAAATTCCAGAAATCAAGCCAATGTTTTTTGTTGGTCTTATTGTCAGTGGAACTTTGAACATTCTTGCATTAATCTTTTTTATGAAATCAATAAAAAGCGGTGATCTTTCGAATACAGTTCCTTTAACAACACTCTCTCCCCTTCTGCTTCTTATAACTTCACCAATAATTGTAGGTGAATTTCCTTCGTTTCAAGGAATGCTCGGGATGATTGCAATTGTAATCGGAGCGTATCTATTAAATTTCAAAAAAGATCAAAAAGATATATTAAGCCCATTCAGATCAATCTTAAAAGAAAAAGGTCCACGATATATGCTAATAGTTGTTCTGATCTGGGCTATAACCGCAAACTTCGATAAGATTGGTGTTGTGAATTCATCTCCTCTATTTTACTCATTCACAGTACAACTTTACATTGGAGTTTTGATGTTGTTCATTGTCATTCCACGATTCAAAAAAAATCCCGAAACTTTAAATCAAAATTTAAAATCTTTAGTTGGAGTTGGATTTCTTTCAACTTTAACTATCATCTGTCATATGCTTGCAATTAGTATGACAATCGTTCCATATGTAATTTCCATCAAACGAACAAATTCTATCCTGAGTGTAATCTTTGGAAATATTTTCTTCAAAGAAAGATATTTGAAGGAAAGACTTTCTGCAGCAATTTTAATGTTTATTGGTGTATTATTGATTACTTTTTCCTGATTTACAAACCATCTCTTCACAATTTGAATTCAAAAAATTGAAAATAGAAGATCGAAGATAGAATGTGGAAATGAGAATATTACACTTAGACTTTAATTTTTATTTGAGATTTAAAATTTGGAAACAAAAACTTTGTAGAATGAATTTATTCGTTCAACGAAAAATAAATTGAACCGTTTTCTTCTTGATGTAAGAATAAAACTCCAAGTCTAACAAGTTTCACCAGAATTCTTTGAGCCCTTCTTTCTGAGATATTTACAAGCCGACAGAATTCTTTTGTGCTTATGCGTTCATTCTTCTCAAGGTAATCAAACAATGCTTTTTCTTTATTGCCGAGATAAAATTCTGACTCAAGGTTATCATTGTAACTCGTATGTAAAAGTTTTATCATTTCTTTTGATGCAAGAATAGATTTTGATTTCATTCTAATGTAAACTTTCGCTGTTCGGTAGTTAAGATTTGGCTGATAATCCTGAATTCGATGTGGTTTCTTTGAGCTTTCCATTACTTCACCAATTACAACATCTTTGCCTTCGATTTCAAGAACATAAACTTTCAAATCAATTTCTGGTTCACAATAATTTCTTGCGGTCTCAAGAAGTAATTCTTCTGTCTCCTTTTCACTTTTAACTCCAACAATTTCTCCATTATCATCAACTCCAAAGAAGATTAAACCACCTTTTGAATTAGCAAATGCAATCAACTCACGAGCAATTTTCTCAAATGTTGTAAACTTTCTTTTGAATTCGACTCGTGAGCTTTCTCCTTCAGAGATTAATCTTAAAGCTTCCTGTTCATTAAGTTCAAAGTTCATAATCATTCTGGCAAAATTGCTGATGACATTCTACTCAAAGCTAAATTTTTTCTTCTGATAACAAAACGACTGTTATCAGTTGGTTTATGTTTCAATGGAGAAGGTAATATTGCGATTATTCTTGCAACCTGTTCACGATTCAATTGATCAATATCTTTTCCAAAAAATTTTTTGCTCGCAGTTTGAATTCCAAAAATCCCATCTCCAAGTTCAACAATGTTCAAGTAATGTTCTAAAATTGATTGCTTTGGTAGTTCTTTTTCCATTCTAATTGCTGTAAGAATTTCTTTAGCCTTTCTAAAATAACTTCTTCTGGTTGTGAAAAAAATATTCTTCGCTGTCTGCATAGTGATTGTACTTCCACCACGAACAACTTTGCCCCGTCTCAAATTTATTCGAGAAGCAAGTTGTAAACTTTCCCAGTCAATTCCACGATGTGAAGCAAAACCATCATCTTCCAGCACCAATGCTGCTTGCTTAAAATAAATTGGAATTTCATTGTAATTAATCCAATTCTGTTCTGGATAATAAATCATAAAATTTTCAATTGCTCTTTGCTCCATCACACCAGAAATTCTTGTTCTGGTAATTTCGAGAGCTGGAATGTTAAATGAAGGAATTGCGATATAAAAAATTGTAATGAAGAAAAACGCCAAAAACTTTCGTGGTGATTTTCGATACTTTTCCTTCAAGAATAGATAGTAAACTTCGATTTCAAGTTTTTGATGAAAATATTCATTCACCTTCGTCTTCTTCGATTATCTGGTTGTTTTTCCTGAGTTGATGAATCTGGTTTAATTGGTTCTTCAGATTTAATCTCAGCAGGTTTTTCAATTTTTTTCTCAACTGGTTCTTCAGTTTTTAATTCAACAGGTTCTTCTTTTTTACCGTCATCTATATTTTCATTTTCATCTGGTTTAAGTTCTGGAGTTTCGTTTTTCTTTTCAAGACTATCCTGAGCAGCTTTGCGTTCCATCTCTTTTTTCTGAAGTTCACTTTCGTACGCAATTAATTTTGAATTAATTCTCTGAGTATATAATGAATTTGGAAATTTATCTTTCAATAACTTGTAAACTGAATAAGCTGAGTCGTATTGAGCAAGTTTATTCTCATAAATGTATCCGATCATCAATAGTGATTTTGGAGCATAATCAGTTTTAGTGTACTTCTCATAAATTTTGTACAGACTATCAATTGCTTCTTTGTATTTTCCCTGTTCGACTAATTTTTCAGCTCCATTGTATTCCAGATCAGGCAAATCTTTCTTAGAAACTTTTGGTGGAAGTTTCAATCTTTTTGCAACAATTTTTGAAATTTCAGAATCAGTAAAATTATTGTAAAGATATAGATAAAGACTATCGGCTTTGTCCTTTTCACCTTTTGTTTCGTAATAACTTGCAAGAGCATAAATTGATCGTTCACTGAAATCTTTGTTTGGGAATTTTTCAACGATTTCTTTTAAGTGAGTGTAGGCTGAATCAGGTTTATTGTAATCGACCATAAACAAAGTTGCAAGGTCAAATTTTAATCTGGCAATGTTTACTTCAAGTGAGTCAGCTGTTTTCAAATTTGCTTGATATGTTAGTGAATCTCTTCTTAATTTTTCATAATACAAACTATCAGCTCTTCTTTTTTCAGCTAAATATTCTTGCAAGTCAGCAAGATAAGCTGAATCATTAAGCTTTGATGAATCAATTTCAATTTCCTGAAATTTTGGATAAGTTGTATCAATTGGAAATGTTCGCAGAATTGGAATTTGCTTTTCAAAATTTCGAATTGAAGTCCATAAATTTTTATATCTATTCAAAAGATTTGATTTAAATTGAGCATTCTTTTTCAAATCATCAGTAATTTGAGAACGCAGACTTTTGTCGTAATAAAATTTTGCTGAGTCCAGATTGCCAAGAACATTTTCAAGATAATTTGCAATTTCAAATTGTGCGATACCCGCAGTTTCTTTTGATTGATAAGTTGTATCGACTTTAGTAAAGTAACTTAATGCTTTCGATGTATCTTTTTGACTTAAATATAAGTACGCATATTCAAGTTCAGTGTAATCTTTGTAATCATTAAACAATTCTTCTGAATAAAGATCATCCAGAATTTCTTTCGCTTCATCAAATCTCTCTTTCTCTCTCAAAATTTTTGCATATTCAAGTTGAGACTTAAAGATGTAATAATAATCTGATGTATACTTTTTTACTCTTGAGTAATTCTCAAGGGCTTTATCAAATTGACCGAGTTTAGCATACGAATTACCAATCTGCATTAAAACTTGAGCAATTGCTTCGTCATCACTTGAAATTTTTATGAACTCCTGTCCAACATTTATAATACCTTCATAATCATTTTTCTTGAAATAAATTTTAAGAATTTCAAGTAAGGCGTTGCTCATTACTTTTTTATTCTTTGCATCCTTTGCTTCCAGATATACATCATTCAAAAGTTTTAACGATCGATCAACTTCAATTGTCTGAGCATAGGAACGAGCAATCCAGAGTTTTGCTTCAAGTGAATATTTACTGTCAGGAAAAGTAGCGAGTAGCTCAGAGAATTTTCGAATTGCACTTGGAAATTCTCTTTGATAATAATAAGCTTTTCCAATCATAAAAAGTGCATCATCAACTAACGAACTATTTTGATGATACTGAAGAATCTTTGAACATTTCTCAATTACCTGAACCAATTTATTTGTTGCATTTCCACTCGGAGCAATTACTTTTGTTGTAAATAAATCTTTCTGCTGTTTTAAGATTTCTTCTTCTGCTTCCTTGAAAATTTTGCTGGCGTTATAGTAAATGTTGAAATAAGTCGTAAAGTTTTCGAAACCATTTTTCACATAATTTGTAACTGCACAGGAGCTAAGGAAGATTGAAAGAAGAATTAATGGTAGGATGATCTTTACTTTTTTCATTGCTTGACCAATTTTTCAATTTGTTTGTAATGACTAAAATTTTAAAATCTTTTTGTCACACTGAATAAACCTGTCAAGAGTTTATCGAAGGATCGAAGTGTGACGAAAACATTTCCAACTTCAAGAATATTCTTTCGTCAGCCTTCGATTGAACTCAGGCTGACAAAATGTTTTAAACCTTCTGTCACACTGAGCCTGTCGAAGTGTAACTATCATAATTTTGTCACACTGAGCCTGTCGAAGTGTGACAATAAAATGCACAAAGGTTTTGAAATTCCTTTCGTCAGTCTTCCCTTCGACAAGCTCAGGACAAGCTAGCTCAGACTGACAAACAATTTTAAACTCTATTGTCACACTGAGCTCAGTCGAAGTGTGACAATCAACATTCTCACAATTACAAGCGTTCCTTTCGTCAGTCTTCCCTTCGACAAGCTCAGGACAAGCTAGCTCAGACTGACAAAAAATCTTTAAGCCTATTGTCATCCTGAGCCAGTCGAAGGACGACAATCAACATTCTCACAATTACAAGCGTTCCTTTCGTCAGTCTTCCCTTCGACAAGCTCAGGACAAGCTAGCTCAGACTGACAATGAGTTTAAATTCTTTTGTCACACTAAACAAGCTTGTCCTGAGTTTATCAAAGAATCGAAGTGTGACAATTTACTTCAAATTGTTAAAGAGCGGATTTTCCTGATTCTTCGGTTCTAATTCTAATTACATCCTCAATTGTTGAAATAAAAATTTTTCCGTCTCCAATCTGACCAGTCTTTGCTGCACGAATGATCGTATTCACAACAGTTTCCTGTTGAGATTCAAGGCAAACTATTTCAATTTTAATTTTTGGAACAAATTCAATTCTGTATTCACTGCCACGATAAATTTCAGAGTGCCCTTTCTGTCTGCCATAACCACGAACCTCAGTAATCGTTAATCCCTGAATTCCTTCTTCAAGTAATGCATCTTTTACATCATCGAGCTTAAACGGTCTAATGATTGCTTCTATTTTTTTAAGTTTTTGAGACGGCATATTAACCTCATTCTTCAAATCTTCCGTGACAGTGTTTATATTTTTTACCACTTCCGCAAGGGCATGGATCATTCCTTCCGATTTTTTCACCAACTCTTACAGGTTGTGGTTTCCCTGCAGTTTGTGGAGATGATTTAGCCGCACCTCTCTCTTTTGCAACTTGTAATCCATCAACTGATTGATGAACGGCTTGAATTCTTTCTGGTGCTCGTCTTCTTCTCTGTAATTGTTCTGGGACTTCAGGGAACCACTTGAATACAAACTTCAAGCTTTCATCTCTGATCGATGTTAACAAGTTCATAAACAATTCATAGGCTTCAGATTTGTATTCAATCAATGGATCACGCTGACCATACGCACGGAGACCAATTCCTTCTTTCAAATCATCCATATCACGAAGATGTTCTTTCCATTTTTCGTCAATTACGCTCAAGACAGCAAACCTTTCAAGATTTGCCATTAATTCAGTGCCGAGCATTTTTTCTTTTTTATTGTAAAAGTCAACTGCGGCTTCGTAAATCTTTTCTGTTAAACCATCTTCACCAAGTTCTTGAAATAATTGTGGAGTTATCTGAATATCGATTAAAAGAGTTCTAATCAATTCTTCTCGTAGCTGATCAATTTCTGCTTTCTCATAATATTTATGAACTGTATCTGAGATGTAATCAAACAAATCTTCGAGTAACTTACCTTTTAATCTTTCACCTTTCAATGCCTGCATTCTTTTTGCGTAAATAACTTCACGCTGGGAGTTCATTACATTATCATACTCAAGAAGTCGCTTTCGAATTGCAAAGTTATTTTCTTCAACTTTCTTTTGTGCTCTCTCAACGCTTCTTGTAATTAAAGGATGTGTAATTACTTCTCCTTCTTTCACTCCAATTCTTTCCATAATCGAAGCAATTCGATCACTTCCAAAGAGTCGCATTAAATCATCTTCAAGAGATAGATAAAATTTTGATGAACCTGGATCACCCTGACGACCAGCACGACCTCTTAACTGCCGATCAATTCTTCTTGATTCATGACGAGTTGTACCAAGAATTGCAAGTCCACCGAGCTCTTTTACACCAGGACCAAGTTTAATATCAGTTCCACGACCTGCCATATTAGTTGCGATTGTAACTGCTCCTTTCAAACCTGCATTCGCAATAATTTCAGCTTCTCTTTGATGATGTTTAGCATTCAAAACATTGTGTGGAATTCCTTTTCGCTTAAGCATTCTACTTACAGTTTCCGAAGCTTCAACTGAAGTTGTACCAACTAAAATTGGTCTACCAATTCTATGAAGTTCTTCAATCTCTTCAAGCAATGCATTATATTTTTCACGCATTGTTCTGTAAATAACATCATCATAATCAATTCTGATGCAGGGCTTGTGAGTTGGAATTACAACAACATCAAGCTTGTAAATTTCCCAGAATTCAGCAGCTTCAGTTTCAGCAGTACCAGTCATACCAGCAAGTTTTTTGTAAAGTCTGAAATAATTCTGAAGTGTAATCGTTGCCAGAGTTTGAGTGTCTTTTTCAACTTTTACATTTTCTTTTGCTTCAATTGCCTGATGAAGACCATCTGAATATCTTCTTCCCGGAAGCAATCTTCCAGTAAATTCATCAACAATCATAACCTTGCCATCATCAGTCACAACATATTCAACATCTTTCTCATAAAGAGCATAAGCTCTCAATAATTGTTGAACTGTGTGAATTCTATCACTTCTTTCAGCATAAGTTTGATAGAGTTTATCTTTCCTTTTTACTTTTTCTTCTGGTGTGAGTGTTGGATCGTTTTCAATTTTGCTTATTTCTGTTCCGAGATCAGGCAGGACGAAGAAGTCTTTATCTTCATTAATATTTGTAATGAACTCGCGACCTTTTTCTGTTAGATCAATGGAATGATTTTTTTCATCAATTCTAAAGTAAAGCTCATCATCAATCTCATGCATTCGCTTTTCCTGTTCACGCATATACTCGAGTTCTGTTTCCTGCATCAATTTCTTATTTGATGGTTCACTTAATAGCTTCATTAATTTTTTATTCTTAGGATAACCACGATGAGCTCTCAAAAGTAAAACACCAGCTTTGTGATAATCTGGCTCTGGTTTATTCAATTCTTCTTCTGCTTCCTGAACAATCTTTGCGACTAATTGGGCTTGAGCACGGACGAGCCTTTCAACTCTCGGTTTTAATTCTGTGAATTTTTGTTCCGAACTTTCAACTGGTCCACTAATAATGAGTGGTGTTCTTGCTTCATCAATCAAAACTGAATCGACTTCATCGACTATGGCGTAATTATGTCCACGCTGAACAACTCCATCAAGCGAGATAGCCATATTATCACGAAGATAATCAAAACCGAATTCGTTATTCGTTCCATAAGTAATGTCGCACTCATACATTTTCTTTCTTTCCTCAGGCGACATATGATTTAAAATCACACCAACAGTCAATCCGTGAAATTCAAAAATCTTGCCCATCCACTCTCTATCTCTTTGAGCCAGATAATCGTTAACAGTTACAAGATGACAACCACGACCAGTCAATGCATTAAGGAATAAAGGCATTGTTGCAACAAGAGTTTTACCTTCACCTGTTGCCATTTCGGCAATTTTTCCTTGATGAAGGACAATTGCGCCCATTAATTGCACATCAAATGGGATCATATCCCAGGTGATTTTTCTACCAACAACTTCCCAAGATTTACCAACAAGTCTTCGGCAGGTATCTTTTACAATTGCATAAGCATGTGGAAGGAGTTCATCGAGCACTTCTTCATAAGTTGCATCGAGTTCTTCATTTAATTTTTCAAGTTCATCATAAATTTTCTGTTGCTCTTCTGCTGATAAATCTTCTTTTAGTCGAGCCTCGAGAGTTTCAATTTGAGTTTGTAAATCCTGAGTTCTCTCGTTAATTATTTGTTTTAATTTTTGCGTTTCAGCTCTTAGTTCGTCGTCTGTTAAATCTTTTAATGTTTCATAAATCTGATTTATTTCAGCAACTATTGGTTTTAATGCTTCAATATCGCGTTTGTGTTTATCACCGAAAATTTTCTTCAATAACTTTAACATTTTACCTCTTCAAAATTTTATTAAAACTAATTAAATGGGTTTTGAAAAACAATTTACTCACAAAATAAAAATTAATCTTTTGCAATTTAAACCAATTGCACAAAAAGTTGAATTGGAATTTTGAATGCCATCTGTCTTTTTACCCATTTTCATAAAATTCAAGTCCTATTACTAAATTGATGGAAAGATGTTTCAAGTGAGTTGAAGTCTTATAATCATTCTCAATCAAAAAAAATCTTTCTGGTTTAACTAATCACAAAACAATTTCTTCCAGAGATCAAAAGAATTTATCATAATTACTAAATTTGCAGGTGTTGAAAAAAGAGCTTAAAAAATATCTTTCAGAACTTTTCGCCAGATATTTCCCGAATATCGATCAGAAAAAATTTTCAAAACGACTGGAGAAAATCGTCAACGAAATTTTTGTTTCTGAAAGAGCATTCAAAAATTTCAAAAGGATTTGCGAAAATGACTATTATCAATCTGCCTATTCTGAAAGTTTCGAATCTTTTCTGATTTATCTCGAAGTAATTCTAAAAATTTCTGCGTTCTCAAATTATTTAATTGATATAGTTGTACGCAATCCTCAGTTCCTGACAAGATTTTTATCGAGAGATGAGCTTCAGAAAAATTTTTCTTATGAAGATTACAGCAATGAATTAAAATCCCAACTTCAAATTTTCAAATCATTTGAAAAAAAGATAGAAGCCGTCAGACGATTTAAGAGAATGCACATTTTACGAATTGGTTTAAGAGATATTTTACGACTATGCGATATCGAACAATCAATGTTAGAATACTCAAATTTAACTCGAACTATTCTTGAAAATGTTTTTGAATTAGCATTGCAAGCGAATAAAGAAAAATCAAAACTTAAATCAATTCCAGATTATGCACTAATTTCACTCGGTAAATTTGGCGGTAATGAATTAAACTATAGCTCGGATGTTGATTTAATTTGTGTTTACGACAATCCTGAAGAAAAAGTCAGCTCAAGTGTTCTTGAATTTTATGATAGAGTTGTAAAAGATTTTATCCAGATCTGCAGTGAATTGAAAGATGGAAGTTCACTTTATAGAATTGATTCCCGATTAAGACCAGATGGAAAATATTCACCACTTGCTCGTTCAATTTCTTACTATCAAGTTTATTATGAAACTTATGGTCGTGACTGGGAAAGACAGATGCTTTTGAAGATGAATTTTTGTGCTGGAAGTAAAAATCTTTTTGATAGATTTTTTGCAATGCTTCAAAACTTTATTTATCCGAGAACTTTCTTTGAACCTCCACAATATTTTGTTCAAAAATTTAGAGAAATTCAAAAAGAAAACTTTGATGAAGAAATTCTCTCAAAAAATCTAAAACA
>Ga0123519_10003139_pt1 | contig 27589 bp, 19 predicted proteins | sample YelNatPaOPRAMG02_FD_87396 | JGI IMG/M metagenome (GOLD analysis project Ga0123519, IMG submission 87396) | Hot spring microbial communities from Yellowstone National Park - Yellowstone National Park OP-RAMG-02 (version 2) | ecosystem: Environmental > Aquatic > Thermal springs > Hot (42-90C) ...
CCCGCCGCGTAGTGCCGCGCGGGAGCCTCGGGGTGGCCGCCCGTCCAGTAATAGTTCCCGTTGCACTCGGTGATGTAAACGGGCAGATGATACAGCTCCGGCGGGATGCCCAGATCGACCCAGTCCTTGTAGCAGTAGAAGCTCCAATAGAGGTACTGCCCGCCGGCGTTGATCTTCTGCTCGCTGTGGATGTCGGCGTAGCTGTAGCCGCGCGAGGGCACGTGCAAAGCGATACCGTCGATGCCGCCGCTGTTGCGGATGGCGGTAAGCATCTGGTTGAGGTACTGGACCCAGTTCAGAGGCATCGCATCGTGCGTGCAGCCGCACGCGATGCCGGCGCCGTACGGCCCGCCCCACGGCGCGAGGGCCTGGCTGACGACCCGGTGCGTCGGGCGGACGACCTTGATCGCGTCGTAACACGCGCGGAAGCACTGGGCGTAGCTCTGCGGCGAGACATACGGTAGGTGGTTGCCGGAAGGAGGCCACTCCGAGGCGAGGTTGGTTTCATTGCCGATCACCCAGATCGTGCAGCCCGGCGAGTGTGCGACGAAGTTGGCGCAGCGCTGCGCGAAGTTGGCGTACTGATCCGGCAGAGGAATGGTCCCGCCGCTGCCGCAATATCCGTTGTTGATGCGGCAGATGACCGTGTGGCCCTGATTCGCGTACGCGGAGAAATCGACGCCGCTGTTGTCATTCGGGTTGTGGCCGACTGCCACGGTCGCGGTGAGCCAACTCCCGCTGACCTGCGCCTTGACGTGGTTCAGAAACTCGGTCGGCTGAGGATCGGTGTCGTGAATGCCGTAGAGGTACGGGTTCTCGGCGGCGCGGCAGGTAGCGGCAGCGGCCAGACACACCCCTGCCATCCAGCGTGTCACGCACGATAGCTGCCTTCGCATGCAGTCTCCTTCGCCGGGGCGGCGAGCACCGTGCCTCCTCCATCATCTGATCGTACCGTGCGGACAGGCCGAGACCAACACAAAAGATGTATTCGCCGGTCCTTTTGACATGACCCATTATCAACAGTCCGCGGGCGCGAGGAGCCTTTTCGCCCGCCTGTCGGGGCGAAATCGTGCCTTGGCTGGTCCAAAATGGTTTTTTCGTTCGGCAAGGCGCATCACCCCACAGGTCGGCGCGGGGTTTGCAGATCGGCTTGTCGAGATCTATAGCAGGAAAATGGCGTGTACATGATATAGTTCGATTGTGGATTTAAACGCCATTTGGCCGCCATACGGCTCTTGGTTGGAGCCGCGCCTCGGCGAAGGCCGGTAACTCGGACTCAAGTCGCAACGCTCTGACGGTCGATGCCGAAAGAGGCTCTTGGGGCAGGGCGGTCTGGGGCGCTTATCCTGCGCGAAATGCCAGGGAGGTGGACGTTGGATATTTATCTTGATGATGTACCGATGGCGGTGGCCGGCGCGGATGGTCTGACGGTGGAGCAGTTGGCGCAGGAGGTCGGATCCCGGCTGCGGGACGGCCGGCGTCTGGTCACGGCGATTCGCTGCGACGGCGAGACCCTTGAACCGGGCGACCTGGAGGCGGCCCTGGCAAGACCGGCCAGCGCGTACGGCCGCATCGAGTTTCAGTCGAGCGACCTGGGCGAACTGGTCCGGACGGCCCTGACCGGGGCGGCAGAGCTGTTCGAGCGCAGCGACCGGAACCGCCGCGAGGCGGCGGACATGCTCAACGCCGGCCAGGTAAGCCAGGGAATGACGGCCCTGGGCGAATGTTTCACCGCCTGGACGCAGGCGCATGAGTCGGTGGTGCAGTCGAGCCGGCTGCTGAACCTGGACATCGGCCGGATCGAGATGGGCGATGTGGATGTCGCGGGGTGGCTGGGCCTGCTGTGCGAGAAGCTTCGCGAGCTGAAGGAGGCCCTCGAGGTCAACGACTACGTGCTCATCGCGGATATCCTGCGGTACGAGTTTGACGAGATCTCCGAGCAGTGGAAGCGGGTGGCGGCTCACCTGCTCGCCTGCGCGGAGCGCGTATAAACGGCAGGGGGCGGCCATTCGCAGGCCCTTCGGGGCTCCGCAGCGCGCTCGCGCTCACACGGTCGAACCGGGCCCCGCGACGGCTCCTGACGCCGCGGACGCGGCCTCCTCGCCATTCGTCCCCAGCGACGGCGCACAAGGGAACCAGACGCGGAACGTCGAGCCCGTTCCCGGCTTCGTGGCGACGGAGATCGCGCCGCCGTGGCTCCTGACGATGCCCCAGGCGGAGGCCAGCCCCAGTCCGTGCCCCCGCGGCTTCGTGCTGAAGAATGGTTCGAACAGGTGGCCGAGGGTCTCCGGGGTCATTCCGCAGCCGGTGTCTTCGACGACGAGACATACGTACTCGCCCGCGGCAAGCGGCGGGTTTGCCTCCTCAAGCGGCGAATCGAGGCGGACATGTTCCGCGCGGATGGACAACCGTCCGGTCTGCGGCATGGCCTCGACGGCGTTGCGACAGAGATTCACGATGACCTGCGCCACCTGTGTGGTATCGCACTCGACTTCGCCGAGGGGCCCCGGCACGTGATAGTCCAGTTCCACGTTCGGCGGCATCGAAGGCCTGAAGGATTCGACGGCGCAGGACACCACGCGGGAGAACTCGGCCAGGCGCGGGCGGATCTTGCCGCCCCCGGCATAGGCCAGAAGCTGGTGGGCCAGCGTTCCCGCCGTCTCGGCGGCCTGTTCGATCTGGGTAAGGGCCGGGTATTCAGGATCCTCCGGCGAGCAGTTCCTCTTCAGATGAGAGGCGAGCCCGAGCGCGGTGGCCATCAGGTTGTTGAACTCGTGCGCGATGCCGCCGGCCAGCCTTCCGAGCATCTCGAGCCGCCGCGATTCGGCAAGCTCTTCCTGAAGGCGGACCTGATCCGTGATGTCGGTGAGGCTCGTGATGGTACCCCAGTATTGTTTTGCGGGGCCGCGAACGGGAGACAGGCGGACAACCAGTTCGCGGTCCTGGAGCGAGCGGCGGATCGTAATCATGTCCGGACCGGTACCCTCGCGAAACGCCCGGAGGGCGGCATCCACACGGGCGCGCAGGGGCTCCGGGTGGAGCGAAACCACCGGCCGGCCGATCACCTGCTCGCGTGCAGTCCCGAGCAGCAGGCACGCGCTGGCGTTGATGTGCCGGACCGCATCCCCGGCATCGGCGTACAAGATGCCCTCCCGCATCTCGTCGAGGATGGTCCGATGCCGCTCTTCCGACTCCCGCAGGGCCTGTTCCGAGCGCTTTCGCTCGATGGCGTACCGAATGGCCTTCATGAGGAGGTCGGGGCCGGTCTTGCCCTTGACGAGGTAATCCTGGGCCCCCTTTCGCACCGCCTCGGTGCCGATCTGGTCGTCGTCCAGCCCCGTCAGAACAAGAATGGGCGTGCTCGCCGCCGCCGCAAGAACCTTCTCCACCGTCGCCATGCCGTAGCTGTCCGGCAGCGAGAGGTCCAGCAGGACCAGATCGAAGGCTCGTCGCCGAAGCAGCCGCAGCCCGTCCGCCAGCATCGCAGCGCGAACCACGGAGGGGCGCTCACGCGTTTCGGCCAGCGCTGCCTGCAACAGCATGGCATCGCCCTGGCTGTCCTCGATCAGGAGGATCGTAAGTGGTGTCTCGTTCATCCTGCTCTCACGCTTCCCGGGTCTTCCCGGAAGTACCTGCAGTGCCCGAGGCGAGCGGTCCTCGCCGCCTGCGATGCCCGCGCCGCCCGCCGGCACAGCCCTCTGCACGCGAACGGCACCGACGATTCTAGTCAGCGCCGCCGGGCAGACCCGATTCGTCGGAGAGACATTCCAGTTGCGCTCCGCCGACGAGCGACAGAATCAATTCAGAGCGCACTCATTCCCGTCATGCGACGTCCCGTCGGCATGGATCGCAATGTTGTCAGCATGACAGCGCCGCCCAGGGGGGTACGCCGCACATGCCCCGGCAGTTCGAAAGGGAACGCTGCCGTTCGAGCCGCGGTTTTTCCGCTTCCGAGCCTTGCCAACGCCGCAGTTCGCTCATGCCATGCTGGGGCGAAAGAAGGTTGTCGGCATGATCCCCTCGCCGAGCGGCGCGGACGGCATGGATTACGCGGGAACAGGGTCTGCGCGCCGCCATCCCGCAGATTGGCCGCCATCACGGGGCCTGGGCGTCGGGCGGGCCGGCCGTACCATGATTCAGATGCTCCACGTTGACCAGCGAGCCGTCGAAGAGCTCAAGGGCCTTCTTGACAAGCGGGTCGGATCGCGCGGCCTGAATGTCTTCGCTGCTGGCGCGTTTTGCCGGGATCGGCGAAGGAGCCGGGGGCGCGGCGGTTCGCTCGGGGACGGGTCTCGCGCTACCGGCCCGGGGGCGCGGACCGGGCGGCACTGCGGCCGGTCCCGCCGGCGGCGCCGGGGAGGCTACTGCGGGAGGGCCCTTTTTTTTTTCGGCGTCCGCGGGCGCGGCCCCGCGTTCGAGTTCGGCCAGCAGTTTCGAAACCGAGGCTTGCGGGATCGCCTCGCTCAGTCGCACGATCACCGCGTCCGCCAGAGCCCGGCCGGCCTGGCTGAATCGCACGTTGCGGCGGAGTTCTTCCAGCACGGCGATGCGATGGACATACGCCGCGGCATCGAACTTGGCCGCGCGGGCCACGATCTCGTCGCGGAACTGCGCGGGAATGTCCACGAGCGGCGTGTCCGGCCCGCACACGTGGATCAGCATGAGCGTCCGCAACTGATCGATCATCGCGTCGCAGAAGCGGTCGAGGCTGTAGCCCTGCGAGATGCACTGCTCGAGCAGGCCCAGCGCGCCGGCCGCGTCGTGCTCGGCCCATCGGTCGATGAGTCCGGCGAGAAGCTGATCGTGCGGCGTGGGCAGCACCTCCTCGAGCAGCTCGATCGTGAGCTTCTTGGGCGACATCGACATCAACTGATCGAGCAACGAGAGGGCATCGCGCATCGAGCCGTTGGCCAGGCGCGCGACGCGCCGCACGACGGCCTCGTCGGCCGTGCAGCCCTCGGCCTGAAGGATCTTCTTGATCTGCCCGCCGATCTGCTCCGGGCTGATGCTGCGGAAGTCAAACCGCTGGCAGCGGCTGTGGATCGTGGCGGGGACCTTCTGGGGATCGGTCGTGGCGAGGATGAACTTCACGTGCTCCGGCGGCTCTTCGAGCGTCTTGAGCAGGGCGTTGAAGGCGTGCAGGCTGAGCATGTGCACTTCGTCGATGACGTAGATCTTGTAGCGGGCGCGGGCGGGCCGGTAGCTCGCATTCGCACAGAGCACCCGCATGTCCTCGGCGCCCGTGTTGCTGGCCGCGTCGATCTCGATCACGTCCACGTCCTGACCTTCCGCGATCGCCAGGCACGACTCGCACTCCCGGCAGGGGGTGACGGTCGGCCCGTCGGCGCGGAGACAGTTCAGCGACCGCGCGAGGATGCGGGCCATCGACGTCTTGCCGACGCCGCGCGTGCCGGTGAACAGGTACGCATGATGGACCCGCCCGCTCGTGATCGCGTTCTTGAGCGTCTGGGCGATGGCGTCCTGGCCCACGATCTCGTCGAAGGTCCAGCTACGATACTTCCTGGCTAGAACGGTGTACGACATGGGAACCCGTTATCCCGTCAGTCCGTTATTCCGTTGATCCGTTGTTCGGGCCGTGCGCCGGCTCCATCACGCTGCCGCCGGTGGCTCGATTCCGACGCTGCCCGTCTCGCGGCGCTCGCCGCGACGGAGATATCGTACGTACCCGTCGATCCGTTGCCTCACACGATAGCCGTGTTCGCGGAGGTTCGCCAACGCGCGCTCGTCCGCATACTTCTCATCGCTGCACACGTTGATCCGGCCCAGCAATTCGTTCAGGCTCCCGCGTGCGATACGCTCGAATCGAATGGCCTCCTGGTATTGCCATCTGCCTTCCCCTCTGCGATGTTGCTCGTCAAAGAGTCCGCGGCGTTTCGCATCTGCGACGCCAAGGCATACTGCTCATACGCCGGCAAACGTCTCGCCAGTTTGTACGCGCGTCTCCGGGACTCCCGCGCAACCTGGTAGACCTCAAGCTGCTCGAAATCACCAGGCATGGGGCCGCTCCGCGCGAAGGCCACCCCGCTTTCAATCCGCCGGGCGTAACCGCGCTCCCGGTCCTCGGATTAACGGATCAACGGACGAACGGGAAAAAAGAGCCGTGCATCTCTTTTCGAGACGCCGCACGTCGATGCACGCCGTAGGCCACTCAGGCCGGGCTGCCCCAGGGCACCTGAGACGCAGCGGGTGGGCTGCTACCTCTCGGTCCTGACCCGTTTTCCACCGGTCCCACTGCTTGGGACCCAACCCTCAACGTGTCCCGACGGCCTGCCGTTCGATATACAACGTCCCTCCGAGAGCCTTCGGCCCCGCATAACCGGATTTCGGGTACAAGGCACCGGTAGCGCCCCGCCTAGCACGGCTCATTTTCGCTTGTCCGTTCGTGGCCCGAGGCTCATCGCGAGCCGACCTTCGCCGCGCTCGCGTCGCCGCCGACCTGCACGGTCACCGGCTCCGCGGGCCGGCTCGTCGGACCCGGCGTCTGCCTCGTGCCCGAAGAAGGCCCGATCGCCGGCAGCGGCCCGCGCCGCCCCGGACTCGTTCCCGCGCCCGGCCGCGTCGAGGGGCCACCGATCCGGCCGCCCTCCTCCGGGGGGATATTGTCCAGAGAAATGTTCCGGATGTAAACCGCCTTGATCGGACGATCCTGGTCCCCGGTCGGCACGGAGCCGATCTTCCGCAAAGTCTCGTAGCTCTCTTCGCCGACCAGATGCCCGAAGACCGTCTGCTTGCCTTCCAGGTTCCGCAACCGCGTCAGGCTGATGTAGAACTGGCAACTGCCTGAGTCCGGGTCGTTCCGCGTCGTGGCCATCACCACGCTGCCCACGTCGATGGGCAGATCGCTGAACTCCGCCTTGAGGAGCTTGCCGTCCGGACGGATGCCGGTCCCGTCTCCGCGCGGGCAGCCCCCCTGGATCAGCCCGCCGTGGACCACGCGATGAAACGTCAGACCGTCGTAGAAGCCCTTCTCGACCAGCTCGATGAAGTTCTCCACGTGGTGCGGGGCCTGGTCGTAGTTGAAACGAATCGTCATACGGCCGAAATCGGTATGGATCACCGCCTGCCGCAACGCCGCGACGACGACCCGGACCACGTTCGATTGCAGGGTTCCGCGATACGGCCGCCACTGAACGTTGTATGTGCCCGGTCGCCGCATGGACTCGCAATAGCGGGTCAGGTCCAACTGAGTGCCGACGGTTCCGTGGGGCAGGATGACGACGGACCTGCCCACCGACGGAACGGGCGGGGCAACGACGCGCAGGGACCGGGTATCCGAGTCCTGGCGGATATCGAGCGAGCCGTCCGGCTCGCCGCTGAATACGTGTTCCAGCGGCAGCCCCATCCCGGCCGGGTGGTCCGCGGCCTCCGGCAGATCGGCCACGGTCAACGTTACCGGCTGGTCGGAGCGGTTTCGGATGATGAAATCGAACCAGACGGGCTGACCGGATGGAACGATGGGTTTGCGGGTTACGATTTCGGCTTCAAGTCCCGCATCGTCGGGTACCGGATTTGTCGTGGCGGAGGCGCCCCATGCGGGAAGGGCCAAGGCCAGCCAGAGAGTCGCCCCATAGCGACACAAAGACCGGCGCCGACGAGCTTGCGGGCGATCGCAGACCGGGGCCGGTCCCCGATCCTGCGGATTCATAAGGAGTGGCTTCACGGTATCCGCGTCCATTCTCTTGGTACCGGCTTGGAAGAGCCGGCAGGCGTCGAGCCTCTGTATGTCTAACATAATCAGTCAGTTACGTCGAATCTCGCCCCGCCTGACCGGGCCCTGGTCGTCGACGGGCACAGCCGAACTGTCCGCCGAGGCCCGGGGATACTAGCGTATACACCCAGCCTGAATCCGTGGTCGCAGCACGAGGGCTTCATCACCCTCTACGTCAGATAACGGCGATTTGCCCCGCCGAGGCGCATCCATTTTCACGGCACCATGGACATCGGCACGATCGGCGGCCCTGAACGGCGTCTTGGCCCCCCGAGGCCTTGCGACGGCAGGGCTGGCCCGAAAAGGGCGATCGGTCGTCCGGCCCCCGGCCGCGGAACACGGGCGGGTTTCGGTTTGCCGCATTCCGCAGGCGCTGTATACTGAACAACAATCTGCCTTTCGTCGTGCAGCGATCCGCAAACGGGACAAATCGACGCTTGTGCGTCGTTGCCGGCGGGCGCCGAGGCGGCGGACGCGAGACGAGTTCTCTTGAAAAGGTGAAACGATGGACGTGAAGGTTTTGCTTGAGGAAAAAGACATCCCGCGGCAGTGGTACAACCTGGCGGCGGACCTCCCGACGCCGCTGCAACCGCCGCTCGGGCCCGACGGCAAACCGGTGCGGCCGGAGATGCTCGCACCGGTCTTCCCGATGAACCTCATCGAGCAGGAGGTGAGCCGGGAACGGTGGATCAACATCCCGGAGGAAATCCTGGACATCCTGTACCGCTGGCGTCCGACGCCGCTGCGTCGGGCGAAGTACCTGGAGAAGGCCCTCGGCACGCCCGCGCGCATCTACTACAAGGACGAGAGCGTCAGCCCTGCCGGCAGCCACAAGCCGAACACCGCAGTGGCGCAGGCGTGGTACAACAAGCAGTTCGGAATCAAGCGAATCACGACGGAGACGGGGGCGGGCCAGTGGGGCAGCGCCTTGGCGTTCGCCTGCGCGTTGATCGGGATGGAGTGCACCGTCTTCATGGTGCGGATCAGCTTCGACCAGAAGCCGTACCGCCGGCTCATGATGGAAACCTGGGGCGCCAAATGCATCCCCAGCCCCAGCCCCGAGACCAAGGCCGGCCAATCGTTCCTCGACGAGAACCCCGATACACCCGGCAGCCTCGGCATGGCGATCAGCGAAGCCGTGGAAGCCGCCGTGACCGATGAGACGGGCCAGACCCGGTACTCGCTCGGCAGCGTCCTGAATCACGTGCTTCTGCATCAGACGATCATCGGCCTGGAGGCCAAGAAGCAACTCGCCAAGATCGGCGAGAAGAAGGTGGACATCGTGGCCGGGTGCGTCGGCGGCGGAAGCAACTTCGCCGGCATCTCCTTCCCCTTTGTGGCCGACAAGATCGCCGGGGCCGACATTCAGATCATCCCGTGCGAGCCGAGCAGTTGCCCCACGATGACGCGCGGGCCGTACTCGTATGATTTCGGCGACACGAGCGGCATGACGCCCCTGCTGGCCATGCACACACTGGGGCACCGCTTCGTCCCGCCGCCGATTCACGCGGGCGGGCTGCGCTACCACGGCGTGGCACCGCTGATCAGTCAGGCGATTATCGAGGGGCTGCTCGAGCCGCGGGCCTATCACCAGACGGAGTGCTATGAGGCGGCGGTCCTCTGGGCCCGGACCGAGGGGCTGATTCCCGCGCCGGAAAGCAGCCATGCGATTGCCTGCGTCGTGGAGGAGGCGAAAAAGGCCAAAGAAGAAGGGAAGGAGAAGGTCATCCTCTTCAATCTGAGCGGCCACGGGCTGATGGACCTGACGGGCTACCAGCGGTACTTCGAGGGCAAACTCAAGGACTTCCCGCTGCCGGAAGAGATGCTGAAGGAGTCGCTGGCAAACATCAAGGACCTGCCCAAGCCCAAAGTGGTCAAGAGCGGTCGCTGGTGAACCGGCGCCCCCGTGCGGCGCCCTGCCGCGGTGTCACGGGGTGGCGGCGGATTCGTGTGAGGCTCGGGCGGCCCGCGAGGCCGGTAGTTCGCCTGGATCGGGTGGGGAAGGCGGCGCCGCAACCTGCGCAACGCCGGCGGCGGAATCTTCCGCAACGTCCTGCGACTGCTCCTCGGCAAAGTCGTCGGAGTCGTCGGCTTCGCGGAGCCAGCGAAGAATATCGTCTTCGGTCGGCGGATGCGAAACCGGCCGGGGTCTCTCCCCGACGCGGAACGTCTTGCCGCACGCGGGACAACGGGCGTGATGACCGATGGCCGAGGTCCGCACGCGGTAGCTCGCGCGGCATTCCGGGCAGACGCACGTGATTCGGTCGGACACCATAGTCCACCGCCTTTCGGCCGGTTGACCCTTCGGCGGGTGCATCCCGCGCCCCCCTTGCCGGAAAGCGGAAAGCTCCCGCGCCCGGCGCAGCAATATGCCGCCGGGAGACGCGACCACCCGTCATGCACTCGTTTCTTTCCCCGTACCGGTGAGGCTTTCGCCCCCGCGGGCAGGGCGTCGGGCGGCGGTACGCGAGAAGCGACACCGCCCGTCGGCAAGCGCCATCGAGGAATGGGGCCTTCGAGCCGGACGGGCCCGTCACGCCACCGTCGGCGACCCGGGCGGCCCCATTCAAACCATACGCCGCCTTCTACGCCGTTTCCATCGGTTTTATTCGGTCAGAAAGGGATTCGACGTTCGTTCTTTTTCGATCGTCGTGACCGGCCCGTGGCCGGAATACACGCGGGTCTCGCCCGGGAGGCTCAGAAGGTTTCGCCGGATGTTGCGCAGGAGCTGATCGAGATCGGCGCCCGGGAAGTCCGTCCGCCCGATGCTCCCGGCGAACAGCGCATCGCCGGTGATTACCAGACCGGCGTCGGCGCAGTAGAGGCTTCGTCCGCCGGGGGAATGTCCCGACGTATCGAGCACGTCCCAGCGACTCGGCCCGAGGGCGAGACGCGCCCCCGCGTCGAGATACCCGCTCGGCTCGGAGGCCACCCGGAGGCTCAGGCCGAACGGAGCGGACAGGTTGGCCTGCGGATCGGCGAGCATAGCGGCGTCCTCGCGCGAAATCAGCAGGTCTGCCGCCGGCCAATGACGCCGGATCGCATCGACGCCGGCGATGTGATCGGCATGCCCATGTGTCAGGAGAATGGCTTCTACGCGCCGATCGTGCTGCTCCGCATATCGGCCGATCTCGTCCGGCTGCGGGGGAAAGCTGGGGTCGATGACCCAGACGCCCTCATGCCCGGCGACGCCTACTACGTACGCGTTCTCGCCGAACATCGGCTCCGTAAACGTCAGGATGCGGACCGTTGTACTCATCGCGTGATTGGCCCGGGTAATTTCGGCAGCAGGGCGCGGGCGTGGTCGGCCGCCGGCGTATCCGCGTACACGTTCGCAATGACCTCGCAGGTCTGCCGGGCCTCCTCGAACCGGCCGGTTGCCACCAGTCGTTGCACATCGAGATACAACGCCATCGCCTCCTCCTCGCGACAGCGGCGCTGCCGCTGAGCCGCCGCCTGCCGGACGGACGGGTCCGCCTCAAGGGCCAGGCGTCGCGCGCGCGCCTGCTCGGCAAGGGACGCGCCCGCATAGGCCGCCTCGATCTCGCGGAGGATGGCGAGCGCCTCGGCCGCAGAGCCGGCACCGGCCCGGCGATCCGTCGCCGCCAGCCGATCGGCCCGCGCAAGCTGCTCGCGTCCCCATGCCATCGCCTCCGCCAGGAGTGCCTCGGCCTGCCGGACGTTTTCGGCGTCGTGCCAGCGGGCCTGGGCCAGGATCCGCTCGGCCTGAGCCGCGGCACGGCCGCTGGCGGCGGGCGGATCGCGGCGCAGGGCCTCAGCCGCCTCGTCAAGCTGCCGCCTTGTCGCGTCGCGGCAGAGTTCCTCGAACCACGCGACCGCCTCCCGGCCCACCACCGGCGAGAGCGTGTGCCCGATCGGCGGGCGAACAAGCCGGACGTGAACGCCCTGCTCGCGGAGCAGGGCGAGCCCGCGGCGCATTCGCTCGTGATTGATGTCCTCTGTGCCCACGCCGTAGAAGACCGGAATGTGTCGGCGACGGCTCACTTCGTCGGGCGTCACCGCCGGCGGGAGGTAGTTCGCCAACGTGACGACGGCCGTAGCGGGAAACCCCTCGCGGTAGAGCCAGTGAAACGCCATCGCGCCGCCCGCGGAGAAGCCGGCCAGCAATACCCGTTCGGGATCGAAGGTGATGCGCCGCTGGAGATCGGCCCACACCTGGCGCAGTCGAGGCAAATCCGCCTCGCACCAGCCGCGGCCCAGGGCTTGTGGCGCGGCCCAGACGGCTTCCCACTGCGGCCGGCACGCGGCCCAGAACGTCATCGCTTCCAAGGCAGCCTCGTCGGTCCCATGGAGGCAGAGGGCCAGGGGCGCCAGCTCCCCCGGCCGGTATCCTGCAGGCGCACGAAGCCAGTAGAAGCCGCCGCCCGGCAATTCGATGCGTATTGTGCGGGCCTCTGTCGCCCGGGTCGAGGTCGCCGGGGCGGAGGTCGCCGGCCGCGCATCCTGTGCGGACACGGCCGGCGCGATCACGATCAGGATCGCCCCCGCAACGCTGCCGCGTCTCGATACGCTATGCAATGCCGACCCCCTGGCGTTCTCGGTCCTCACAAGCAGGCCGCCCGCATTACCATTAGCTCTTCGGCGCACGTTCGGCAAGCTTTCGCGTTTCGGGTGGCGGGTTTCGGTCCCTGGAGTTCCGCGCTCGGGTATGTACGACGCCAACGGCAGCAGGAAGCGCTGCGATCCCGGTGCCGCTTGGCGCGGCTGATCCGACGGTGCGGGTGTGATCGAGCAGCGCTCTGCGAGGTGCGAGCGGCGCGTTGCCGGTGCGGCACGGTCACGACCGCCCGGGCGCAATCGTCCCGTCGGGGGCCCCTGTTCATCCTACCTCGCGCCTCTGGAAGAGCGCGATGCCGAAGCACATGGCGGCGGCGGTGTAGGCAAGGGCATAGAGCGAGGCGAGACCGACGTACCCGAATGTGATCGTGTTCCCCTGGGTAATGGCGTCGGTCACCCAGAGGAAGCCGATGTTCGGGGCGACCCAGTAGCCCAGGCGGGCTGCGAACTGCTTGTCCGCATGGAGACCGAAGAGGTAGTCGGAGACCAGGCCGACCAGCAGGAAGCCGGTGCAGACCGCGAGGGTCATCACCTGCCCGAGGCGGGTGGAGGCGGCAACAGCTACCGCCGTCAGGACCAGCACGGCAAGGAAAACGAGGATGATCGCCGCAAGGATCTGGCCATCGAGAAAGTCTTTCGCGAATGGCTGAAGCTTCCATTCGGGGCTGATGAGACAAACCAGCAGGACGGCCAGCGTCATGAGCGGAACGACGAGGCCCACGGCCAGCGAGGCGAACTGCGAGCCGTAGAAGTAATTGCAGAAGGCCGCGATCAGGACCGCCAGCATCAGCGCCACGACGCCGAAAATGATCACCGGCATGTCGAACTGCTGCGAGCTGCGTTCCAGCACTTTATGCCGGACGGTAAGGAGGAAAACGAGCGAACTGAGGTATTCGGCCACGGCCAAGGCGCCGGCAAGCCCGAGGAACTTTCCGGCCAGGAAGGCGGCGCGGCTTACCGGCTTGCTGACGACGGTCAGTACCGTCTTGTTCTCGATCTCACGGCTGAGCACCCCCGCGGCGCTGAAGGCGGCCAAGAACAAGCCGCTCATGAGCAGCGTAGAAAGGCCGAGGTCTTTCAGAACCTTGTTGTCATCATCGAAGGTGTACGCGCTGAGCGCGACGTTGAGCACGAGCAGGGCCGCCGTGACGAACAGGATGACGCCGTAGATCGGCTGGCGGATCGTTTCCGTGAAACAGTTACGGGCAACGCTGAGCAGTTTCGTCCACATGGTCACAACCCGTGCGACGGCAGGCGGCTGCGTCGTCGAAAAAAGGGCAGCTTGGCAGTCTGCCGCCACCATTGTAAGCTACTTGGCCCGGCGAGCAATCGCTCGCATGGTGGTACGCTCAATCGTCGCCGGGGTTTGACCCGTTTGGGGTCGGAGCCACGGATCCGAGAAAACCGCCAATGACAAGCACATGGCCTGAAAAACGCGCGCTGACGGTGAGCCTGGTCGGCCTGCTGTTCCAGACAGGTCTGGCGACCTTTCTGGTCCTTCTTTCCCTGTGGACGGGGTCGGAGGCGGTGGAGGCCACGGCACTCCTGGCCGCCTGCGGGATTCCGATCTGGATCTTCCTGGCACTGACGTATAAGCAGCGGCAGCTAGTCCGTGAAGAGACGCTGGAGTCGGAACAACTGCGCCAGGAGCGGGCCGCGGGCGGAGCCGGGGCGGCCCTTTTTGCGGCCGACGAGGAGCGGTTGCTCCTGGCCCGACGGCGGCTGATGTGGATGTACCGCTGGCTCCTGCCGTTCTTCACCGTCGTCACCATCGGTCTGCTGGCGGGGCTCGGACTGGGGTACTCCTGGTCCTTCAGCCGGAGCATCTACGACAAGACGTGGGCTGTTCCGGTCAACGAGAGCCTCTCGTTCGCGTTCGTGGTCGGCGCCTCGTTCCTGGCCTTCCTCCTGAGCCGCTACGCCACCGGCATGGCTCGGCAACCGGAGTGGCGCCTCCTGCGGGCGGGGGCCGCCTGGCTGATGGGCAACACGCTGGCCGGTATTGCCACCGCGGTCGTCCTGGGACTCGTGCATTTTCAGATCATCCTGCCCGAGCGCGTGGCCGCCTATGCGCTGCGCGTCCTGATGATCGTCCTGTCCGTCGAGTTCCTGCTCAATTTCGTGCTCGACTTCTACCGCCCCCGGCAGCCGGGTGAAGAACCCCGGCCCGCGTTCGACAGCCGCTTGCTCGGGCTGTTCTGCGAACCGGGCGGGATCGCGCGGAGCATTGCCGAAGCGCTGAATTATCAGTTCGGCTTCGAGGTCAGCTCCACCTGGTTCTACAAGCTGATGCAGCGGGCCATCACGCCGGTCATCGGGTTCGGCGTGCTGACGCTGTTCGCCGTCTCCTGTCTGGTGATCGTGAACCCGGGCGAGGCCGTGGTCGTCGAGCGATTCGGCCGGCCGCTGCAGAGCGGCAGGACGATACAGGTGATGGAAAACGGCAAGCCGGTGGAAAAGCTTGACGCCCTCGGGCCCGGCCTGCACCTGAAGTATCCCTGGCCGATCGACATCGCCTACCGCTACCCCACGGGGCAGGTGCAGGAAACACTCGTCGGGGTAAAGGAGGAGGCCGCCGAGCAGGGCCTCGAGACGGCGCTGGTCTGGACGGTCAAGCACCCCGCCGTCCCCGAACTGACGGTGATCGTGGCAACCTCGGGGACAGGCCCGGCAGCCGCCACGCAGCCGTCCGCCGGCGACCGCTCCGGCGGCGGCCCGTCCGACCGAAGCGTGGCCGTGAGCCTGATCCGCGTGGCCCTGCCGATCCAGTACCGGATCAAGGACCTGGCCGCGTGGCGAACGAAGTTCGTCGATCCGGCCAAGGTCTTTGAAGAGCTGGCCTACCGCGAGCTGATCCGCTACAGCGCGAGCGTGGATGTGGACCAGGTCATGGGGGCGGATCGCAAGCGGATGGCCGACGACCTGGAACGGATCATTCAGGCCAAGGCGGACGCCCTGGGGCTGGGCGTTCAGATCGTCACGCTGGGGCTGCAGGGCGTGCATCCGCCGAGCGAAGTGGCGAAGGAGTTCGAGGCCGTCGTCGGGGCGGAGTCGAAGAAGCAGGCGGCCATCCGCTCGGGCGAATCCGAGCGGAACAAGATTCTCTCCGAGGTGTGCGGCGACGTGACTCGCGCGGTGGATCTGGCCGCGGCGATCTCCAAGGTGGATGCCCCCGGCGTGAGCGCGGAGGAGAGCGCGCGGGCCCGGGAGCAGATCGGCGACTACTTCCACGGCAACCCGGCCAAGGGCATCCAGCCGATCGCCGGGGCGGCGGCCGAGATCGTCGCCCGCGCCCGCGCCGACATGTGGAAGATGATCAACGAAGCCCGGGCGGACAACGAGACCTTCGCCCTCGAGCTTCCGGTGTATCGCGCAGCGCCGCGGATTTACCGCATGCGCAAGTACATGGATGTGCTCAGCGAGGGGCTCAAGACGGTCCGCAAGTATCTGATGGCGACCGACGTGGATCCGGTTTACCACCTCCAGTTGATGGACCCCACGCCGGCGGGCCTGGATGTGGCTTTGCAAGGCGAACAACCGAAGTAACCGAACGGAGCGGCCGGGAACATGCATAAAAAGAGCCTGCCTTCGATCATCACGGGAATCGTGCTGGTGATCATCCTGGTACTGTACATGATCACCTACCAGGTGCGCTTCACGGAGGTGGCCGTACTCAAGACCGTCGGCAAGGCCACCGAGGCCGACGTGAAGAAGGCCCCCGGGCTGTACTTCAAGTGGCCCTGGCCGATCCAGGACGTGGAGATCTACAACAGCAGCATTCACATCCTGGAGACGCACACGGAACAGACCGCGACGCACGACAAGAAGCCGGTCATCGTCACCTCCTTCACCGGCTGGCGGATCTCCGATCCGTACCGGTTTCTGACGAGCCTCCGCGGCGGGATGGAGGCGGCCGAACGGCGCCTGCGGGAGATCATCGAGACCCACCAGAAGGAGATAATCGGCAACTACTCCTTCTCGCAGCTCGTCTCGAAGGACGCCAGCGAGCTGAAGTTCGACGAGATCGAAGCGGCCATCCGGAAGCGCGTCCAGGCCGACGCGGAGGGTCAATACGGGATTTCGATCGAAACGGTCGGGATCAAACGGCTGGAGCTGCCGCAGGATGTGACGGAGAGCGTCTTCGAGAGCATGAAGGCCGAGCGACGCGCCCTCGCCCAGAAGTACGAGTCGGAGGGCGAGTCCGAGCGGAGGAACATCACGGCGGAGGCCCAGAGCATCGCCGATACCATCCTGACGTTCGCCAACGGTCTCGCGCAGAAGTACCGGTCGGAAGGCAACGCCCGGGCGGCGGAGTATTACAAGGTGCTCCAGCAGGACGAGGCCCTGGCCATGTTCCTGGACCGGCTCAACAAGCTCAAGGAAATCCTCAAGGACCGCACGACGATCGTTCTGACGTGGAACCAGTACCCGTTCACGGAGTTCAAGAACGCCGGGCGGATTCCGCCGCCGGCCTCGCAGCCCGCGGGCAAGGCGGCGGATGCAAGTACCGTAAACGTCTTGCCGGGCGGAGAGCCATGATGCGGCCGAACGGCGGACGGCGGCTTTCGGTTTGCGGATTCGACGGGCGGCTCCCGCCGCGATCCGCGTGGTGAATCCAGAGAAACGGACAGACGGTATGACCGACGCACACGATCCTCACGATCACGATCATGCCCCCGGGCCGGATGCCGCGCCGGGATCGCGCTCGCTGCCGGTGATCGAGGAGCCGCTCGATCCGGCGAGCCAGTCGCTCGCGGACGCGCTGCGGGCGAGCTTCCGCGTCCTGAAGTTCATCATGTTCGTCGTCGTGATCTGCTTTGTGTTCAGCGGGTTCTACATCGTGCCGCAGAACGAAGTCGTGGTGCGGACGCACTTCGGCAAGCGCGATGAGGACCTCAAGAAGCCGGGCCTGCACATGGCCTGGCCCTTCCCGATCGACGAGAAGATCCGCGTCCCGAAGGACACGAAGACGCTCGAGATCAAGTCCTTCTGGATGAAGCTCACGAAGGAGCAGGAGCTTCAGCCGCTTTCCCGGCTCGTCGCTTCGAACAGCTACCTGCAGCCGGGCGTGGACGGCGCGCTGCTGACGGCCGTGGATACCCGGGCCGGAACGAGCCGCGCCGGTGCGAGCCGCGGGGCGGAACTGGTGCACGCGAAATGGAACGTGTCGTACCACATCGAAAACCCGCTGGACTTCGTGGAGAACGTGGCGGACGAGAAGGCCACCGTGGAGTCGGCCTTCGACGCGGCCTCGGTGGCGATGGCGGCCCGCTCCACCGTGGATGAGATCGCCTTCCAGAACCAGTCGCAGTTTCGGGTCGCCGTGCAGGAGGACGCACAACGCCGCCTCGATGCCATCCGGAGCGGAATCCGGATCGACAAAGTCAACAGCGTCACGTACCAGCCGCTGCAGGTGCGGGCGGAGTTCGATGCCGTCATCACCGCCGAGAACAACAAGCGCAAGGTCAGCCAGGCCGCCGACCAGGAGCGGAAACGCATCCTCAACGAGGCGGCCGGCGAGGCCTACCCGGTCATCGCCGAGGCCATTCGCGAATACGAGCGGGCGTGGCTCGGCGGACGACCGCCGGAGGAGCTGGCCCGTCTCGAGGCGAAGATCGACGAGCTGCTCACGACCACGGCCCGGGGCAAGGCCGCGGAGATCGTCAAGACGGCCAGGGCCCAGAGCGATCAGATCGTTCAGCAGCTCCAGGCCGACGCCGCCACCGTCCGCAAGCTCAAACCGCGCTATGAACAGCATCCCGTGCTTCTGCCGGAACGAATGTGGCAGGCCACCCGGCGCGAGATCTTCGCCAGCGACGGAGTGACCCGGTTCTTCCTGCCCGACGGCATTCAGCGGTTCGTCTTGTGGCTCAACCGCGATCCGAAACAGCAGAAGGAACAGCTCCAGAAGGAAATCGAGGCGGCCAAGAAAAAACCGTGAGCCCGCACGGAGGCAGGTATCCCGTTCGGGCCGGGGAACCGGTGAGACCATGAAACAGGACGCTCCGCCCGTCGTGCAGACGGTCGGCCTGACCAAGATCTTCAAGGACTTCTGGTACCGCAACCGGGTCAAGGCGGTCGACAATCTCGACCTCGAGATCCGCCCGGGCGAGGTGTTCGGGCTGCTGGGCCCCAACGGATCCGGCAAGAGCACCACCATCAAGATCCTCCTGGGGTTGCTGTATCCGACACGGGGCCGCGTCGCCGTGTTCGGGCGATCGCCGACCGACGTCAACGTGAAGAACCGCATCGGATACCTGCCGGAGGAATCGTACCTCTACCGGTTCCTCGACGCGCGGGAGACGCTCGATTACTACGGTCGGCTCTTTCAGCTTGCGCGCCCCGAACGCCGGCGGCGGGTGGAGGAGCTCCTCCACATGGTCGGCCTGGATCGCGAGGCCCGGCGCCGCGTCGGCGAGTATTCCAAGGGAATGGCCCGCCGGATCGGACTGGCGCAGGCGCTGATCAACGATCCGGACCTCCTCATCCTCGACGAGCCCACGACCGGGCTCGATCCCATCGGCACGGCTCAGATCAAGGAACTCATCGAGCGGCTCAACCGCGAGCACGGCAAGACCATCCTCCTGAGCAGCCACCTGCTGGCGGACGTGGAAGACGTCTGCCACCGCGTGTGTATCCTGTACGGCGGGCGGCAGCAGGCGCTCGGCGACATTCGCGATCTTCTCCGGCGCACCGAGCTGACGCAGATCACCACGGAGAAGCTTTCGCCGCGGACCATCGACCGGATCCGGGAGCTTATCCAGGAGGCCGAGCACAAGCAGGTGCTGAGCATCGGCGCGCCGACGGACAAGCTGGAGACGTTCTTCGTCCGCATCGTCCGGGAGGCCGAGCAGCGGCAGCAGGTGACGTCCGGCGCGCTGGGCCGGGGCGGGCTGGCCGGGTTCCTCATGGAGCGGGCAACGCCCGGCGAAACGGGCGGCGAGCTGATAGAATCCCTTGTGGCGGCAGCGAAGACGCCGGCAGCGGCCGAAGCGGCGGCAGAGCAGCCGCCTCCGGCGGAGGAGCCCCGGCGGGACGTCATCGAACAGCTCGTGGGCAGCGCAGCGCCGGCGGAGCCGCCGCCGACCGCGGAAGCCGGGACGCCGCCGCCGGAGGCGCCGCGCGTCGACGAGCAGGTGATTGAATCCCTGCTCGAAAAGAAGCCCGATCGCCCGTGAACCCGATCCGGAGCCGCCTGCCCACGGAAAAGCGGGCCCAAGGGCGGTACGGCGGCCGCGGGGGCGGGGGGCAACGGATTCGCGCCGCACGACGGCGGCCGGGAGCCGCCTGGGGTATCGAGTATGCGTCGGACGTGGGCAGTCGCCACACAGATGATCCGGGAGGGCATCCGGATGAAGATCGCCCTGATCTTCATCGTGGTGCTGGTGGTGATCCTGCCGATCCTGCCCTTCTCGGTCCGCGGCGACGGGGTAACGCTCAAGAGCCGCATCCAGATGTTCCTCTCGTTCTCGCTTTCCTGCGTCAGCTTCCTCCTGAGCATGCTGACGATCTTTCTCGCATGCGGGTCGCTGAGCAACGAGATCCGGGAGAAGACCATTCAGGTGGTCTCGGTCAAGCCGATCGCACGCTGGCAGTTTGTCCTGGGGAAGTGGCTGGGAATCGTCGTGCTCGATGTCGTCATGCTGATCGGCTGCGGCCTCGTGGTATACGGCTTCGCGCGCTATCTCAAGACCCTCCCCCCGGTCAACGCAGCGGATGAATACGCCGTGAATCAGGAAGTCTACACCGCGCGCGGCGGCGTACCGCTGCGGCCCCCGGATGTGACGGCGGCGGTGGAGGATCGCATCCGCCAGCTCCGCGCCGAGGGCCGGCTCACCATAGCACCCGGGCAGGACGAGAACTCGCTGCGGCAGGAACTGCGGCGGGAGATGGAGTTCGAGGCCCTTTCCGTGCCGCCCCAGGGGGTGCGGAGCTTCGTCTTCCGGAATCTCCTGGTGGACCGCTCGCCGGACAGGCTCCTCTATATTCGCTACAAGGCCGGATACGGACAGGTGCCGCGGGGAGAGATCTGGCAGACCGGCTGGATCGCCGGCGACGCCGCCGCCGGGACCGACCGCGTACAGTTCACGCGAAAGGACCCGGCGGGCCAGGCCCACAACGTGCCCATTCCGACGACCTGCGTAAGCGAGGACGGCACGCTGAAACTGGAGGTGTACAACTTCGACCCGAGCGCCGTGCTCTCCTTCACGGGCGAGGAAGGAACGATGGAGGTCCTGTACCACATCGGCGGGTTCGGCTGGAATCTCGTGCGGGGATTCGTCCTCATCGGCTTCCGGCTCGTGTTCCTTGCGGCGCTGGGGGTAATGTTCTCCTCGTTTCTCTCGTTCCCCGTGGCGTGCATGGCGACGCTCATGGTCTTCTTCACGGGGATCGGGGCGGGATTCCTGGCGGAGGCGATCGCCTGGACCTCGCCCGGCGGCTCGCGGTCCGACCCGTTGTGGTATCTCGGGCCGCCGCTGCGGCTGCTGGCCCGCGGGTTCGTGTGGCTGGTGCCGGATTTCTCGCGGTACGATCCGGTTCCCACGATCGTCGATGGACGCGTCGTGACGCTGCTGTGGCTTGTGTTCGGGGCGGTTCAGCTCGTGTTCACGCGGGCGCTGGCGATGGGGTTTCTCGCCTGCGTGATCTTCACGAAGCGGGAGCTGGCGCAGGTGACCGCATGACGTCGGTGCCGGATGCGAACGTTCACGTGCCGAAGTATCTCCTCGAGCGCGAGCGCGCCCAGCGGAGCGACCGGCTGATCCAGATCGGCGCCGTGCTTCTCGCGGGGCTGTTCCTGGCCGGCGCCGCAGCGCTGCAGCGACCGATCAACGATCGCCGCGACAAGCTCGAGCTCGTCATGAACCGCGACATCCGTAACGTCCCGCCGAAGTACGCCTGGATCACCGCGATGGCCGGCTCCTTCCGCGGTCTGGCCATCGACCTGCTCTGGATGCGATCGGAGAAGCTCAAGGAGGAAGGCAAGTACTACGAGCTGGCGCAGATCGCCCGGTGGATCTGCACGCTTCAGCCGCGCTTCGCGGCGGTCTGGAGCTACCAGGCGTGGAACATGTCGTACAACATCTCCGTCGCCACCCACACGCCGGAGGAGCGGTGGCAGTGGGTCTACAACGGCGTCCGCCTCCTGCGCGACCAGGGCATCCCGAACAACCCGCAGGTCATCGGGCTCTACAAGGAGCTGTCGTGGATCATCTTCCACAAGGTCGGGGAGGTGCTCGATGACATGCACTGGTACTACAAGCGGGAGTGGGCGGCGATGTTCGAGAACCTTCTCGGCGCCCCGCCGCTTGCCGGGACCGCTGAGGCCGTGGTGGACCGGTTCCGTCCGATCGCCGACGCGCCGGAGAGCTGGGAGGCGTTCGTCGCCCGGTATCCGGCGATCCTGGCGTATGTCGGCGCGCTCCGGGATGCCGGCGTCGATCCGGATGCCCGGACGACGCCGGAGAACCTCCGCCACCCGCTGGAGGAAAGCTTCTTCGACCGCTACAGCCGCTTCATCGCCGGAACCGAGCTGGAACTGGACCGGTATCGCACCCGGGAGGCGGCCCCGAACCCCGAGGACCGAAAGTTCGTCGCCGCCTTCCGCGCCATGCCCGCGGACCTCGCCGACGCCTTCGTCGCGTTCCTTCGGGCGAAGGTGCTCCGCGAGCAGTACAAGATGGATCCGAAGTACATGCTCTCGCTCATGACGAATCTCATCCCGGGCAAGCCGGGAATGCTCGTGCCGCTCGACTGGCGGATGCCGGAGGCCCACGCGATCTACTGGTCCCGCCGCGGCGTGGAAGAGGGCCGGCGCCTGAAGAACGTCTCGGAGATCGACCTCCTGAACACGGACCGGTTCACGCTCTTTTCGCTCATGACGCTCTGCAAGCGGGGCCGGCTGATCTTCGAGATCAACCGGGACAAGCCGAACCAGTCCGCCCTGAATCTGGCGCCGGACCTGCGGATGGTGGCGCCCATGCACGAAATGTTTCTCGCCCTCGGCAAGGTCCACGCGGAACCCGGCGAGAAGATCGGCGACACGGCCGGCGACATGCTCCGCAGCGGCCATGTGAACACGCTCGAGGAAGCCATTGTGCTCTTCTACGCCCGGGGAGATATCGCCCAGGCACAGAAGTATCTGACGTACCTCCGCGACAACTACAAGGAGCCGGACGGTTCCACGAAGCGCCAATACAACACGGACCTCGAATCCTTCGTGCTCCAGCGGGTCAAGGAGCAGGCCGACACCTTCAAGGAGGCGATCGCGCTGATCCACGAATTCCTTAGCGGTGCGCTGCTGTCGCTCGCGGAGGGAAACGCGAACACGTACGCGCGGCAGATCGACCGGGCCGCCTTCGTCTGGAAGACGTACATGCAGGACAAGGCCACCGAGCGACAGGGACGCCTGAGCCTGCCGCCCTTCGAGGAGATGAAGGCCGACGCGCTGCGGGAGTTCCTGGTCATGATCCCGTCGCTGCTGGTCCGTGTCACCGTGTGGCAGGCGATGGACCTGCCCACCCGCCAGGCCGTCTACAACGATCCCCGACTCGTCGAGTTTCTCCGGGCGCAGTGCGAGGCGCGCGGGTACGACTTCGCCAAGGCCTTTCCCGAGCCGCCGGACATGGAGGCCTACCGCAAGGCGCATCCGCAGCGGACGCTCCCGGAAGAGCAGGCCCGCCAGGCCCTCGAGAAAACGCTCACCCGATAGACGCACGCCCGCCGCCCGCCACGCGACCGCCCGAAAGCAGGAGGCAGTCCGAAAGAGCGGCCGTGCCTCACCGTCAGTCCTGGAACTGGAATGCGTACAGGTCGCTGTTCGTGAGCACGAAGCGCAGACGCACCGGCCTGCCGGACAGCGGACTCACGTCGCTCCGGCCGTTCCACGTCACGACGGAGTTGATCTCGTTGGCCGTATGAATCCAGTCGCAATCGGAAAGCGCATACCCGGTTACGGGCGTGCCCTTCTCGTCGAGGATTTCGACCTGTCCGATGCCGGTGGCCGAGGTATTGATGTTCAGCGCCAGTCTGCGGCCCGCGAAGAGCAGCGGCGGGGTGGTGAACTCGCCGCCGGTGTACGGCGTGCGTGCGGAGACGAAGCCGTCGCGGCGCGACACAAGGCGGCTGAGCACGGCAATGTCCTGATCCGCGCCCAGGCCCGCGCCTGTGAGGAGCCTCTTGTTCCGCTCGTCGCGGTCCCAGCCGTGCAGCCAGTCGCTCGCGCGGTAGTACATGTACATTTCGCGGCCGGCGACATCCGGGACGATGCCCCACACCATCCGCGCGGAGGCCCAGTCGAACTCGCCCTTGATCCCGAGGCCGACGAACGGGCGGCGGTCGTATCGTTCCCAGTGAAAGCCGTCGCGGCTCGCGGCGAACTGCGTGTCGAGCGGGCCGGCGTTGGTGGGACAGTCCTTGGCGAACTTCCGCAGGAGATTCGTGTAATGATAGTACACCTGCGGGAACATGAAGTACGCGTCGTCGGCCCAGGGATACTTGATCGCTTCGCTGGTGTAGTAATCGACCATGGCCCTGCGCGCCTGTCGCATGTCGAGGGCGTCGGGCTTGAGGATCGAGGGCATATCCTGCACAACGGGGAAGTCGCCGAGCCGGTCGGATTCGGCGCGGGCGACGGAGCGGCCCTGCGACTCCGGATCGTTGAGGTTCTTGCGAACGTAGGCGACGTACTTGTGAATGCGGTCGTCCCAGAAGATCACGTTCTGCGAATCGAGGTGGTGGCCCTTGGCCATCGGGCGATAGTTGAGGATCGACCTGTGGGTGACCTGCCAGTGGATCCCGTCGCCGGAGGAGAGGATGTGAATGCCCGCCCCGAGGGCGTCGAAGTGGCTCACCATGCGGAATCTCTGCTCCGGCGGCGCCGTCGGATCGAGGAAGACCATCACGCCGTCCTGCCCGATCTTCAGACCCGCGGCCCCGTGACCGACCACGATGTTGTTGTCCCTGCTACCGGCGTACTCGATCAGGCCGAGAGCGGGCTTCTCCCAATGGATGCCGTCCTTCGAGCGGGCGTAGCAGATGGCCCCGGCCTCCCGGGCGCTGTCCCACTGCTTGTTGTCCATCGCGTGATACCAGAAGTGATACGTCTCGCCCTCCTTGAGGACGCTGCTGTACGGGCCGATGCCGCCCGTCTCCCAGGGACGGTCGGGCTTGATGGTCCACTCGCCGGTCTTGCGGGGCGGGTGGACGCACAGATCAACGTTTTCGCGTTTCGCAAAGAAACGGCCGTCGATGAAGAGTTGGCGCCGGTTGCCCACATCCCACGGGCCGTCGGGCCCGGCCGGACGCGTGGCCTGCGCCCAGACCGCCGGCGGAAAACAGCAAACCAGAATCGGGGCGAAAACCGGCAGGGTTCGTCCTGCGCACGTGCAGACCTGTGTTCTCATGGCAACTCCTCATGTTCCTCATCGACCGAACGCCGCGTGCCGCGCTCCGTGCCGTTTGCGGTAAGACGGTTTCACGTGCGGCGCGCCCCGACGGCTCGGTCGCCCCGACGGGGCCGGAAACGAACGAAACTCACGAACCAAGAACGGCCGTAGTGTACCGGCCCCCGGACGAATACTCGACTCCCCCCGCCGGTCAGTCCGCGGGCAGGGCCCGGCGGTAGGGACGGCTGTAGCGCTGCGGCAGCGATGCCGCCGCCAGTTCGGTCAGAAGCGGGGCCAGTCTGTCGGCGATCGCATCGAGGATCCGATGGCCGCGCTCGGCCGTCGCGCAGGTCGGGTCACCTTCGTTCCCGTCAGGGAGATCTTCCACCGTAGGAATCGCGTAGACGCCCTTCTGCACGAGCCGCGGACAGGGAAAGTCCTTTCCCCAGAGATGCGGCGGACCGGGCCGGGCCTTGCGCATGTCCACAAGATCCGGACGGATGGCGAGCATCATGCTCGTTTCGGCGGCGCCGCCGTGGTGGAGAGGCTCCCCGCAGATCTGCGTGATTTCGTCCCACGCCAGCTCATAGGCCTGCACGTCGATGTACATGGCGTGCCGCCCGCGGCACAGGGCTTCCCACGCCGCCGAGCGCGCGGCCACCAGGCCGTAATGACCGTGGACGAAGACGATCTTCCGGAAGCCCAGGTCAGTGAGCGAAAAAATGAGGTCGAGAATCACGCGCTCGGTCGTGAACGACGAAAGACCGGCCGAGGCCAGCGGCGCCGCCCACTGCACGAGCGAATACTCGATGGTGGGGCACAGGCACAACGGGAGGCCGCCGTCGCAGCGCTCCAGCGTGCGCCGGACGATCTCGTTGATCTGGTACGTGTCTGTCCCGCAGGGCAGGTGCGGTCCGTGCTGCTCGATCGAGCCGAGCGGGACGATCGCCACACCGTCGGCCCCCGCGGCGCGGCGGACGGCGATCCAGTTTGCGTCTCGAAGCATCACCGCCACAACGGGGCCTCCTTGATCGCGCTTTTTGCGCTTCGGGCAAGAACAGGCTTGGTCAGCATCATGTCCCGTTACGCGCTGAGTTGAGGTCAGGAGCCACGGCGCCCGTTCGTTCGGCGGGTCCGAGGCTTCTCGAAGTGGAGCGAGGCCACAAGGAGCAGGTCGATCAGTTCGTATGAGCCGTCCTCGCCCACAACGATGACCGTGCGCCCTGGAGGCATGATCGCAAGAAACTCCGGGTGCCCGACGCGATACTGACGCCCGTCGCCGGTTCGGAGCACGAACGGCTTGAACGGCCGGGCTTGATGCGCCTTTCGAATCTGTTCGATAGTCATTCGCCGGTTCCCATGTCCCCCTTATCTGATCAAGCATAGCCAGGGCAACTCGACCATGCAAGCTTGCAGGAGGCCCGGTGTACGCTGCCGCAAGCGTGGCGCCGGTGGAAGATACTTCCGGCAACGCACTTCGTTAAGCAAGCCGTCCCGAACCCTCGATCGGCCAGACGTCGATCACCCGCTCGCCGTCATGGACGACGAATTGCCGGTACAGGTTGCACGTCGTGCACGCGTGGCTCGGGATGAGTTGCGCGGCCTGTCCGATCCGCCAGTCCGCGACGCCCTCGACGACACAATGCTCTTCCGAGGAGAAGCGCGGGATCCGTGCCGTCGGATTGTCTCGGACCTGGGGCGGGCCGAACTCGTGCCCGACGCCCTTGACGCCCACATCCAGTACCGCGGCATCGGGCCGCGGGCGGCTGATGACCCGCGCCAATACCGAGAGCGCCTGCTCAAACTCGGGAGCCCATTGCCGATAGCTCCAATCCATCGTAGCGTACGTTCCGGCCTGGATCTCGTTCACGCCGTCGAGCGTACCGGTGACCTTGTACGTCGAACTCGACCCGCCGCTCACGACGGCAACGGGAATCCCCGCGTGTTCCATCAGGCGGCGGGTCTCGAGCGCCTGCTGCATCGCCTCGCGCGTGCGACGAAAGCGTTCGTCGGCGTCCGGCACACTCACGAGGTGGCCCTCGTACGCCTGCAGCCCGTCGAAGCGGACCCCCGGCAGCCTGACGATCGCCTGCGCCAGTCGCAGCGCCGGTTCGCCGGGCGGCAAGCCGCATCGGCCCATCCCGATATCAACCTCGACCAGGAGGCCGATCGTGACGCCCGCCGCGTCCGCCGCCGCCGAGATGGCCGCAGCCTGCTGCAGGTGATCCACGGCCACGCGAAGGCGCGTCCGGCAGGCCACGTTGACGAGGCGATCGAGCTTGCGCCGGCCGACGACCTGATTCGCGATCAGGATGTCCTCGAAGCCCGCATCCGCCAGGACTTCCGCCTCGCCCAGCTTCGCGCAGGTGATCCCGACGGCCGACCCGGCGTCCGACTGGAGTCTCGCGATCCGCGTGCACTTGTGGTTCTTGAAATGCGGCCGCAGTTGGCACGGTTTGCCGCGGAAGAACTCGGCCATCCGGCGGATGTTCCGCTCCAGGGCCGGCCCGTCGAGCAGCAGCGCCGGCGTATCGAGATCATCAATCGGTGCGCCGATCATTCCGGCCATGGCGGTTTCTCCGTGGCGAGCAGAGCACGGGGCCGAAGACCATCCTGACGCCGAGCGCTGTTTCCGGCGTGACGCCGTCAAAGATCTTCGGGCCGCAGAGGCGGCCGCCGGCGGGTTCCGGCTCCGACGGCCTCCCCTCGTCGATTCGCGTGACGAGCGGCGCAGTTCGGCCCTTTCGCACGGGCATCCGCCGCCTGTCCCTATATGGCTGCACGGACCGTGCCCCGTTCATGGGATTCACCCCTGCCATGGGTCGCGCTTCATTGCCGCTTCCCGCAGATCGCGGACAAACGCGGCGATATCGTCTTCGGTCGTGTCCCATGAGCA
>Ga0123519_10003140_pt1 | contig 27585 bp, 30 predicted proteins | sample YelNatPaOPRAMG02_FD_87396 | JGI IMG/M metagenome (GOLD analysis project Ga0123519, IMG submission 87396) | Hot spring microbial communities from Yellowstone National Park - Yellowstone National Park OP-RAMG-02 (version 2) | ecosystem: Environmental > Aquatic > Thermal springs > Hot (42-90C) ...
ATATTAAAAGATCGGATCCAAGGGAATTTAGGGTACAAGGAAAGGGAGGAAAGGGAATTTTGGGAATTAAAACGGTGGGAGAAGATTTTGTCGAACACTTTTTGCTCTGCTCGAGCCATGACAACCTTTTATTTTTTACAAATTCTGGCAAGGTTTTTAAAATTCCAGTTTATGAAATTCCAAAAGAAGAAAGGCAATCTAAAGGAAGGGGAATTTTTAATTTTTTAGAAATTTCACCCGAAGAGAAAATTCTAAGTTTAATCTCAATTGGAAAAAGGGATGAAAGAGAAGGAGTAAAATATATCCTTTTTGCGACTAAAAATGGTATGATAAAGAAAACTCCAATTTCCGAATTTAAAAATGTAAGGAAGACTGGTTTAATCGCAATCTCTTTAAAGAAAGGGGATTCATTAAAAGAGTGCCAAAAATCCTCTGGAGAAGATGAAATAATTTTAGCAACAAAAAAAGGCCAAGTAATAAGGTTTAAAGAAAAAGAAGTAAGACCAATGGGAAGACAGGCTGCAGGAATTAGGGGAATAAAATTGAGAAAAGATGATGAAGTTGTTGGAATGGAGGTAATAAAGAAAAAAATTTTAAAAGGAAATTTATTATTTTTGACTGAAAATGGATTTGGAAAAAGAACAGAGATTAAGGAATTCAGAATTCAAAGGAGAGGAGGAATGGGGATAAAAGCCTCTAAGATTTCACAAAAAACTGGAGAATTAGTTGAGGTCAAATTCCTTTCAGACCAAACTGATTTAATCTGCATTTCAAGAAAGGGAAAAATATTGAAAACGAAGGTTTCTTTAGTTCCAAAACAGAGAAGGCAAAGTCAAGGAGTAAGAATAATGAAATTGGAAGAAGGTGATAAAATTGCCTCAGCAATTTGCGTCTAAAATGGAACAAGAATTTTTAAAACCGGAAAAAGTTTTAGAAAAATTAGAGTTAAACAAAAAAATGATAGCTGCAGATTTTGGTTGTGGTTCTGGAGGATGGGCAATTCCTTTGGCAAAGAAAGTAAAATGGGTTTTTGCAATCGATCTTTTAGAAGAACCCCTTTCTGCATTGAGAGGGAGAATGAGAATGGAAAAGGTATTCAACATCGATGCCTTAAGAGGAAATGTCGAAGGAAAAACTACCTTGCTTTCTGAAAGCTGTGATTTAGTTTTGATGACAAATCTCCTTTTTCAAGTCGATGATATTAAAAAAGTTTTTGAAGAAGCAAAAAGGGTCTTGAGAAAAGGAGGAAAAATTTTGGTTGTTGATTGGAAAGAAAATGCAGAAGTTGGGCCTGAAAAAAGAGTTTCTTTAGAAAAAATAAAGGAGGTTGCAAAGGAAGTTGGATTAAATTTTGAAAAGGAATTTGAAGCAGGAATTTATCATTTTGGGGCAATTTTCTCAAAAAAATGAGAGAAATCTTTTTGGCTAAAAATCCTTTAGAAGAGATCGAAAATCCTCTTTCTTCTCCGAGGCTAGTTAAATTGATCGATATAATTTTCGATTTTCTCTACAAAGCTGGCGTTCCCTTTTTTACTATAACTCTTTTGATTGGAGGATATCTTCTTTTGACATCGGCAGGAGATGAAGAAAAAATAAGGAGTGGTAAAAAAACAATTATCGTTTCAATAATTTGCCTGATTTTAGTTTTTTTGCTACCATCGATAAAAGAAAGCCTTATAAATTTTATTTCTGAAATTTCAAAATGAAAAAAAGATTAGAAATTTTAATTCCAATTACTTTGTTTTCCTTAGCAAATTTTGCTTTAGCCCAAGTTGATGTCGGAGGTTTGATTGAAAATATAATAAACTATGTTTTAAATATTGTCATTGTTTGTGCAGGTATTATAATAATAATCGGTGGATATTTAATGATCACTTCTGCAGGAGATCCTGAAAAATTCAAAAAAGGCCAAAAAACTTTAATTTACGGAGCAATAGGATTCATTTTAGTTTTCACTGCCAAAGAATTAGCCGAATGGTTAATAAATCTAATGAAATGAAGAAAAATTTATTAAAATTTATAATCTTTCTTCTTTTATTCCTGATGCCGATTGCTATTGCTAACGCTCAGGGTGATAAATTAACAAATATTTTAACGAAAATAAGAGATACTCTTGCTAGCCTAGGATATATAGTTTGTGGTATATTTATAATAATTGGGGGATACCAAATGGTTACTGCCTCAGGCGATCCTCAGAAATTTGAAACAGGAAAAAGAACCTTGCTTTATTCTATCATCGGTGTTATTGTAATTGCTATTGCCACCGAAATAGTAAAGTGGATCCAAGATATTGTAAAATAAATAATTTAAAAAACCAAAGGTCGAAAAATTAAAATAAAAAATAATGAGAAAGAAAGTCTTAAAAATCCTAACCAGCGCGACCCTATTTGCTTTGTGGAGTTTGAGCGCTTTTGCAGTCAGTTGCATCAATGGAAACTTACCGAACGAATTGAATCAATTGTTGAGCGCTATTAGGGATGTCCTCGTGGCAGCAGGAATAATCATTGCAGCAATTTTCCTCATTCTTGGTGGCTATAATTTTATTACCTCTGGTGGTTCTGCTGAAAAAGTAGAAACAGCAAGAAAACAGATCATGTACGCATTGATTGGGGTCGCAATCATTCTCATCGCTGCCACATTAGTGGGCATTGTAAAGGCTGTAGTCTGCACATAGTTGTTAGGAACAACTTATTATTTATCTTTCCTTGCGAAAGTAAAATACTCTTTCATTTGGAGTAGACAGCGGATTTTGTATCCGCTGTCTTGCGGGTGTGGCGAAATTGGTAAACGCGTCCCTCCACTTTTGTCCCCGTGGCGGAATTGGTATACGCATGCGGCTTAGGACCGCATCCCTTTTAGGGTTGCAGGTTCGAATCCTGCCGGGGACACTTAAAAGTGGAGGGGTGCCCAAAGAGGCTTGTGGGTTCGAGTCCTACCACCCGCACAAATAAAAAAAGGGAAAGCTTCAATCTAAAATTTCATCCACTTTTTAACTTTTTATTAAAATTTTTCTTCTTCTTTCCCTTGAGATTTTTTGAATCCTGATTGTTAAGATTCCGTCTTTAAAAGAGGCTGAAATCCTTTCAGGATTTATTTCAACTGGCAAGACTATCTTTCTTGAAAACCTTCCCCAATAACATTCTTGTAAAAAATAATCTCCCTTCTCTTCGACAGGTTTTTTTCTCTCTCCTTCAATAAAAAGAACATCTCCCTCTAAATACAAACTTAAATCTTCAGCTTTTACTCCGGCGATTGCAGATAAAATCACAAGCTCCTCTTCAGTCTGATACATATCTATTGCCAATTCCCCCTCAGGTTCTGGCCATTTCTCCTTCTCTTCCTTCTCTTTTAACTGAATTTCTTTCCTTTTTTCCTTTTTCTTTTCTTTCACCTCAACCTCCTTTTCTTCCTTTTTCTCTTCCTCCACTGGAATTTCAATTCCCATTCCTTTTTTCAATTTTTCAAAAAAGTTTGCCATTTTATTCTTTCAATTTTTTAAAAGAATTTGAAACAAAATAGACTGCGATCAAAATTAGAATTGCTGAAATAATTAACCCAACCTTTTCCCCAAGTTCAATTATAGAAAAATTATAAAGTCCGTGCAATAAAGTGGCAAATAAAATTCCAGAAGAAATCAATTTTAATCTTTCTTTTTTTCTGAAAAAAGAAAGCCCAATAAAAAATCCAACGATTGCAGAAGATAGAGCGTGTAAAAGGGTTGCGCTAATGAATCTTAAAAAAGAAACCTGGATGAGTTTTCCAAAAACCCCACTTTTTAAAGGAAAAAGCAAAAGCAAATTTTCAGTAGCAGCAAATCCCAAACCAGAAATTATCATATAGATCATACAATCTATAGGCTCATCCAATTCCCTGCTTTCAAAAACAACCTCCCTAACAACCAGAAATTTTAAAAATTCTTCAACCAGAGCCACTATGAGGAAAATTTTAATCAAATCAAGAAACTTTTCAGGAAAATTTAATTTTTCAATTACTATTATTGAGTACTTTTCTAAAAAGAGAGCCAAAAAAGCAATTATCATTCCAGATAAAAAAACTTTCAAAACCATCGATTTTGGTTCTGGTCTCTGGTCCTCTTTTAAATAAAAATTAAGCCATAAAAAAGATGGCAAAATTGCAAAGAAAAAATATAATGGGTAATTTAAAACTTCATTCATTTTTTCTAAATTTTTCAGTCGTCCAAAATTCCATGTATTTTCCCAAAAGCAATCTTGTTTGGGAATCTAAAGCTGGGAATGAGCCAAAAACAACCAAGGTGATGGGAAGTAAAATCCACTGAAGAAGGATCGAAAATTTTTTTAAAACACCAATTTTTTTTGGTGATTTTGGCAAAATCAAAAAACTTAAGATTGCGCAAAGAATCATTCCGAAAGTTGAAATTGCCATTAAATTTCGGGTAATTTTTGGCAAGTTGTAACCAAAAACCCTTTCTTTAATTTTTTCTCCTCCCACAATTACTGGTAACCAACCTAAAAGGAAAATCAAAATTGAAGCAACTGCCCAGGACCAAAATCCCTCCAAAACTATAATCGAATTTTTTATTTTTTTTGAAAGAGGGATTTTTTTATTTTTCAAAAACCCAAAAATTAGATATGGAATGTTTTCTGCTCCCCAGGCCCATCTCCTTTGTTGTCTGTATTGATTGAGGATAGTTCTCCAGAGATTTTTTCCCAAGACAGCATCCATCGAAACTGGATAAAAAAGAGGAATTGCTTTAAAGTTACCATTCTTTAAAAGATAGGCTTTCCAAAAAATTCTTGAATCATCAGAAACAACATTTTTTGGATATCCTACTTCCAAAATTGTTTTAAAAGGAATCGAATGTGAAGAATAAGAAACCAATTGCTCTGGCCTTTCTTGTTGCATCATTTGCCAAAAAGTGTTCGAAGTTGCAACGACTCTTGAAAAAGAAGGGGCTTGCCAAATGTTATTGTTGTAAACAGGGATTGGTTGGAAACAAACATTCTTTTCTCTTTTCAATTTTAAGTAGTGATAAGTAACTAAAGCAAAATACTCAGGATAGGGTCTTGTATCAACATCAAAAACTGAAAAAATGATATCTTCGGGATCTATTTCTTTAATTTCTTCTTTTACTTTTTCTATTGCAAAATTTACATTGGCTCCTTTTCCCTGAATTTCTCCTGGTAAATTTTCTGGATGGAAAAAAACAAAAAATTTATAAAATTTCTTTGAAAATTTTTCTCTCATTTTTTCTGCAACCTTTTTTGCTTTCTCTCCTCCTCTTTCTTCTGCAGCCAAAACAACAATAATTTTTTCTTTGGGATAGTTCGAATTCAAAATTGAATTTAAAGAACTCTCTATTATTTCTGGTCCTTCTTTGTAAAAAGGAAGACAAACTAAATGGAAAATTTTTTCAAATCCCTCCATTTTCTCTGCTAAAGATAACCAATTTACTTTAAGATTCTTTTCCATTTTCAAAAAAGCCGAAACTTGATGGAAAGAAAGATAGGTAACTCTGAATAGCCAATAGAGGTCAAAGAGAATAATAAAAATGCCAACGATTGTAGGGGCAAAATAGCTTAAAAAAAGAGCCAAAATCAAAGTTACCCAGGATAAAGATCCTGGCAAAATTTCAAAAAAGCGATAAAGATACCTATCTTTTTTGTTTTTTAAATCTGAGGCCTTAGAAATTTCAAGATAATTTTCCATTGCGGAGAGGGCAGGATTCGAACCTGCGAGGGGAAAATCCCCACCGCTTTTCGAGAGCGGCCCATTAACCACTCTGGCACCTCTCCGTGGCCCCGAGGGGAATCGAACCCCTGTTAACGGATTGAAAGCCCGTTGTCCTGGCCACTAGACGACGGGGCCAAGATCCTTAAAATTTTATCAAAAAATTAAAAAAAAATAAAGTGGAATTTACAAATTTACTTTAAAGATCGTTACCTCTTCATTTGTGAAAACTTTTTCTAAATAATTTTTTTCTTCCAAATCGAACTTAATTTTTTCTCTTTCTCTTTCAGTAACGAAGAGATAATCAATTCCTTCATTTTTTAAGAATTCTTCACTTCCTTCCTTAAAAAATTTCTCAACTCTCTCTTTTTTTTCTTGAAAGTTTACTGTGATATGTGGATGGGCTAAATAAACTGGGCGATCAATAAATGCCAAAAGTAAATTTCCGGTTTCAAAGGATGAGAGAATCACGCTATTTTCTGAAGTGTTCCTTCTTATCCATTCCATTCCTTCTACAATTCCTTTCTTTAAGTAAAACATTTCATTTTTTTCACAATAGGAAATAATGTCATTTCCGATGATTATAAAATTCGAAAACGAAAGAAAAAAGATGAAAAGAATTTTCTCTAAAAGAGTAAATTTTCTTAAAATAGATCTTTTTTCAAACCAACTTTTTATATGAAAAAGACTAAAGGTAGTTAAAATTGCTAAATCCATCTGGAAACCTTCAGTTAATTTTCTTTGGAACGGAATTAGAGGACAGTAAATTAAAAAAAATTCGACAAAAAACCAAGAAATCAAAAAAAGATCTTTTTCTTTTCTTTTTTTGCTTTTGAGCAATAATGAAAGACCGTACGTTCCCAAAAAAATTAAAGGTCCGTAACCAATTAGAAGATAGGGCAAAGATGGAGTAATAAGGATGTTTTTACTGAAATGCGAAGTTCTTACCGGGATTTTAAAAATAGTCCAAAGATAATAAAAAATCGGGGGAAAGGAAAAAAGTAACACAACAAAATAATGAATAAGATAAGAAAGATTTAATTGTTTTTCTACCAAGGAGGAAATCAGAATAAAAAATCCTAAAGTCGCAAAAATTGTTAGAACATAATAAGGATGAAATTGGAATAAGAAAGAGGACAAAACGCCAGCCATTAAGCTATATTTCAAATTTTTCTTTTCAAAAAATAAAAGAGAAAGTAAAAAATTAAAAAATCAAACTTGTCGAAAAACCAAAATGCGGGGAGTTGTATAAACTAAAAAAAGAAAATGCCTCAGGAACCCAAAAATCGATTGGAAACTGAAAAACACCTCTGCTGTCCACAAATTTTTTTAGATCTATCACACCGTTAATGCTCATCCCTGGAATTAAAGGAAGAAAAGAGAGAAAAATCCAGCCCCACCCTGAGGCAAAAGTTAAAATTAAAAGGGCCCATTTTCTTTTCTTTTTTTCTTCGAAGAAAAACGAAATTAAAAAATAAGAGGAAATTAAAAAAATTGGTATGACAAAAAATTTTACTATTTGAAAAGTATAAATTGAAGAAAGATTGAATATTTTGGCCAAAATTCCAACTGATAACCAAAAGGGGTCAAAAATGAAATAAGGATGGGGTTCTGAAGTAGAATTATACCTGAATAAGAAATGTCCATCTTTTGCTTGTTCTATAAGTGAGTAATAGTATGGAGTATCGATAATGTTTATATTCTGGAATCCTAGAAAGATGCTATCTTTCGGTTCCATAATTTTTCCAACAAGGAAAGGAAAAAATATTAAAAAAGTTAAAATTAACCAAATTAAAAAAATAAAGAACCATTCTTCCTTTTCGATTTTGATCATATTTTTCTTAGAATAATTGCTGTTTCGTCTTCAAAAATTTCTTTCCAGCCATTTTCGATTAGAATCTGATACAGTTTTTTTTCTGGTTTAATACCCAATAAAAATTCTAATATCCAATTTTCTTTTAATAAGAAATTTCCTATTTTCCCTTTCATTTTAAATTCCTTTTTTTCCTCTTTCTCCAGCAAAATTAATTTTATATCATATTTTTCCAAAATTTCTTGAAAATTTCCCTCTCTTCTTCTTATTTTTAAATAATCGCTTACAATATACTTTCCGTCCTTTCTCCAGGATGGCATTCTTCCATCGATGAAAACCCTTCTTTCAGGAATTTTCCAAATCAAATACCCTCCCCACTCATAAGGATTAAAAAGGTTTTCAGAAAGAGGGAGCGTTTTTAGAAAAGAAATGGCTTCTGGGGAAGGGTAAGTTAACCCTTTATTCTTTGGTGAAAGAAAAGAGTAAAGCTGAAAAATTATTAAGAAGGCGAGAACTCCTAATATTGATAATGAAATTTTATCATGAGAAAATAAAAGTTTTTTTCCAAAAGGAGAAATTTTATTTTTTACTTTTACTAGAAAATCTGTAAAATAAGGTAGACTAACGATCACAAAGAGAGGAAAGTGACGAGTGTGTAATAAGGCGAAAAACAAAAAAACAAGAGGTAAGACTAGATCTTTAAGGTTAATTTCTTTAAATTTAAGAAGAGCAAAAAAGAAAGTTAAAAATAGACCAAGATAAAGAAACTGAAAGACAGATACATGGAAGGGTAAAGGACTCCATTCTGCAATTATGAAAATAAGATTCCTATCACCGATCGTTCGAAAAACTTCTTCATAAATCCTTATTCCGTACGGATTAATGAGAGTAGCGACAAAAGAAAGAGAAAGAATAATGAAAAGAGAAAAAAACAGTGACCATTCTCTTTCCAATCCTTTTAAAAATAAAGTTAAGAGAAGGATAAAAATTCCTACAAAAAAGCCTCCGTGTAAATTCACCCAAATTAAAAATAAAGCCGGAAAGGCAAAAATTATTTTCTGTCTTTTTTTCCTGAGAAAAGAATCTAAAATTTTTAACAAAATTGAGAGAAAAAGCCAAGTGATGATTTGGGGTCGAACCCCCAAATAAAAAAAGCAAGAAAGATAGCCTAAAGAAATTAAAAAAATGGAATACCAGAATTTCTCAAAGTTTATTTGCAAAAAAATAGCCAAAATAGAAATTGCCAGAAATAAAACTAAAAGGAATTTAAACCCAAAAAAAGAGTAAATTTTATAAATCAAAACATCGGTTAACCACTCGTGATCAATCCAGGGGAAATCGGGCATCGTAAAGCTATACCAATCAACTTTTGGAACTCCTCTTTGTAAGATCAACTCTCCGGTTTTTAAATGCCATCCGAAATCTGGATCTAACCACTGGTCGGTGGTAAAATAAGCAATGATTAAGAGAAAAAAGAAAATAGATATCAAGACTATTTCTTTTTTCATTTTCTCTATTTTATCAAAACATGAATCTTTTAGGAATTGATACATCTTGTGATGATACTTGCGTTGCAATACTGGAGGTTCAAGGTTCAAAGTTAAAGGTTAAAAGCAATATTGTCTCTTCGCAAATTAAAATCCACAAAAAATATGGTGGAGTTTTTCCTACTTTAGCAAAAAGAGAACATAAGAAAAATTTACCAATTGTTTTTAAAAGGGCAATAAAAGAAGCAAAAATTAAAGAAAATCAGATTGATTTAGTTTCTGTAACAATTGGTCCAGGTCTGGAACCCTGTCTTTGGGTCGGTGTAAATTTTGCAAAAGATCTAGCAAAAAAATTGGATCTTCCCATAGTTCCGGTAAATCACATCGAAGCCCATATCCTTATTAACTTTCTCCAACTTCCTACTTCCAACTTCCTACTTCCCGCTGTTTGTCTTGTCGTTTCCGGTGGCCATACCCAACTAATTCTAATGGAAAAAATCGGAAAATATAAATTGATTGGTGAAACAAGGGACGATGCTGCCGGAGAATGCTTTGATAAAGTTGCAAGGTTGTTGGGGCTTGGTTACCCTGGGGGACCGGCCATAGAAAAATTTTCAAAATTGCAAATTACAAATGGCAAATTGCAAATTGGTTTGCCGAGGCCGATGATAAAGCAAAAAAATTATGATTTTTCTTTTGCTGGTTTGAAAACTGCGGTTTTGTATGATTTTTTAAAAAGGCCAGAAAAAATTAGAAAATCAAAAGAATATAAAATTTTGGTGGCAAAGGAAGTTCAGCAAGCAGTGATCGATGTTTTGATTTCAAAAACCCTCAAGGCAGCAAAGGAATTTTCTGCAAAATCGATAATTTTGGGAGGAGGAGTCGTTGCAAATGAAGAATTGAGAAAACAATTTTTACAAAATTGCAAATTGCAAATTGCAAATTGCAAATTGATTTTTCCGCCAAAGGAACTCTGTACCGACAATGGATTGATGGTTGCTGCTGCAGGTTACTTCAACAAAGAGAAGGCAACAAATGATTTTGATAAAATAGTAGCAGAGCCAAATTTAAGGATATGATTGAAAAAGTTTACGATCCAAAAAAAGTTGAGAATAGAATTTATCAGTTTTGGTTAAAAACTGAATTTTTTAATCCTGATAAGCTTCCCGGGAAAAGAAAGAAAAAATTTTCGATTGTTTTGCCCCCTCCGAATGTTACTGGAAATTTGCATATGGGTCACGCCCTTTGTTTTACCATTCAAGATATTTTAATTAGGTGGAAAAGGTTAGAAGGTTTTAAAACCCTCTGGTTACCGGGGACTGATCATGCAGGAATCGCAACCCAAGTTCAAGTTGAAAAGCAATTGAAAAAAGAAGGAAAAACGAGGTTTGATTTAGGAAGAGAAAAATTTTTAGAAAGAGTTTGGGATTGGGTAAAAAAATATGGAGGGATAATTTTGGATCAAATGAAAAAAATGGGATATTCTTTGGATTGGTCAAGAAATAGATTCACGATGGATGAGAAATATTGTGAGGCAGTAAATTATGCGTTCTGGCATTATTATAAAAAAGGATTAATTTACAAAGGAAAAAGGTTGATCAATTGGTGCAAAAGATGTAAAAGTAGCCTTTCTGACTTAGAAGTTGAATACAAAAAGGAAAAAGGGAATTTGTGGTACATTAAATATCCACTGAAAAAATTTCAAATCTCAAATCCCAAATTCCAAAACTACATTGTGGTAGCGACGACGAGGCCAGAGACAATGCTAGGAGATTCAGCGGTGGCAGTTAATCCAAAGGATAAAAGGTATAAAGAATTTGTTGGGAAAATTGCAATTTTGCCATTGGTTAATCGAGAAATTCCAATAATCGCTGATCGGAGAGTTGAAATGGAATTTGGAACTGGAGCAGTTAAAGTGACTCCAGCTCACGATTTTTTAGATTATGAAATCTCCCTGTTGCACAAACTTCCAATGTTTCAAGTAATTAATGAAGAGGGAAAAATGATTAACGTTCCAAGAGAATTTGAAGGATTGGATATTTTGGAAGCTAGGAAGAAAGTAGTTGAAAAATTGGAAAAAGAAGGATTTTTGATGAAAGTCGAACCTTATGAAATTTCTTTACCAGTTTGTTATCGTTGCGGAGGAATTTTGGAAATTTTGCCTTCTGAGCAATGGTTTTTGAAAATGGAAAAATTGGCAAAAGAGGCGATAAAGGCAGTGAAAACTGGGAAAGTAAAATTTGTTCCAAAGAGATTTGAGAAAATTTATCTTGATTGGCTAAGTTCAACAAGGGATTGGTGTATTTCAAGGCAAATTTGGTGGGGACATAAAATTCCAATTGAAGGAGAAGAATCAGTTTTGGATACTTGGTTTTCTTCTGCTTTATGGCCATTTGCGACTTTGGGTTGGCCAAAAAAGACAAAGGATTTGAAAGAATTTTATCCAACCGATGTTTTGGTGACTGGAAGGGATATTATCAATCTTTGGGTGGCGAGAATGGTTTTTTCTGGAATTGAATTTTTGAAAAAAGTACCGTTCAAGTATGTTTTTATCAACCCGACTGTTTTAACGAAAGAAGGAAAGAGAATGTCAAAGTCTTTGGGAACGGGAATTGACCCAATGGATTTGATTGAAAAATATGGAGCCGATGCAACAAGGTTTGGATTAATTTGGCAAGTGAAAACAGGGCAAGATTTGAGGTTTGATGAGGCAATAATTCAAATGGGAAGGAAGTTTTGCAACAAAATTTGGAATGCTGCAAGATATGTTCTATTGCAGATTGCAAATGGCAAATTGCAAATTGGGAAAAAATTGAAGCCCTCAAAGAAAATGACAAAGGCGCAAAGAGAAATTATTAAATCTTTGGAAAAGATAATAAAGACAGTTAATAAAAATTTAAAAAATTTTGAATTTGGAAAAGCAGCAGAAAATCTCTATCACTTTTTCTGGCACGAGTTTTGCGACAAATACATTGAAGAATCAAAAAAGGAAATAAAAGAAGGAAATCCTTTTGCCAAAAAAGTTTTGCTTTATGTTCTTTTGAAATCTCTGATTTTGCTCCACCCTTTCATTCCCTTTATCACTGAAGAGATTTATCAAAAACTTCCATTAAAAAACAAAAAGACCTCAATAATGATTGAGGACTGGCCCTCCTAATTCCTACTTTCTTTTTTCTTGTGGCATGCTAAGCATGTCAATTTTCACGCTAAACGAGGTGAGACGCTCAGCGTCTCTAATACAACGCTCAGCGTTGTGCCCCCGGCAGGATTTGAACCTGCGATCTTCCGCTTAAGAGGCGGCTGCTCTACCAACTGAGCTACGGGGGCTAATGAACATATTTTGAAAAGAAATCTGCGATTGTTTCTGCTGCAAAAATTATAATCAATCCAATTATTCCTGCCAAGATGATTTTCTTTCCTCTTTCTAACTTTCCAGGATCTCCAGCAGAAATCATAATGTAGATCCCTCCCAAAATGATTACTCCTATTAGTACTGGTTTTACTAAGCATTCTCTGAGGAAATAGATAATATTTTCGATTAAAATTGGTATCTGTTCTTTCAATTCCCCTGTAGTGTTAACCTGCTTTGGATAATTTAATAAATTTTTCCCTCCACCCAAATAAGGGCAATCTATCACAGCTCCAAAAGCGATTCCTGGAATTAAAATTAAAGATAAGATTATAAAAAATTTTTCTCTTTTCATTTTCATTGCGGACGCTCAGCGTCCCAATTATAACGCTCAGCGTGGTGATACGCTAAGCGTCTCATAAACCACGCTCAGCGTGGTGTCCTCGGCGGGACTCGAACCCGCATTACTGCGTCCGAAGCGCAGTGCCTTCTCCAATTAGGCCACGAGGACAATTAAATTTTAGCAAAAAATTGAAAAAAGGCAAAATTTAAGATAAGGTGAAATTATGGAAATACCAAAGGAGGTTTTAGAAGTTGTCGAAAAATTGAAGGAAAATGGTTTTGAAGCCTACATAGTCGGGGGTTGCGTTAGGGATTTTTTAAGGGGAGTTGAACCTGAAGATTGGGATGTAACAACGAACGCAAAGCCAGAAGAAATAATGAAAATTTTTCCGAAAAGTTTTTATGAGAATAAATTTTTGACAGTGACTGTTTTGACAGGAAGCCAAAATCCAAAATTGAAAGAAATCGAAATTACAACTTTCAGAAAAGAGGCAAAATACACTGACAAGCGCCATCCAGATTTCGTTGGATTTGCGAAAACTTTAGAGGAGGATTTGGCGAGGAGGGATTTTACGATAAATGCGATGGCTTTAAAAATTGAAAATGGCAAATTGCAAATTGTAGATTTGTTTAATGGAAAGGAGGATTTGAAAAACAAAATCATTAGGGCTGTTGGAGATCCAAGAGAGAGATTTTCAGAGGATGCATTGAGGATGATGAGGGCAGTGAGGTTTTCAGTAACTTTGGGAGAGGGATGGAAAATTGAGGAAAAAACAAAAGAGGCAATAAAGGAAAATGCATTTTGGATTTCTGCAATTTCAAAAGAGAGAATCAGGGATGAATTTTTAAAAATTATAATGTCAGAAAGGGCTGCTGAAGGAATTGAGAGAATGAGGCAATTGGGACTTTTAAAATATATAATCCCTGAATTGGAAGAAGGATACAAAGTGACGCAAAACAAGCATCATATTTACGATTGCTACGAGCACTATTTGAGGTCTCTAGATTTTGCAGCAAAAAAAGGGTTTAATATGTATGTAAGATTAGCTGCCCTTTTACATGACATCGGAAAACCTAGGACAAAGAAGGGAGAGGGACCCGATGCAACTTTTTATGGCCATGAAATCGTTGGAGCAAAAATGACAGCCCAGATTTTAAACAGGTTGAGATTTCCAAAAAAGGATATTGAGAAAATTGTGAAATTAGTGAGATACCATCTCTTTTATTACAATCCAGGAGAAGTTGGAGAAAGTTCAGTGAGAAGGTTGTTGAGAAAAGTCGGAAAAGAAAACATTGAAGAATTGATTCAAGTTAGGATGGCAGATAGAATTGGATCTGGAGTTCCAAAGGCAGAACCTTACAAACTTAGACATTTGAGGTATATGATTGAAAAAGTTTCAAGAGATCCAATTTCTGTAAAAATGCTAAAGGTTGACGGAAACGATGTGATGGAAATTTTAAAAATAAAACCTGGACCGAAAGTTGGACAAATTTTGCAAATTCTTTTGGAAAAAGTTATTGAAGATCCAAAAAAGAATGAAGAAAACTTTTTGAAAGAGGAAATAAAGAAATTGGGAAAATTGCCAGACGAAGAATTAAAGAGATTAGCTAAAGAGGCGAGAGAAAAAATCGAAAAAATAGAGCAAAAAAGGGACGAAATGACAAAAAGGAAATATTGGGTCACTTGAAATTGCAAATTTCAAATTGCAGATTGCAAATTGAGATTAGGTATAACTTCTACCTATTAGGAAGGGGTGACAGCGAGAGCGATTTCTTTTAAGAAATGCTCGAGCGCCATGGAGGGGAAACCTAGGTTTCCCCTATGGAGAGCGAGCCGAAGCGAACGAAGTGAGCGCCAGCGCGACAACGCTGGAGAGGCGAGCGACGGGGCGTAGTATAACGGAAGTACGCATCCTTCGGGAGGATGTGGTCTGGGTTCAATTCCCAGCGCCCCGAAATGAAATTAAAATTGATAATTTTTGATTTAATAGGAACATTAGTTTCGCCCCAGACAAGAAAAAAACCTGAGGAATTTTTTAAGTTTTATCAAAGTTTGGGAATAAATCTGAGAAAAAAAGAGGAAATTTTACAATTTCAAAAGATTTTTACTCAGGCCCTAAAAAACTCAAGCAGTTGGGAAAATTTAGGAAATGAAATTATTAAAATGGTTTTTCAAAAAGAAGATAGAGAAAAAGGAGAAAAATTGAGCCAATTTTTAAAGGAAAATCTAAATTATCGACTTTTCGATGACACAAAAGAAGTTCTTGATTTACCACATCAAAAAGCAATTTTGACTGAAGCTCCCCACTTTCTTTTTTCCCATTTAAATTTGGAAAAATATTTTCAAATTTTTACTCCAAAAGAAACAAAATTTTCAAAGCCAGATGAAAGAGCCTTTTTGACAGTTTTAAACTTTTTTAAAGTAAAGCCAGAAGAAGCACTAATGGTTGGCGATGAAATAGAAAGAGATTTAATCCCAGCAAAAAAATTGGGAATGGAAGCAATATTAATTGACAGAGAAAATAAAATTAAGGATGCGCAAATTAAGAAAATCAGTTCCTTAAAAGAATTAAAAAATTTAATTCAATTTTGAATTTAACAACCCAAAGGCTGAGGGAACGGGCCTGTAGTTCAATGGTAGAACGGCGCATTCGCATTGCGCAAATGTGGGTTCGATTCCCACCGGGTCCATAAAATTATTCTTGTGCTAGTAAGATAAAAAAATATGTTAGCTAAAAACTTCTTTAAGCCAAATTTTCCGAAAATTTTATTAACTTTCTTAATCTTTATTTTTATCAATTTTTTAAATATTTTTTGCTCTCCTTATGAAACGCATGGTCTGCCTAGCTCAGGAGCTGGTTGGCACTATCCATGCGGTCTTTTGTCGAAAATTCTTTTTGCGGTATCCATGCGTTTATTTGGATGGGGATATTTATTTAATCCAATATACTTGATTTTATGTTTAATGATTTCTTATCTTATTTCCTGCGGGATTTTTTCAATTTACGTCAATCACAAAAGTAAATTTCATTAAATTATCTTTAAGATTAATTTATGGGAAGAGGAATTGGAAAAATTGGCGAAGAAATTGCAGTCAAGTTTTTAAAAGAAAAAGGATATCAGATTTTAGATAGAAATTATAAATTTCAAATTCCCGGAGATTTACAAAGAGGAGAAATCGATATTGTTGCAAAAAAGGGAGATACGATTTGTTTTGTTGAGGTTAAAACATTGAAGGATCCAAAAATTGAAATTTTTCCAGAAGATAAAATAAATTTTTCAAAAAAGAGAAAATTAATTGCAACTGCAGAGAGTTGGCTAATTAAAAATAAAATTCCTTTGGATTCAAAGTGGCAAATCGATGTAATTTCAGTTGAGATTAAAGGAGGGAAAACAAAAATTTCTCATTTTGAGAACGCAATTTCTGCTTGACATTTTTATTTTAGTGCCAGAATTATTCTTTGAATTGCTGTTAAATTTGTAAATATTGCCAAAAGTGAAATTGGGTAAATCATTAAGTTTTGGTTGAAAATTCCAAGAAAAAAAATAATAGAGAGTAAGATCATTCTTTCTCCCCTTCCAAAAAATCCTTTTTTTAATTCTTGAGCCACTAATTCCTTTTCCTTTGCCGCAGCTTTTGCATAAGTTGTCATTAAAGAACCAAAAAAACAAAGAAATATCCAGTATTTTGCTTCGATAATGAATTTTGGCAAGGGTAAAGACAAAAGTCCAAGAAAAATCAACCCTTCGACAAATCTATCGGAAATTGTATCCAAGTAAGCTCCAAATTTTGTCACTTTACCTGAGTATCTCGCAACCGCTCCATCGACAAAATCCAAAATTGCTGAGATTAAAAAGAAAATTAAAGCCAAAATAAAATTTTTAAAAATCAGAGAAACAAAGCAAAAAATTCCAAAAACTATTGAGTTTAAAGTATATTGGTTTGGACTAGGTCCCAATTTTGAAAAAATCCTTCCAATCTCATTTTCAATTTTTTTAAACCTTTCTCTTTTTTCCTCCAACATGTTTTTTTAACTTGACAAAATTCCTTCTTAAATGATCGATTACTTTTTCAAAAAAACCTGCCTCTTTGCCAACTATTTTTCCCTCTTTTTTCTTTATTCTTTCAAAAATTTCCTCTATCGACAAATTTTCTCCAGGAATTTCCAAATAGCATTTACCAATGAAATTTGGAAAATGAGAATCCGTTCCAACCGTAAAAGGAAGGTTATTTTCTTTTGCAAATTTTTTAGCAATTTCATTTCCATTTCCAAAAATTGATGCATTCAATATTTCGATTGCATCAATTTCCTTTATCAATTCTTTCAAATTTCCTCTAAATTTGCAAAACAAACCAAATGGATGAGGAATAATAACAAAACCGCCTTGCTCTTTTATTTTTCTTATTGTTTCCTTTGCCGAAAGTCCGTTCGGAATTTTCTCTTTTACATTCAATCCCAAAACATCTCCCTCTTTGCTTTTTACCTCAATTCCTGGAATAATTAAAATAGGTTTTCCCTTTGCATATTCCATTGCCTCAAGAGCCCCTTTTACTTCCCCATGATCAGTTATTGCTAAACAATCTATTCCTTCTTTGATTGCTTTATCAACAATTTCTTTTGGCGAAGAATTGCTATCAAAAGAGTAACCTGTATGAACGTGTAAGTTACATTTCATTCTTCATTTTAATCTATGTTTACTCAATCCACAATCTCCAATTTGCAATTTATAATTTCTTGTCTTTATTTTTTCTTGCCTGCTTATTTTGCAAATATGACCCCACCGATTGCAAAGAGATTGGGAATTTTTAAATCTTTGGCAAAACCGATAGATTTTGAAAAAAAATTTTTTGGGAAGCCAATTTTTGGTTCTCACAAAACCTGGAGGGGAGCGATCTTGGCATTTTTTGTTGGGTTTTTAACTGCAATAATTCAAAGGTTTCTTTTTAATTTTAAGTTTTTCAAAAAATTATCGATTGTCGATTACTCAAAGATAAACATTTTCCTTTTTGCCTTTTTGATTTCCTTTGGCGAAGTTTTTGGAGATTTGATTTTTGCTTTTATTAAAAGGAGAATTGGTCTAAAACCTGGAGCCCCTTTTATTCCCTTCGACCAAACAAACTATGTTTTTGGTTGCTTTTTCCTTTTGCAACCTTATTTAAAATTGGATTTGAAAATTTGGCTAACGATTTTAATTTCAACCTTCTTTTTACATATCATTTTTAATCGCTTAGGTTATCACTTGAAAATCCACAACGCAAAATGGTAAATTAAATTATGCTCGAGAAAATTTATGAAATTTCACCTTCATTTTTTTGGGCAGGATTGACCCTTCTTCTTGGAATTTTAGTTGCCAAATTCTTTGAAAGAATAAGCCAAAGATTTTTTGAAAGAATAAGAATAAATTCAGTTTTAAAGAGAATTGGGCTGAAAGATAGTTTTGAAAAAATTGGAATTTCTTTAGATGCTCAAAAATTTTTCTCAGAAATCGTTCAATGGTTCTTTATAATTTTGTTTTTGATGCTCTCTTTTGAAATTTTGGGATTATCAAAGTTTGCCGACTTTTTAGAAAAAATCATTCTTTATTTCCAAAACATTTTCATTTCAATTTTGATTTTCATTTTATCTTCCTATTTGATCGATTTTTCTCAAAAAGTTTTCATTGGCTCTCTTGAAAAAGAAAAAATAACCTATTCAAGAATTTTTGGAAAAGGATTTTCTCTTTCAATTTGGGTTTTAACTGCTTTAGCGATTCTTTATCAATTGAAAATAGTTCCTGAATTAATTTTAACAATCTTTATCGGAGTAATTTTCATTTTAGTTTTAGTCATCGGGATTTCCTTTGGTCTAGCAGGAAAGGAAGTTGCTGCAAAATTCTTAAAAGAAATCGAAGAAAAACTAAAATAAAATGGAGTACTTAACTCAAAATGAGTTAAAGAAAATGTTTTTGCTCTCTTATGAGAGAATAGAGGAGAAAAAAGAGGAGATTAACAAAATAAATGTTTTTCCGGTTCCAGATCAGGACACTGGAACGAACTTGGCAAAGACACTAGAAGGAATAAAGAGGGAAATTGAAGGAAAGGAATTCAAGGATTTGGAGGAAATTTCAAGAGTTGCTCTAGATGGTGCTTTAATTTCTGCTCAAGGGAATGCCGGTGTGATTTACACCGGCTTTTTAGCTGGATTTTTACCAAAATTGAATAAAAATCCAGTCGATGCAAAAAAATTGGCAGAAGCGTTTGAAGAAGGAAGGAAAAGGGCTTGGAGGTCGATGGCAAACCCAAAAGAAGGAACGATTTTAGATGTAATAGATGCAGCAACAGAAACTTTTAAAAAGGAGGCAGAAAATGAAAAAGATATTGTCAAAATTTTTGAAAAAGTAATTGAAAAAGCAAAAGAGGCTCTTTTGGCAACAAGGGAGAAAATGGAAATTTTTAAAAAGGCAAACGTTGTCGATGCAGGAGGGCTTGGGTTTTTGATGATTTTGGAAAGTTATCTTGATGCTTTAAGGCCAGAAGGAAAGAAAGAAGAAAAGAAAGAAAGGCCATCTGAAGAAATCAGAAGGTTTGTTCAAGTTTTGACAAATAGGTTTGAGGTTGTTGCTTTGATTTTTGATCCAAGACTTGATGAGGAGGGAGTAAGGGAAAAATTGAAGAGATTAGGAAATTGTTTAGACATTGTTAAAGTCGAAAATAAAATGAAAATTCACATTCACACTGATTATCCAGATGAGGTTAGGGATGTTTTAAGGAAAATTGGAAAAATTGAAGATTTGAGGATTGAAGATATGGCAAAAGAAATTGTTGGAGAACCTTCTGTAAGAAAAGTTTCAATCGGAATCGTTACCGATGAATTGGCAGATTTGACGCAAAAAATTGTCGAGAGATATCAAATCGAAGTAATTCCTTTTAAAATTGATTGGCCAGAAGGAGAAAAATTGAAAGGAGAAAACATTTATCAAAAAATGAGGGAGGCAGAGAGATTTGGAATTAAAAATTTGCCAAAAACTGCTCAGGCATCTCCAAAAGAATATTTTGAGGCTTTTGAAAGACAATTCAAAAAAGGTTTTGAAAAAATTTTGTGCATTACAATTTCAGCAAAGCTCTCTGGCGGTTTCAATTCCGCTTTGCAGGGGAGAGAAATGCTTCCTGATGAAAAGAAAGAAAAAGTTTTTATTTTGGATTCTCAGAATGCTTCAGCTGGGGAAGCCCTCTTAATTTTAAGAGCGATCGAATTGATTCAGGCCCAAATGGAAATTGATGAAGTTTTGGCTCAGTTAGAAAAAGAAATTCCTCAAATTAAACTCTATGGCTTTTTAAAGGATCCAAAATGGGTTGAATGGGGAGGAAGGGTTTCCCATTCTCAGGCAAATTGGTTAAGGAGGTTGCAAAAAATTGGAATCAGACCTCTTTTGGGATTAAAAGAAGGAGAAGTTATAAAAATTGGTTTTAGAATTGGAGTAAAAGAAATTTGGGAAGCAATTTTTAAGGAGATCGAGGCAAAAACTAGAAAAATTAGAAAAAAAGGAAAGAAAATTAGGGTTGTCATTACTCATTGTGATAATTTAGAAGAGGCAAAAAAACTGAAAGAGAAACTAAAGGAAATCGGGGCCGAAGTTTCATTTATAAATTTAACAGGACCAATTGTCGGAGTTCATGTTGGGCCAGGTTCTTTGATTGCTGGATGGATGCCAATTGAATAAATTTAAAACTTAAATGTCAAATCTCAAATTTAAAATCGGAATTGTTACTGAAGATACTGCTACTCTACCGGATGAATTTCTAAAGAAAAACGAAATTGAGTTAGTCCATACTGTTTTAAATTGGCCAGAGATTAAGAAAGTTCCTGGTGAAAATATTTGGGAAAAAATGAGGAATGCTGAGAAATTTGGAATAAAGACATTACCAAAGACATCGCAACCTCCCCCAAAATTTTATTTGGATGCTTTTAAAAAACAACTCCAAAAATTTGAGAATGTTTTATGCTTAAATGTTTCATCAAAAATTTCGGGATGTTACAATAGTGCGAATCAGGCCAAAGAGATGCTTTCTGAGAATGAAAAGAAAAGGATTTTTATTTTTAATACTCTAAACGCAGCAGCTGGCCAAGGACTTTTAGTTTTAAAAGCAGTTGAATTGGCAAAAGAAGGAAAGGAAATTGGAGAAATTTTAGAAATTTTGAAAAACCTTGTTCCAAAAACAAAAACTTGTTTTTTGTTGGAAGACCCAAAATATCTTTTATCGATCGGAAGGATTACAAAAGCTCAGGCAATTGCAATCAAAATAGCAAAAAAATTAAAAATTTATTTAATTTCAGAGTTCAAAGAAGGTTCGATTAAACTTGGCGGGGCCTACTTTGCCAAAGACATGGCCGAGGCTTTGTTTAAACATTTTAAAAGAAAAACGAAAGGAAAAAGAGATTTTAGAGTGGCAATCAATCAGTGCGACAATCGAGAAGGAGCTGAAGTTTTAAAAAAATATTTTGAAAAATTTAGAGTAAAGATTGAATTCGTCACTGAAGGCCCGATAATTTTTGCTGCAGGAGGTCCTGGGATTTTAGTTTTGGGCTGGCAGCCAATTTGATAAAATTCAAAATCAAATATCAAAATGCAAAATGAAAATCTAAAATCAAAAATTGGAATTGTTGCAGATGAAGGAGGGGATTTGCCAAAGGAATTAATTGAAAAACACAAAATTTCAATTGTGCCTTTTAAAGTTGATTTGGGAGAAATGAAAGATTTGACAGGAAATATTTATCAAAGAATTAGGGAAGCAGAAAAAAGAGGATTAAAGAGTTTTGTTAAGACTTCACAACCTTCGCCCGGAGATTTTTTGAAAGCGTTTAGAGAGAAATTGAAAGAGTTCGAAGAAATAATTTGTATTACTGTTACTTCAAAACATTCTGGAACTTTCAATTCTGCTTTGCAAGCAAGGGAATATTTGCTAGAGAAAGAAAAAATTCACGTTGTAGATTCAATGAGCGTTTCTGGAGGGGAGGGTTTAATAATTTTGAAAGCAGTTTCTTTAATCAGAAGTGGTTTGAAAATCAATGAAATTTTGGAAAAATTAAAACAATCTGTTTTAAAAACTAATTTGATTTTTGTTTTGGAAAGTCCAAAATGGGCAGTTGCTTCTGGGAGGATACCAAAAGTTCTTGGTACTCTTTTAGAAAGAATGCAAAATTTGGGTTTTTATCCGGTTTTGACTCTTAAAAAAGGAAAAATAGGCTTGAGCAGTATCAGGAAAGGAGTAAAAGATTTATCTAGCGCTCTTTTTGAGGAATTCAAAAACAAAATTTTAAAAGAAAAAATCAAATCCGAAATTAAAGCAGCGATTACTCATGCAGACAATGAAAAAGAGGCAAAAAAATTGGAGGATTTAATTTTAAAGGTCAAAAATTGCAAAGTTGAATTTAAAAACATCATTGGAAATATAGTTGGCGGGCTTTCAGGCCCAGGGGCTGTGGCTTTAGCTTGGCAAACTGAATAAAAATATGCACATAGCTTTAATTCCAGATGGAAACAGAAGATGGGCAAGAAAAAGAGGACTTCCTCCTTGGCAAGGGCACGTAGAAGGAGCAAAAACCTTAGAAAAAATTTTAAAAAAGGCATGGGAAATGAAAATTCTCTATTTTACCTTTTGGGGAAGTTCCTTGGATAACATTACAAAGAGGCCGAAAGAAGAAGTTAAGGTTTTGCTTTCTTTGTATCAAAAATATTTTAAGAGGCTTTTGAAAGAAAAAAGGATTTTTAAAGAGAAAGTGAAGGTAAATATTTTTGGGAGGTGGAAGGAAATTTTTCCAAAAAAATTAAAAGAGACAATTTCCGAAATTATAAAGAAAACAAAAAATCATGATCGCTATTTTTTAACTTTTTTGCTAGCTTACAACGGAACTGATGAAATGTTAGAGGCAATTAAAAAAATCTCAAAGAAAAGAATTAAAAAAATTGATGAAAAAACTTTACTTGAAAATTTATGGACAGGATCTTTGCCGCCAGTTGATCTGGTAATCAGGACAGGATGCGAAGGAGATCCTCACAATTCTGCAGGCTTTATGATGTGGCACACTGCCTATTCTCAATTTTATTTCACAAAAACTCTTTTTCCAGATTTTTCTCCTGAGGAATTTGAAAAAATAATTAATGATTATTTAAAAAGAGAAAGAAGGTTTGGAAAATGAAAATCGGAATTATAACTGAAGATGTTTGCTCTTTACCTGAAAAAATGATTCAGGATTTTGGAATTGAAATTGTAAAAACAAAACTTTATTTTCCAGAATGGGAAAAGTTTCCAGAAAAGAATCTTTATCAATTAATGGTTGAAACAAAAGCGACTCCGAAAACTTCTGCACCTTCTCCAGGTGATTATTTGAGAGCTTATAAAAAGGTTTTAGAAAATCATGAAATAGCATTAGTGATTACTCTATCTTCCAAACTCTCTGCCTGTTACAATTCTGCATTCCAAGCCAGAGAAATTTTTGAAAACCCAGAGAAAGTTTATATTTTAGATTCGCTTCAAGCAGTTGCTGCTCAGGGACTTTTGGTTTTAAGAGCAGTGGAATTAATAAATGAGGGAAAGGAGATAAATGAAATTTTGGAGGTTTTAGAAAAATTAAAAAGAAAAATAAAACTCTTTGGGTTTTTGAGGACAACTTATTGGGCAGAGAAAATCGGAAGGATTAGTAAAAAAATGGCTCTTGCTTTTACCACTCTGAGAATTCTTGGAATTTATCCTTATTTTGGAACGAAAGAAGGAAAAATTGGATTTTCTGGGTTTAATCTTTGGACTTACGATGAATTAGAAGCAATATTCAATCAATTAAAGCATTGTGCAAAAAAAGGAAAAATTAGAGTGGGGATAAATTATACTGATAATGCTGATATTGCTTTGAAGTTGAAAGAAAAATTGGAAAAGGATTTAAAAGCTGAGGTTTTATTTGTTTCAATGGTCCCTCCAATTGTTGGAGCAAATTCAGGCCCTGGAACTTTAATCGCAGCTTGCTACCATGCTTGATTTCATTTTACTTTCAATTTTTGCCTATCTTTTTGGTTCAATACCAACTGCATTTTTTATTGGAAGATTAAAAGGAATTGATGTGAGGGAAATTGGTTCAAAATCGATTACCCATACAAACTTGGCAAGAGTTTTGGGTTGGAGATATGGAATAATCAGCGGAATTTTAGATGTTTTAAAAGGAGCAATTCCCACTCTTTTGGGAAAAAGTTTTTTGACCAATAATTTGCAAATTGTTTTAGTTGCCCTTTTGCCAACCTTGGGCCATGATTTTCCAATATTTTTCAAATTCAAACACGGAGGAAGAGGAGCCTCAACTTTTTTTGGTGCTTCCGTAGCTTTAATTGGAATTAAATTTTTCTTGCCCCTTTTCATTGTTTGGATTTTAATTTTCTTTCTTACAAAAATGACAGGTCTGACAAATTTTATTTTTCCCTGGATTTTTTCTTTTTTTCTTTACTTTTGGTACAAAATTGGAATTTTTCCTTTTGAATATTTCTTATTTGGAATTTTAGAAACAATTTTGATAAACTTTGCGCTAAGGAATAATATAAAAAGGTTGCTAGAGGGAAAAGAGTATAAAACCCCCTTCAAATTTTAATATGTTCATTAAAGGAGTTGGGATGACAAAATTTGATTATTCCCAAAAACCATGGTGGAAGTTCGCTTTTGAAGCAGCAATGGAAGCTTTAGAAGATGCAAGAATGAGAATTTCTCAAATAGATTGCATAGTTTTTACCGGAATGGAAAATGCCGATGGATTTTTTGAGCATCAAACCCATAAAACCTCGCTTTTATCTGACATTTTCAAAACTCATGTACCAATAATTGAAGTTCCAGCAGTTTGCGCTGGTGGAGGGGTAGCATTTTGGACTGCTTTAAAATTGAAAGGATTTAAAAATATTTTAGTTTTATCAGGAGAAAGGTTAGTTGATAATTTAACTCCGGTTACAACCCATTGGATTGCCTCTGCGATTGAAAGAGAAATTGAGCAAACAGAGGGATTGAACTTTCCATTGCAAAATGCCTTAATTTGGGAACAATACAAGAAAAAATACGGAGCAACTCATGAGGATCTAGAGTTAATTTCCTTTAAAAATCATCAAAACGCAACTTTAAACGAAAAAGCTTATTTTTACAAAAGACCAGTAACTTTAGATCAAATCAAATCCGCTCCAAAAATTGCCGGAGATTTCACAATGTACGATTGCTCTCTTTCTGTTAACGGCGGAGCGGCAGTGATCTTAACTCAAGAAAAAACTGATATTCAAATTATAGGTTCTGGCTTTGCCACTGATTATCTTTTGACTTTTGGTAGAAAAGATCCGACTCATTTTGTGGCAACAAAAATCGCAGCAAAGAAAGCTTTCGAAGAGGCAAAGATTAAACCTCAAGATGTTCAAGTTGCAGAAGTTCATGATGCCTTCACCTCAGTTGAATTAATCTCTTACGAGGATTTAGGGTTTGCACCAGAAGGAAAAGGAGCGGAATTGGTCAGAAAAGGGGTTGTAAATTTAGATGGGAAATTGCCAGTAAACCCTTCAGGGGGTCTAAAAGCCAGGGGCCATCCAATTTCTCCAACAGGATTGGCCCAAATTTATGAGATAGTGAAACAATTAAGGGGTCAAGCTGGAGAAAGACAAATAAAACCAATTCCAAAGATTGGTTTGGCCCACAACATCGGAGGAGCAGGAGGTTCAGTTACTGTTCACATTTTAAAAAGAGTTTGAGCAAATTTTTAATTTTCTTTTTCATTTTTTTATCGACTTTTATTGCGCAAATTCCCTTTTTTGGAATTCCATAAACTATCAAAGAATTTTTTGGTGCCAAAAAAACTGAAGGAATCACTAAAAGATCTTCTTCTCCCTTAACAAAAACATTTTTATTTTCTTTTATTGCCTTTTTAATTATTGGCCAAACCTCTTTTTGAATCGTTCCCTTTGGGTTTTTGCATTTTAAAGAATAGGGTAAAATCTTTTTAATTTTTTTTCTTTTCACCTTTCCATCAAAAATTTTAACATCGGAGGATAAATTGATCGAACAATAATCTCCAACTGTAATTATCTTTTTAAATTTTCCTTTTTTTAAAAATTTTTTAAATTTTTCTTTCACTTCTTTCTTTTTTCCAAAAATCGGAACTCCCCAAATCTTTCTCAATTCCTTTTTCAATTCCTCTGGCAAAATATAAGTTTTTTGCATATCATAATTATATGGCATTTTTTAAATGTCCAAAATGTAAAAGGGTTTGGCAATATCCAATCGAGAAATGTCCTGATTGTTTTTTGAAATTGGAAAGGGTGAAAAGTAAAAAAATAAGGGTAATTGGGGGAGGGAAAACGACAATTCCCTCGATTTTTCATCAAAAAGTTCCTTATTTTGTTTATGTTTTGGAAGATGAGAACAAAAATCGATGGATCCAAAAATCGGAAAAAGAATTGAAAGTTGGGGAGGAAATTAAAATAGAAAAAGCAAAAAATAAAGATGCGGTGGCAATCTGGAGGGTAAAGTATGATTTTTTTGAAGCAATTGAGAAGTTGGTTGAAATTTTGAATGTAAAATTTGAAAATAATTCAAAAATTTTAATTTTGCCAACTTTAGTTAAAGATTCCCATTCTTATTTCAGGGATAATACCTCTCCAGAATTTTTAGAAGCTGCAATTCAATTTTTAATAGAAAATGGAATTCAACCCCAAAACATTAAAGTTTGCTCTCAAAGTTTTGATGAAGTTGAAATTGGAAAGAAAGCAACAAAAGCTGGGCTTTTGGAAATTTGCCAAAGACAAAAAATAATGCCTTTTGATTTAGCAAAGGGAAATTTTATTAAAAAGGGGGATTTGGAAATTTCAGAGGAAGTTTTCAAAGTAGATTTGATTTTGAATTTGCCAATTTTAAAAATAAAAAGAGCAAGCTCTTGCGAAAATTTATTTTTTCTTTTGAAAAAAGAAAATTATTTGGCTCAAAAATATCTCTATTCTGAAATTGAAATTTTTGAAAAATTAAAAAACCAAATTCCAGAAGTTTTAACAATTGGAGAAGCAAATCGAGTTCAAGATAAAAATGGGATTGTGCATTATTTAAATTTGACCTTAGCATCTTTCAATCCAAAAAATTTAGACAGAGTATTTTGCGAAATAACTAAAGAAAAAGAGTTGCCAGAGATAGTAAAAGAAGTTAAAATTGAAAATATAGAAATTTTAGGAAGAAAAATTTCAGAAGTGGAGTTTTATTTTTAAACATGGAAAAAAATTTAGCATTAATCGATGCAATTTTCCCAAGAGTTGAAAATAAAAGTTTGGTTTTATTGAAAGATATTCTCCTGGTTTTTGGTTTTACTTTATTAACCGCAATTTCTGCAAAAATAAAGATTGAAGTTGGACCTGTCCCAATAACAGGACAAACTTTTGCAGTTTTGCTTTCTGGAGCTTTGCTCGGAGCAAAAAAGGGAGCTTTATCTCAAGTTTTCTATTTATTAGGAGGCCTGGCTGGGATTCCCTGGTTTGCCAGAGGGGGAGGGATTTCCTATTTGATGAGTCCTACTTTCGGTTACATTATTGGTTTTGTTTTGGCTTCTTTCTTTGTTGGGTTTTTGTGCGAAAGAGGATTTGATAGAAAAATTGAAACTGCAATTTTGGCAATGCTTGTTGGTAACGTTTTGATTTATTTTCCAGGGCTTTTGTGGCTAGCAAGATTCGTCGGCTTTGAAAAGGTTTTATTAATTGGTTTTTATCCTTTCATCGTTGGCGATATCATTAAGTTATTTTTGGCAAGTTTAATTTTGCCTTTAAGTTGGAAGATCATAAAAAAATAAAATGGAAAAATTTTCAAAAAAAGAGGCAATAAAATTTGGCTGGGAAATTGCAAAAAAGAAAATTAA
>Ga0123519_10003141_pt1 | contig 27581 bp, 24 predicted proteins | sample YelNatPaOPRAMG02_FD_87396 | JGI IMG/M metagenome (GOLD analysis project Ga0123519, IMG submission 87396) | Hot spring microbial communities from Yellowstone National Park - Yellowstone National Park OP-RAMG-02 (version 2) | ecosystem: Environmental > Aquatic > Thermal springs > Hot (42-90C) ...
TGGATAAACATAATGTTATTGCACTACTCAATGTTGTCTTACCATGATCAACATGTCCTATTGTACCTATATTTACATGTGGCTTACTCCTTACAAATTTCTCCTTAGCCATTTTTTACCTCCTGTTTAATTTAAATTAAATACTTACTCAACACTGTTCGGATTTATAGTTTACAGTGAACAGTGTACAGTTTACAGTAAACTATGTACTATGTACTAACCCCTATGTACTATCTTCCCATACCCAGCTTCCTTGATTATTAATTTGTTTCGTGCTTCGTATTTCGGATTTAGAATTTTGATTTAACACTCTGCTATTAACTATGTACTATGTACTGTAAACAGTAAACTGTTAACTGTACACTTTCATAACAGGTTTCACTGATGATTTACAATTAAGTTTTATAATTATAAAACTTTTTATTTTATTTGTCAACAAAATTTTGATATAATAAATTTATATGCAGATTAAATACTCACACCAGTTCGGATTTACATTTTACAGTGAACTATTAACTATCTACGGTCTTCACTGAGGCCTTATGTAAATTGTATGGTGGGTGTAGCTCAGTGGTTTAGAGCACCAGACTGTGGCTCTGGGTGTCGGGGGTTCAAATCCCCTCACCCACCCGGAAACTCTTCTATGAAAGGGAATTTGAAGGGAGCGAAGTAAGATATTGCGACAAGTCGGAGCAATATCAGCGGGTGGCCGACCCGAGCAGTTTTGGGATGCGAGGGCGCCAAATCCCCTCACCCACCCGGAAACTCTTCTATGAAAGGGGATTTGAAGGGCGTATTTACGAACTTCGTAGGTTCGTTTAGTAATCAATTTTTTTTATTTCATCTTTAATATTTTTAAACCAGTCAAGAAAACCCAATCTACAACAAAATAGGCTTGTTTTGAAACAGGAAAATCCCCTTTAAAAACCTATGATAACTTTACATTATCTATTATTTTATGTTCCATTTTAAAATTTAAATTTTTGTTGAGAATTTTCTTTTTTAACAAATTCAGAAACAATTTTAACAAAATTTTCTGCTGTTTTTAAAGCACCTTCTGCTTCTTCTTTTGAAACAGGTAAAAAGGGATCATAAGTAAATTGATGTCTTTTTCTTCGCATCCTATCAAATTTTTCTATAAGTCCTTTAAATTCATCGCCGAGAATAAGACAAACAATTTCTATAACTGTTTTATGTTGTTGACCATCTACAGGTCTAAAACCTTTTAAAAATAATAATGCTCTTCCACATCTAAGCATAGAAAGATATGCATAATTATATGCTACTTCCTCGTCAATTTTTAAATTTATTCTTGCAACATCCAAATCTTTATAAGCCCTTAAAATAAGTTTTTCAATCTGGTTAAAATTCATATTCTGTTTTTTTATCAATCCTCTTTTTAAAAAATCTTCTATTTTCTTTCTATAATTCATTTTCGTCTCCAATTAAAACTATTTTGGGAGATTTTATCACCTCTAAAATAAATGGATCTTTTTCTTCTTTTTTTCTCTGGAAACTTTTTTTGCTATATATTGTATAATTTATTTCTCTCTGAATTTTCTTCTCTACTGAGTTTAAGTTTCTTATAAGCCTTGTCTCATTAGTGTTCCCAATTATAAATAAATCAATATCACTTGTATTTTTCTCTTCTCCTTTAGCAAATGAACCGTATATAAAAGCAATTTTTATATTCTTCAAATCTTTTAGGATATCTTTTAGTAGGAATGGGATACCAGAAGTTTTGTTGATAATGTTTTTTATTTCCTGAAAAAGAGGATAGGAAGTGTTTAAAAAATAAAATTTTAAATTACCTTTTTTTTCTGATTGAAATAAACCCAATTTTTCCAGTTTAACTAATTCTCTTCTAATGGTTCCAACAGGGAAATTTAGGATTCTTTCAAGTTCTCTTAAGTAAAATTTTCTTTCTGGATTGGTAAAATAAAGATTTAGAATTGCTTTCCTTATTTTAGATTTCGTTATTTCCAGTATTTCCATATTGTATCCTGTTTTGACTACAATTGTATCCTATTTTGACTACAAATTCAAATTATATACTTCTTGCTTTTAATCTATGGGGTCAAACCTTTAAATTTCATTTAACGTATTTACGAACTTCGTAGGTTCGTTTGGTCAATTATTTATCAGAAAGATGAACTCCATGAACTAAAACATCTACTTTTATAACTTTAAGTTTTGTCATTTTTTCAACTTCTTCTTTTATGGAATTTTGAACTCTATAAGTCACCTCTGGTATATTCACACCATATTCAACAACAATCCCTAATTCAAAACTAACTTCTCCTTCTCCTACAACAACTTTTATTCCTGCATCAGGAATTTTTCTTATTAATTGTGCAAGTCCACCAACAAAACTTGTTGTAATTTTATAAACTCCAGGTACCTTTTTTGCCGCAATACTTGCAATACTACCTAAAACTTCATTGTCAATTTTCACTATACCTAACTGTTTTTCTTCTTCATTCATAATTCCTCCTATTTTTCAGACAATTTCTCAACCCATCCAACATAGTATCTTCCACTTAAAAAAATTGGATTATCTATTATTTTTTTATGAAAGGGTATTGTAGTTTTTACTCCTTCAATTACAATCTCATTTAATGCTCTTCTCATTCTATTTATTGCTTCTTCTCTTGTCTTTCCAAAAGCAATAAGTTTTGCTAAAAGGCTATCATAAAATGGAGGAATAGTATATCCTTCATAAATATGAGTATCAATTCTAATTCCTATACCACCAGGAGGAATAAATTTTGTAATTTTCCCTGGAGAAGGGATAAAATTTCTCTCAGGGTCTTCTGCATTAATTCTACATTCTATCGCATGATTTAATATGTTTATATCATCCATTGCAATTTTTAATTTTTCATCTTGTGCAATTAAAATTTGTTGTTTAACAAGGTCTATCCCGGTAACCATTTCAGTAACAGGATGTTCAACTTGAATTCTGGTATTCATTTCCATAAAATATACTCTATAAGAGGAATCAACAAGGAATTCAATAGTTCCTGCATTTTGATATTTAATACTTTTTGCAATTCTATATGCATATTTTAAAATTTTCTGCCTTAATTTTTCACTTATTACAGGAGATGGGCTTTCCTCAATTAATTTTTGGTGCCTTCTTTGAATGGAACAATCTCTTTCAGGAAAAACTAAAACATTTCCTTTTTTATCTGCAAGAAGTTGAACTTCAATATGTCTTGGTCTTTCTATATATTTTTCAAAATAAAGAGAAGGATTATCAAATGCTATTCTTGCTTCTTCTTTACACATATTCCATGAAGATTCAAATTCTTCAATAGAAGAAACAACTCTCATCCCTCTTCCACCACCTCCACCACTTGCTTTTAATATAATCGGGAAACCAATTTTTTTTGCAAGATTTACTGCTTTTGTATAATTTTCAATATCATCCATACCAGGAATTATGGGAATCTTAATTTTACTTACTGTTTTTCTTGCTAAAGATTTATCTCCCATAAGTTTTATATTTTCAGAAGTTGGACCAATAAAAATAATTCTTGATGCTTCACATATTTCTACAAAAGGGATACTTTCTGCAAGAAAACCATAGCCAGGATGAACTGCTTCAGAATTTGTAACTTCAATTGCGCTTATTAAGGAAGGAATGTTTAGATAACTTTCTGATGGTGTAGATGGTCCTATACATATTTTTTCATCAGATAATTTAACTGGAAGTGAATCTCTATCTGCTTCTGAATATCCAATTATAGAAGTAAGTCCTAATTCTTTACAACATCTTATAATTCTTAAAGCAATTTCTCCTCTGTTAGATATAAAAACTCTTTTAAACATTTATGTGATAGGTAATATTTCAAGAATAAAAAGAACTTGTCCATACTCTACAGGTTTCCCATTTTCTATCAAAATCTCTTTAATTATGCCATCATGCTCTGTTTTAATTTCATTCATAACTTTCATAGATTCTATAATACAAATTGTATCTCCCTTTTTTACTTTTGAATTGACTTCTACAAATGGAGGACTTTCTGGAGAAGGTGCTCTATAAAAAACACCAACTAAAGGAGATTTAATATAAACAAAATTCTCCATCTTCTGCTCTTCTTTTTTAGATTCTTCAAGTATTTTGTCAGATGATGAAATCTGGGGTATTTCAGAAGGAACTTCTTCTACTACTTCATTATTTGTCTTTTTTAAAATAATATGAAAGTTATTTTTCTTCACTTCAAGATAATTTAATCCATACCTGTTCATAAATTCAGCATATATTTTAAGTTCTTCAGGATTCATTCTCGTTTACCCTTGTAATATATTCATTGGTCCTTGTATCTATTTTTAAAACATCACCTACTTTAATGAATAATGGGACAGAAATAATCAGTCCAGTTTCAAGTTTTGCTTTTTTCTTACCTGCTGAAACTGTATCTCCTTTAAAACCAGGTTCTGTTTCTTCTACTTTTAATTCTACAAAAATAGGAAGTTTAATATCTAAAAGTTTTCCTTCATAAAAAAGCCCTGTGACAGAAAGATTTTCTGTTAGATAGTTTTTACCTTCTCCTATTATATTTTCAGAAATAGATATTTGTTCATATGTATTTTCATCCATAAACCAGAAAGTTTCTTTGTCCCTATAAAGAAAAATTAAAGGTTTTTCTTCTACATAAATCTGCTGTATTTTTACATCAGACCTAAAAAGATGTTCTACATTTTTCCCTGTTTTTAATTCTTTTGCTTTACAACGAATATATCCTCTTCTTTGTTGCTGCTGGGTATATGTAGTATTGATAACTGTATACATATTCCCTTCATATTGGAAAATCATACCTGGTTTTAAATCAATCGCATTCATTTTGTAAATACCCCATCAACCATTCGGATTTCTTGTGTTATGTTTCATGTGTAATGTGTCATGTTTTAAATACTGAGAGCCCTTAGCCATTTGCCCTTCACCATTTTTGATTTTTGCTTTACTCCCCTGCTACTTTAAACTATGTACTATGTACTAACCCCTATGTACTATCTTAACATACCTGGTTTCCCTGAAAATTTATATTATTTTAAACTAAAAAAAACATTTTTTCCAATCTAATTCCACCAACATTTGGTATATAAATCCCTGGTTCTAAAGTAAAAATGTTGGATTTTGATAAAATATCTTTGCTTTTTAAATTTAAAACTGGTTTTTCATGAACTTCTATACCAATCCCATGCCCAAGTCCATGAATAAAATATTTATCTAAATTTTCTTTTTTAAAATTTGTTACTGCCATTTTATAAAGGATAGAAGCATTTATTCCTTCTTTTATATTTTCTTCACAAATTTTTATTGTTTCTTTAATTTTTTTATAAATAAATTTAAAATTTTCTGGAATTTTACCAATAAAAAAAGTTTTTGTTATATCACTTTTATATCCTGAAAAATCCACTCCTAAATCTACCAATACAACTTCTCCCTTTTTTATTTTTTTATTTTCTGGTTTATGATGGGGATATGAAGAATTTATTCCTGAAGATACTATTACAGGAAAAGATTCTTTTCTGCCACCAAATTTTCTTATCAACCATTGAATTTCTCCGACAATATCAAGTTCAGAAACTCCTTCTTTTATTTGGAACTTTATTTTATCCATAACTTTTTTTGCTATATTAAATGCTTTCTGTATAAGTTTTATTTCTTCTCCCTCTTTTTTTGCTCTAAATTCTTTAATAAAATCATCTACAGGGATAAAGTCAACAGGTATTTTTTTCTTCCAGAAATTTAGAGTTTGAATTGTAACTTCTGAATTTATAAAAGAAATTTTTTTTAAATTAAGTAAAATTTTTCTCATCTCTTTTAAATTACAGATCTGAATTTTTCCATCAAATTTCACTTTATCTATACATTCCTGTTGATAAAGGGAGGGAACAAAAAAAAAGATATTTTTCATATCTATCACTAAAACTCCATCTATTTCAAGAAATCCAGTTAAATAAAAAATATTTGGATTTCCTATAATTATACAGGATGAAATTTTTTTTCTATCCAAAAATTCTCTTACTTTCTCAATTCTTCCATTATAATTCATATTTCGTTTAAACTTAAATTGTGGAAAAGAGAAAATGGAGAAGCCCTTTTTGAGTATGGAGACGATTTTCTGCTTGTTCTATTACTATTGAATTTGGTCCATCAATTACTTCATCTGTTACTTCTAATCCTCTATGGGCAGGAAGACAATGCATAAATAAAAAATCTTTTTTGGCTTTTGATATAAGTTTTGTATTTATTTGATATTTTTTAAATACCTTTATCCTTTCTTCAAACTCTTTCTCTTGTCCCATACTTACCCATGTATCAGTATATATAACATCTGCATCTTCAATAAAGGAACCCGGTTTCTCATCAATTTTAAAAAGACTTTTATTTTTAATAGATTTTAAAATTTTCTCAGATGGTTTGTATTGTGAAGGTGTTATTACTCTCATTTCTATCCCTAAAATATCTGCTCCTAAAATTAAAGAATTACAAACATTATTTCCATCTCCGATATAAGTAATTTTAATTCCAGTAAGTTTTCCTTTTTTTTCATATATAGTGAAAAAATCACTTAATGCCTGACAGGGATGAGAGGTATCAGTTAAAGCATTTATAATAGGGAAACAACAATATTTAGCAAACTCTTCAACTTCTTCCTGAGAATATGTCCTTACAACCAATCCATTTAAATATCTTGAAAGGACTAAAGAAGTATCTTTTATTGTTTCCCCCCTTGAAATTTGCATTATTTCATCTGAAAGGGAAATTGGATTTCCACCTAATTCTAATATTCCAACTTCAAATGAAACTCTTGTTCTTGTAGAAGGTTTTCTGAAAAAAAGACCTATATGTAGATTTTGTAAGACAGGTGTAATTGGTATTTTTTTCCTTATATTTTTATAATACTTCACTATATCAAAAATTTTCAAAATCTCTTCTTTCTTTAAATCTGTTATTTCTAAAAAATCTCTTTTCATTTAATTTATCTTAGAAAATTCTATTAAAGATTCTTCTATAATTTTAATTGCAATATCTATCTCACTTTTTTTAACTGTCAAAGCAGGCATTATTCTTATTACATTTTGATGTGTACAATTTAAAAGAAGTCCTTTATTCTGGCATATTTTTACAAACTGTTCTCCTGGTCTATCAAATTCCAAACCTAACATCAGTCCCATTCCTTTAATATTGGTAATGAAATTAAATTTTTCTTTTAATTTTAAAAGTTTACCCTTTAAGTAATTCCCATAAATATTTGCCTTTTCTATCAAATTTTTTTCTTCAATCATTTTTAAAACAGATAAACAACTTGCACATGCTAAAGGACTACCTCCAAAAGTAGAAGCATGTGTTCCAGGTTTCATTAAATCTGATATTTCTTTTTTTGCAACCATTGCACCTACTGGAAAACCACCTCCCATTGTTTTTGCAATAGTCATAATATGAGGTTCAATCCCAAAATGTTGATAAGCAAAAAACTTCCCTGTTCTACCAAATCCTGTTTGCACTTCATCAAAAATCAAAAGTATGTCCTTTTGTAAACATAAATCATATACTTTTTCTAAATAATTCTTATCAACTACATTTATTCCACCTTCTCCCTGAATTAATTCTAAAAATATACCGACAGTTTCTTCATCTATAGATTTTGAAAGTGTCTCAAAATCATTAAAAGGAACATAAGAAAAACCAGTAGGAAGAGGTTTAAATGGTTCACTATATTTTGTTTGACCTGTCAAAGTAACAGTTGCTAAAGTCCTTCCATGAAAAGAATTTTCCATAGAAATAATTTTATATTTTTTTCTTGTTTGACCATATAATCTACATAATTTTATTGCTGCTTCGTTTGCCTCTGCCCCACTATTACAGAAAAAAACTTTACCACCAAAAGATAAAGAGGAAATTCTTTCTGCAAGAAATGCTTGAAGAGGATGATAATAGTTATTTGGTAAATGGATTAATTCTTGTGCTTGTTTTTTAATTGCTTTTACTATTTCAGAAGGAGAATGTCCTAATCCTGATACTGCCCATCCGGGGAAAAAATCAAGATATTTTTTCCCATCAATACTTTCAAGCCAACTACCTTTCCCTTTAATAAATACAAAATCGTCCTTTCTATAACAATTTATTATATATTTTTGATATAGAGTAAGAATTTCTTGTTTATTCATACAATTTCTGTTCCAATCCCTTTGTCAGTAAAAACTTCAAGGATAATTGAATGGGGTATATTTCCACTTATAATATGGACTTTTTCTACTCCTTTTTTTAAAGCCAAAATTGCTGATTTTGCTTTTGGGAGCATACCTTCTTTAATAGTGTTTTTTTCAATAAGGGATTCTAATTGAGAAGTTTCTAATATGGAAATAAGTGTATCAGGATTTTCTGGATTTCTCATAACTCCTAATACATTAGTTAAAATTATCAGTTTTTCTGCTCCTATTTCTCCAGCAATACTGGAGGCAACAGAATCTGCATTTATGTTATAAAGACATCCATCCTTCCCATAAGCCATAGGATAAATAACTATAACTCCATTTTCTAAAAATTTATTTTTTAAGGAATCACCATCTATTTCTTCTACCTGACCAACAAATCCAAGGTCAATCACTTCTGCTCCTTTTTGATAATGAATTTTTTTTGCAACTATACAGTTTTCTTCTGGTTCTAATCCAAGTGTTTTAATCTTCATATTATGTTGTAAAAAGTTAACAATCTCATTTTTTATTTCAGAAAGAGATTCTCTTGCAATATCAAGTGTTTCCTTATCTGTAACTCTTAATCCATCAACAAATACTGGTTTTTTCCCTCTTTTAATAATTTCTTCATTAATAAATGGACCTCCTCCACAAACTACTATACACTTTATTCCAACAAGTTTTAAAAAGGCAATATCTGTTAAAATATGTGCCTTTGAATCAAGATTTTTAATAATAGCACCACCAATCTTTATAACAAAATATTTCCCTTGATATTTTTGTATATATGGCAATGCTTCAACTAAAATTTCTGCTTTTTTAATAACTTCTTCTTCCACTTTTTCTCCTTCCTTTTTGTATCTTCTTACTGTAACTACTCAGTGTCGGAAAAATTCTGATGCTTTAAACTATAAACTATTAACTATACCAATTTCTAAGTTTCACTGCTGTTTCAACATATATTTTATAATTTTCTATTTGATAAGGTAAAAGTTCCCTAACTGTATTTGGAGTTGATGTTGGACATAAAATAAAAGAACTACCTGGCTCTACTTGAGATATTGTTTCTTCTACAAGTCCTTTCATCTTTTCTTGTTTTAAAGTAAGAAAAGCACCATCTTCAATCCCGCCATCAAGAGCCATTTTCCCTTTACATATTTTTAGTGCATCTTTTAATGTTATTTTACTTACAGGTGGTGGTTCAATTGGATTAAGACAATCCAATCCCATTTTTATAAATTCTTCAATTACAGGTTTCATATCACCATGACAATGTATCCAGGTAAGTTTTTTAGAGTTATGGATAAGGTCAATTATTTTTTTATCATAATTAAAAACAAATTCTTGAAAATCTTTTATTGAAGCTAAAGGTGGAATACATAATTCAGGACCTACCCATCCATATGCATCTCCTATATTGTAAGATAAATAATGTTTAACAAGATTCTCTATTTTTCTATATGCTTTATCTACCATTTCTCTAAGTAATTCTCTTTCATCATATAACCAATAACCAAAAAGTTCTGAACCCATCATTCTTTGAACCATATACATTGCTTCATCAATTCCTATCATAATCATTGCTCTTTGTCCTGTTTTTTCTTCTAATTCCCAATAAGAATCAATTTTAGGAAAACCTTCATCTGGAAGAGAAAGCCATTTTTCAGCATCTTTTATATCTTCTATGAAATATTTTGTAACCATACCTGGGGAACCATCTTTGGGATGAGTAGAAATCTGGGTAAGGTTACCTTTTGGTGTCTTTATAATAGTTTCCTGAGAAATCATATCTTGGCTTTTTGAAGGAATCTGATTAGTAATAACTTCATATGGAGAAGGTGGAAATTCCTCTTTTTTAGGAGACCAATCTCTTATAATTTCTAATTGGTATTTTTCAACTAAATCATAAAAAAATTTCCAATCATCCCTTACACTTGGAAATAAAGGGTCTACCCCCCATATTCTTATAGGTAACCTATCAATTTCCTTTTTTTGAAAAACCCTTATTAATCTTTCTCTACAAGTCATTAGTAAATTACCTTATTTAAAGAATATTCAACAATTCCAGATGCACCTAACTTTTTAAGTTTTGGAATAAGTTTTTTTGATTCATTCTTATCCACTATTGTTTCAAGAGCAAACCAATCTTTTTCAGTCAGTTGTGAAATAGTCGGCCTTTTCATAGCAGGTAAAATTTTCAAAACTTTATCTAAATTATCTTTTTTAATATTCATTTTTAAACCAACTTTTTTACTTCCAATAAGAGCACCTTGTAGTAAAAGTGCAAGATTTTCTATTTTTTCTCTTTTCCATTTGTCTCTCCAAGAATTCTTATTGGCTATAAACCGTGGTGTTGATTCCATAATTATTTCCACAATTCTAAGGTTATGAGAAAATAAAGTTGCACCTGTCTCTGTAATTTCTACAATAGCATCCACTAAATTACCTGCTTTTATTTCAGTCGCTCCATAAGAAAATTCTACTTTTGCATTTACTTTCTTCTTTTTTAAATAATCTTTTGTAAGATTAACCAGTTCAGTAGCAATCCTTTTACCTTGTAAATCTTTTACTCCTTTAATATTTGATTTCTCAGGAGCAGCAAGAACAATTTTTACAGGTCTTAACCCTTGTTTAGCATAAATAAGTTCACATACTTCCACCACTTTTGCTCTATTCTCTATAATCCAATCTTTACCTGAAATTCCAATATCAAAAGCACCAATTTCAACATATCTTGGAATCTCCTGCGCTCTTACTAAAACTCCCTCAATTTCAGGGTCATCTATTGAAAGATAATAACTCCTTGAATTAGCAGATATTTCAAATCCAGCATGAGAAAAAAGAGATAAAGTAGCTTCTTGTAATGAACCTTTTGGAAGAGCAATTTTTAATTTATTCATTTTTTTAATCCTTCCCTTTATTCAGAACTTGGTTTCTCTTTAATTTTAAAAACACCAATTTTCCTATATTTTTGATATCTTAATTCAACAAGTTCTTCTATTTTGATAGTTTTTAACTCTTTCAGATGTTTATTTATATATTGAGATACTATTTCTATTGCTTTATTCCAATTTCTATGGGCTCCACCTAATGGTTCCGGAATAATATCATCTATTATTCCCATCTGAAAAAGTTCATCAGCAGTAAGTTTCAATGCTTTTGCTGCTTCTTCAACTGCTTTTTGGTCCTTCCATAAAATAGAAGCACATCCCTCAGGAGAAATAACTGAATATATTGAATGTTCCTGCATTAAAACCCTATCACCTACTCCTATACCTAATGCACCTCCACTTCCTCCTTCTCCTATTATTATACATAAAATTGGTGTTTGAAGAAGAGCCATTTCCATTAAATTTGTTGAAATTGTCAATGCCTGTCCTCTTGTTTCAGCCTCAATATCTGGATGAGCACCAGGGGTATCTATAAATGTTATAACAGGAAAATGAGATTTTTCTGCCAATTTCATAATTCTCAATGCTTTCCTATATCCTTCAGGATGAGCCATCCCAAACTTTCTTACAAGATTTTCTTTTGTATCTTTCCCTTTTTGATGACCAACAAAACCAATGGATATCCCTTGAAATTTTCCTATACCTGATACAATTGCTGGGTCATCTCCATAAATTCTGTCTCCATGCAATTCTATAAACTCTTCAAAAATTTTTTGTATATAATCAAGTGTACGAGGTCTATTTGGATGCCTTGCAAGTTGAACTTTCTGCCATGGAGTTAAATTGAAAAAAATTTCTTTTGTTTTATCAACTAATTGTTGTTGTAACTTAGTTATTTCTAATTGAGTATCTACAAAATCTCTTTTCTTTCTTTCCTGCAAATACTCTATTTCTTTTTCTATTTTCTCAATAGGTCTTTCAAATTCAAGGTATTTTTTTCCAATATCCATTTAATTTTTAATTTTAAATTATTTTTCTCAACCTGTCCATTTTTTGTAAATGCTTACACACCCTATCCTCTCGTATTTAGAATTTACAGTGGACAGTTTACAGCGGACCATGTACTATGTACTAACCCCTATGTACTGACATACCCTGCTTCCCTGATTATTAATTTGTTTCGTATTTCCCCATTTTGGATTTTGCATTGTCATTTTGATTTTTGAATTTTGATTTTTGCATTTTGTTTCGTGCTTCGTATTTCGGATTTAGAATTTTGATTTAACACTCTGCTATTAACTATGTACTATCCCCTACGTACTGTCTTACCATACATGGCTTCTACGAAGATTACATATTAACTACTGCTTTTATAACTCCATCTTTATATTCTGCTACAAGATTTAAAGCACTTTCAATTTTTTCTAAAGGGAAACGGTGAGTAACTAATTCTGAAAAAGGCAAATTACTTTTTTTAATTAGTTCTAATGCAATAGAAGTCACATAAGCGGACCTTCTAACATTTATAATTTTTAGTTCTTTTCTTCTCATAATATGGGGATTAAACCAGATTTTATCTTCAGAAGGTATCCCATAAATAACACATTTCCCTCCTAATTTTGATATATCAATCATCTGCTCAAAAGTTTTTATTTTCCCAGCTGATTCATAAGAAATGTCAACACCTCTTCCATCTGTCTCCTTTTTAATAATTGATTCCACTTTTTCTTTATTTGCTAAAATTACTCTATCTGCTCCTAATTTCTTTGCCATTTCTAATCTTGGTTTTAAAAGGTCACTTACAAAAATTTTATTTGCTCCTGCCATTTTTGCTGAAAAAAGAATAGAAAGTCCAATAGGTCCTGCTCCTAAAATAGCAATATTATCTCCTACTTTTATTTCACTTAACCTTACTCCATATAATCCTATTGCCAATGGCTCTGATAAAACTCCTTCTTCAAAATCTAAACCTTCTGGAATTTTTATAAGATTTTCTTCTGGCATAACAATATATTCTCTAAATGCTCCATCAATAGGAGGAGTTCCAAGAAACTTTACAGAACTACATAAATTTGGTTTTCCCATTCTACACACTTCACAATTTCCACAACTTATTCCAGGTTCAATAGCAACTTTATCTCCTCTTTTTAAATTTTTAACTTCCCCCCCTATTTCCACTACTTCTCCTGCACATTCATGCCCTAAAATTATTTTATTCCCAACAATCTGGTCCCCAATTTTTCCTTCAAGAAAATAATGTATATCAGAACCACAAATTCCAACACATCTAATCCTTACTAAAACATCTTTTTCCCTTTTTATTTCAGGTTTCGGCATTTCTTCTATTCTTACTTTCCTTTTTCCAACAAGATATACTACTTTCATTTTATAAACCCTCCAAGGAGCAATTATAGTAAATACTCACTAAACACCGTTCGTATTTCTTGTGTAATGTTTCATGTGTTATGTGTAATGTTAAAAACATTAAACATTTAACATTAAACATAAAACAAACATACCTATCTTCCTTGATGAGGTATGAATTTGTTTCGTGCTTCGTATTTCCCATTTTGCATTGTCATTTTGATTTTTGATATTTGAATTTTGATTTTTACTTTACTCCCCTGCTACTTTAAACTGTGTACTATGTACTAACCCCTATGTACTGTCTTAACATAACGGACTTCACCAAGGATTTACCAGTTATGTTAGAATAGTATCCATCGGTCAGTAGTGAGGAATCAGGAAGTAATCTTTTTCCCATATTCCCTATATACTGACTACTCACATAAGAACACTAAGTGTTATACTATTTTAACATTAAAAAAAAATATGGTAAAATTTTATAAAAAAGGAAAAACCATGGTAAATATAGAAAAATATAAAGTCCCTATAGAGAAATTAAGAAAAATCTGTAAGTTAGAAGATTTGCCATTTAAAACAACTGAAGAAATACAACCAATAGAAGGAATTATAGGACAAGAAAGAGCAGCAAAATCAATAGAGTTTGGATTAAAAATTAAAAAAGATGGATATAATATTTTTGTAACAGGTATTTCTGGAACTGGAAAAACTACATCTGTTGAATCAGCAGTTAGAAAAATAGCAGAAACACAACCAGTCCCTGATGACTGGTGTTATATCTATAACTTTGCAAATCCTGATAATCCAAAAACGTTAAGATTTCCACCAGGAAAAGCAATAATTTTCAAAAAAGATATGGATGACCTTGTAGAAGAATTAAAAATAGAAGTACCCAAATCTTTTGAAAGTAAAATCTATGAAGAACATAGAAATCAAATCATAAAAGAGTTCCAAAAAGAAAAAGAAGAATTGTTAAGTAAAATAGAGGAATCTGCTAAAAAGGCTTCTTTCCAAGTAAAACATACTCCTTCAGGAATAACATTTATACCTTTAATAGAAGGTAAACCTTTAAAAGAAGAAGAAATAAGTAATTTAACAGATGAAGCAAAAGAAGAAATTAAAAGGAAAGAAGAAATATTATATGAAGAGTTAAATGAGGTCTCCAGAAAATTAAGAGAAGCAGAAAAAAATGTAAAAGAAAAATTAAACAATTTTGAAAAAGAAACTGCTTCCTTTACTATTAGACCAAGGATAGAAGAATTAAAAGAAAAATATAAAAATTTTCCAGAAGTAATAGAATATTTGAATGAAGTAGAAAAAGATATGCTTGAAAATATAGATGATTTTCAAGAAAAAAAAGAAATTGAAATATTACCTGGCTTAAAAATTCCTTCTAAAGATTCCTCTTTTTTGAAATACAAAGTGAATGTTCTTATAGATAATTCAAATACAAAAGGTGCTCCAGTAATAAAAGAACTAAACCCAACTTCTTATAACTTATCAGGAAGAATAGAATATGTTCCTCAATTAGGAGCAATGGTAACAGATTTTACCATGCTGAAACCAGGTAGTCTTCATAAAGCAAATGGTGGTTATATTATATTACAAGTTCTTGATATTTTAAGAAACTATTTTTCATGGGAGACACTTAAAAGGACAATAAAAAACAAAGAAATAATAATTGAAGATATAAATGAACAATTCAGATTAATAAATACACCTACTTTAAAACCTCAACCTATACCAGCAGATATAAAGGTAATTTTAATTGGGCATCCATTATTTTACTATCTTTTATATACATACGATGAAGATTTCAGAAAATTGTTTAAAGTAAAAGCAGATTTTAGCACATTAATGAATAGAGACAAAGAAGGAATTTTAAGTTATGCATCCTTTATAAGTAAAATATGTAGAGATGAAAACTTGAAACATTTTGACAGAAGTGCTGTTACAAAAGTTATAGAATATGGTTCCAGAGCAGTAGAAGACCAGGACAAACTTACAACAAGATTTATTGATATAGCTGATCTTGTAAGAGAAGCAAGTTTTTGGGCTGAAATGGACTCTTCAAAATATGTTGAAGACAAACATGTAAAAAAAGCACTTGAAGAAAAAATCTATCGTTCAAATATGATAGAAAAAAGAATAGAAGAATTGATAAAAGAAGGAACAATTATGGTAGATACTGAAGGATTTGTAACAGGTCAAATTAATGGTCTTTCAGTAATTACCTTAGGTGATTATACTTTTGGGAAACCTTCAAGAATTACTGCAAAAGTATATATAGGAAAAACTGGAATAATAAATATAGATAGAGAAGCAAAATTAACAGGGATTATCCACAATAAAGGATTTTTAATTTTATCAGGATACTTAGGAGCAAAATATGGCACAGAATATCCTTTAATTTTTTCTGCAAGTATATGTTTTGAACAACTTTATGAAGAAATAGAAGGAGATAGTGCATCTTCTGCTGAAATTTATGTTTTACTTTCTGCTATTTCAGGCATTCCGTTAAATCAAGGAATTGCAGTTACTGGCTCTATCAATCAAAAGGGAGAAATCCAACCTGTTGGTGGGATAAATGAAAAAATAGAAGGATTTTATTACACTTGCAAATCAAAAGGATTAACAAAAACACAGGGAGTGATCATACCTGAAAAAAATGTAAAACATCTTATGTTAAATGAAGAAGTTATTGAAGAAATAAAAAAAGGGAATTTCCATATATGGGCAATAAAAAATGTTGATGAAGGAATTGAAATTTTAACAGGTATTCCTGCTGGAGAAAAACAAAAAGATGGTAGTTATCCTGAGGGAACTGTAAACTATTTCGTATCTACTAAAATTAAAGAACTCCTGAAAAACTATCTCAAATACCAGGAAGAAGGGAAAAAGAAAAAACAAAAAAAGTGATAAAAGTAATTGTATTCATTTTTATTTCATTCCTCTGGATACTTGCCAAATGCGATAATAAATCTGAAGAGGTAGTATTTTTTGATTTTGAAAATGAAAGAGAAATCTGGTATCCCACAAAAAAAGAAAACAATATATTAAAAAATATTTCTATTTCCTCAGAAAAATTTCTTTCAGGACAAAATTCTCTTAAAATAGAAATAAATTTTCCAGGAGAAGTTAGTATAGAAAAAGAATTTTTTAAAGACCTTTCCAAATATAAAAATTTAATTTTAAATATCTATCCTGAAGGAAACTATCCGGAAGATGCAAAAATACTTATTTTTCTTCAAGATAAAGAATGGTTATGGTATCAAAGCCCTTTATTCACTCTTGAAAAGAATAAATGGAATAAAATAACTTTAAATACACAGCCTGATAGTCCGATGTGGGAAAATATCGGACATAATCAACCCTGGTGCAATAAAACAGTAGAAAACATAAAAAGAATTGGAGTAAAATTATTTTCTCAATCTTCTTCTAAAACCACTATCTACATTGATAGAATAACCGGGGAAGAAATATCTTTCCCAGAATATACTATATCACAAAACATAATTAAAAAATACGAAAAATTTGAAATAAATGTTAACCTGCCATTAAATTACAAAAATCCATTTGACTCTGAAGAAATACAAATAGATGGATTTTTTTTTGACCCAACTGGGAAAGAAATAATTGTTCCTGGTTTTTATTATCAAAAATATATAAATGAATTAGGAGAAAATGGTGAAGAAACACTTATCCCTGATGGATATCCATTCTGGAAAATAAGATTTACTCCGACAGAATTTGGTAAATATCGGTTCTATATTAAAGTTAAATATAAAGAAGAAGAGAAACAAAGCAAAGAAGGTTTTTTCACTGTTTTAGATTCAGAAAATCCTGGTTTTATTGGTATTAGTAAAATAGACCCAAAGTACTTTGCTTTTCCAAAAGAAAACTTTTTTTATCCTATAGGAATAAATATCCGCTCTCCAACTGATACAAGATATGCTTTAATGTTAAAAAAGGATGTCCCTATGGATACAGGTACTTTTTATTATGAGAAAATTTTTAAAGAAATGAACGAAAATGGAGAAAACTTTACTGAAATATGGCTGGCTCCATGGTTTGCAGGTCTTGAATGGATAGAAACAAGACCTGGTTATAAAGGAGTGGGATATTATAATATGAGAAATGCATGGAAAATAGATAGAATATTGGAACTTGCTGAGAAATATAACATTTATTTACAACTTGTAATTATAAATCATGGGCAATTAAGTACTTTTTGTGACGAAGAATGGCAGGATAATCCTTATAATGAAAAGAATAATGGATTTTTAAAATCACCTGAAGAATTTTTTACAAATCCTTTAGCAAAAGAGTATACCAAAAAAAAATTAAGATATATTATTGGAAGATGGAGTTATAGCCCTAATATTTTTTCTTGGATTCTTCTAAACGAAATCAATCTGGTTGGTTCTGATAATAAATTTTACCTATCTTCAACAATAACTTCATGGTATGACGAGATGAGTAAATATTTAAAAAAGATAGACCCATATAAACATCTTGTAAGTGCTCACTATACAATTTTAATTGATAATGAATTATTAAAATTACCTACAATAGATTTTATAATAACAAATGCTTATTATGATGTTTTAAAAGGTCAAGATATTATAAAACTTATCCAAAATATAAATAATTTCAATTCAAAATTTGGGAAACCTCATTTTATTTCAGAATATGGTGGAACTCCATGGGGGGCGAGTGAAAAAAATTTAAAAAGAGATATAATTGCAGGATTATGGGGATGTTTCCATCTACCTTTTTCAGGTGCTCCTATTTTCTGGTGGCATAGATTTATAGAAGAGTTTAAAGTTTATAATTATTATAAAAATTTTTCTACCTATGTTTCTGATATAGATAGAATAAAATTAGATATCAAACCAGAAGAAATAAAAATTGGAGAGAATCAACAACTAAACTATCTTGCTCTTGGGAATAGTTTTTTTACTACCTGTTGGATTTATGACCCAAACATTACGAAAAACATAGAAGAAATAAAATTTCCTAAATTTTCCAATATAAAAGTTTTGTTAAATAACAAAATTCCAGGTAAATATGAATTAATTTTCTGGGATATGGAAAAAGGGCTTATTTCTAAAAAAGATATTTTTTGTGAAAATAATTCATTGAAAATTGAATTGCCTCCTTTTGAAAAATGGATCGCGTTTAAAATAAAATTTATCCAATAAAAATTTTTAAAATGATAAATGAAAAAATACCTATTCCAGAAGAAAATGCAAAATATGGTCTTTCACTTCTTCAAAAAGTAATTTTAATCTTTATTTTTCTGTTTTTTGCTTATACTTTTTGGTGCAATTTTACAAAAAAAACATATCTACCCTATTATTTAATATCAATTGCTTATTTAACTACATGCTTTCATAAATTTTTTCTTATTTTATCCGGGATAATAAAAAGTAAAGAAGTAAAAGTATCTGAAATAGAAATATTTTCATACCAAAACTGGCCACTATACACAATATTATTACCAATTTATAAAGAAAAAGAAATTTTTCCCCAATTGTATAATGCAATTGAAAATCTTGATTATCCAAAGGAAAAATTAGAAATAATTTTACTTATTGAAAAAGATGATATTGAAATTCAGGAATATCTTCAGAACTTAAATTTACCTGATAGATGGGAAAAAATTATTATACCTGATTTCCCGCCAAAAACAAAGGGGAAAGCATTAAATTATGGATTGGAAAAAGCAAATGGAAAATATATTGTAATTTATGATGCCGAAGATATCCCTGAAAAAAATCAGTTAAAAAAAGCAGTTATAGGATTTGAAAAAGTAAATGAAAAAGTGGTATGTCTTCAAGCAAAATTAAACTATTACAACCCTTATCAAAATATACTTACAAAATGGTTTACTGCAGAATATTCAAGTTGGTTTGACCTTTATCTTCCTGGTATAGACAAAATAAATGCACCAATACCACTGGGAGGGACATCAAATCATTTCAGAACAGAAATTTTAAAAAAACTTAATGGATGGGACCCTTTTAATGTAACTGAAGATTGTGACCTTGGAATTAGAATTTTCAAGAAAGGATATAGAACAAAAATTTTAGATACAACTACATGGGAAGAAGCAAACTCCAAATTAAAAAACTGGATAAAACAAAGGAGCAGATGGATTAAAGGATATATACAGACATACTTCATCCATATGAGAAATCCTTTTTACTTGATTAAAAAAATAGGTATTATAAACTTTTTAAATTTCAATTTAATAATTGGTGGGAATTTTTTTGTTTTATGTTTTAATCCGATTGCATGGGCTTTTCTATTTTCCACAATTTCCCATAAAAATTTCTATTTCCCAAATCTTTTTTTCAAAATAGTCACACCTACTCTTTTATTTGGCAATATATTTTTTATTATTATCAATATTTTTGGGTCTTTAAAAAGAAAATATTATAAATTGATTATCCCAAGTTTATTTTCACCTATCTATTGGTTTTTAATGAGTATAGGAGCATGGAAAGGAGTATTACAATATTTTACTAAACCTCATTTTTGGGAGAAAACTGAGCATGGCCTTTTTCTAGATAATCAGGTGAATATCGTATAGTTGTTTAATGTTAAATGTTTGATGTTTAATGTTTTTTAACATTATACAACTTCCATACCCAACTTCCCTGATGTCTTACGAATTTGTTTCGGATTTCATACTTTGAAGTTAGAATTTCCCATTTGGATTTTGATTTTTGATATTTGATTTAATTACCCTTTTTCCAAATCATATGGGACAAAATACATCAGGGTGCTTTCGCACCCTGACGTATTATAACATTTTTATTTGCTTAATGGAGCAGGTGGTCTAACTACCCATGCTTCAAGAACACCTTTTTTTGTTACTCTTGTAGTTACTACAAATGTCTCTCCAACTTTTACTTTATTCAATTGTTTCAGAGTTGCTCCAAGAGTAATGTTTTCTCCATTAGGTTGCTGAATAGTAAAAGTTTTCCCTTTTGTATCAATGGATACTACTTTCCCTTTTACTATTACAGGTTTACTCTGCGCAAAAGAAAAAGTTATAATCCCACACAATACCAAAACACAAATTAATAATAAAGTATTTTTTCTCATTTTTTCACCTCCTCTCTCAATTTATAAGTAAATACTTACTAAACTACGTTCGTATTTACAGTTTACAGTGAACAGTGTACAGTTTACAGCGGACTTCCAACTATGTACTGTAAACAGTAAACTGTTAACTGTACACTTCCATAACCGGCTTCACGGAGAATTTACATTATTTTTATTTTATGCCTTTATTTAAAATTTGTCAACAAATGTACAAGTTGGGGATACAGGTTCTTTTTCTTTTTCATATTTTCATGTATAATGTAAATACTTACTCAACTATGTTCATATTTACAGTTTACAGTGAACAGTGTACAGTTTACAGCAAATTACAAACTATTAACTATGTACTATCTACTATCTACTATGTACTGTCTTCACATAACCGGCTTCACTGAGGATTTACCTAACTTTTTAGTAATGACTTATAGAGATAAAAAAGAAGACATTTTTTTCTTGCTAAAGTACTTAATATTATTTTTATAGGAATTTAATAAATATGGAATTTATTGTTCTTTCAGTTTTTCTTATATCTTATTTTGGCATTGTTTTAAAAAGAGATAAAGCACTTTTTTTTATATATGGAGCAGTTTTAATATTTTTTGTTTTGCAGATAATTAATTTTAAAGATATTTATAATTTTATAAATTACAATGTCTTAGGTATTTTTTTAGGCACAAGTATTCTTTCTTATCTTTTCAGTTTTTCAGAAATCCCTACATACATTGTTGAAAAAATAGAAGAGAAAGAATATACAGTAGGGATGGTATACCTTATTATATGTATTGTAACTGGATTAATCTCTCTTTTTGTAGAGAATGTAGCAACAATTCTGATTATATCTCCAGTAGCATTGAAATTTACAAAAAAGTATAATTTAAATCCTGTTCCTTTATTCATTGGTATGGCCATTTCAAGCAATTTGCAAGGTTGTGGAACTATGGTTGGGGATAGTCCAAGTATAATTTTAGCAATGGAAACAGGTATGAATTTTAATGATTTTTTTTATATGCCAGCAGTAAAAATAGGGCAAGAAACAGGAAAGTTAGGAATTTTCTTTTTCGTTCAATTTGGAGCAATAATAAGTTTTTTTGTGTTATATCTTTTTTTCAGAAAATTTAAAAAAGTTTATAAATTAGAGAAAAAAATAATTAAAATAAAAAGTTTTATACCTTTATCTCTTTTAATACTTATGATTTTTTCTTTAGCAATTTCTTCTTTCTTCTATGATAAATTCAGTTATTTCCCTTTAATTATATGTCTTTTCTATGGAATAGTTGGAATAATCTGGTACTTTTTCTCCTATAAAGAAAAAACATTTTTAAAACATATTGACTGGGAAAGTTTTTTTCTTCTTCTTGGTATATTTATAGTAATTGGTACTATAAAAAAAGTAGGATTTATTGAATATATTGCGAATTTTCTTGTTAAAATAGGAGGTAAAAACCATTTCTTACTTTATAATTTGATTGTATGGCTTTCTGTATTTGTTTCAGCATTTGTTGATAACATTCCTTATACAATGGCTATGATTTCATCTATTAAAATTTTAACCAATTCTTTAAATTTAAATCCTTATATTTATCTTTTTGGTCTTTTAATAGGTACATGTATAGGAGGGAATATTACTCCTATTGGAGCAAGTTGTAATGTTGTTGGAATTGGTATATTAAAAAGAAATGGTTATAAAGTTACATTTCAACAATTTTTTAAAATTGGATTTCCTTTCACTGTAACAGCAGTATTAGGAGCGTCTCTTATTATGTGGCTGGTATATAACTAAAAGTAAATCCTTATTGAAGACAGTTATGGGAAGACAGTACATAGGGGTTAGTACATAGTACATAGTTAATCGCAGGGGAGTAAAGCAAAAATCAAAATTCAAATATCAAAAATCAAAATGACAATGCAAAAATCAAAATGGTAAATCCGAAATACGAAGCACGAAACAAAGTCCAAAAATCAAATATCAAAATGCAAAATTACAATGCAAAATCCAAAATAAAAAATGCTAAATCCTGGTGTTTCAAAATACTGTCACACCTTCAGATTCAATAATTTTTTTAAATTCTTTTTTTATTTTATCTGTAATTTCTCCTGGTTTCCCTGTGCCTATTTTTCTGCCATCAATATATGTTACAGGAATAATTTCAGCAGCAGTGCCTGTAAGAAAACATTCATCAGAAATATATAAATCATATCTTGTTAAATTTATTTCTTTCACTTCAAGATTTATCTTTTTCCCAATAGATATTATTGTATTTCTTGTAATTCCTTCCAACACTCCAGCATAAGTAGGTGGAGTTATAAGAGAATTATTTTTTACTATAAAAATGTTTTCACCTGTACATTCACTTACATATCCTTCCTGGTTTAAAATTAATGCTTCTACTGCACCAGCATTATTGGCTTCTATCTTTGCCAATATATTGTTAAGATAGTTTAAGGATTTTATATTAGGATTTATTGCTTCCGGAAAGTTTCTTCTTGTTGCAACTGTAATAATATTTAATCCCTTTTCATAAAAAGATGTGGGATAAAGTTGAATTTTACTCGCTATAACAAAAACAGTTGGAACTTTACATTTTCTTGGATCTAACCCTAAATCTCCTATACCTCTTGTCACTACTATTCTGATATAACTATCTTTTAAATTATTAATTTTTACTGTCTGAATTACAACTTTTTCCAATTCAGCAGATTCTAATGGTATTTCTAACATAATTGCTTTTGCTGAATCGTATAACCTTTTAATATGTTCAGTAAGTTTAAAAATTCTTCCATTATAACTTCTTACTCCTTCAAATACACCATCTCCATAAAGAAGCCCATGGTCAAAAACAGAAATTTTTGCTTCTTCTTCTGGTACAAATTTGCCATTTAAATAAATCATTAGTCCCATTTTAACTCCTTTGTATTGTAAATACTTACTTATCCATTCGTATTCAATGTGTTATGTTTTATGTGTAATGTGCGATATTAAAAACATAAAACATTTAACACCTAACATACCCAGATTTACTGATGACTTACAACTTTTTCAACTTTTCCTTCATTTAAATATATTACTTTTGTTGCAAATTGTAAAAATTTTTCATTATGTGTTGCTATTACAAATGTAATGTTTTTTTTCTCATTTAAATATTTTATCATATTAAAGAAAATTTTTGCTGAATCTTTATCAATACTTCCTGTAGGCTCATCTCCGAATATAATTTGTGGTTCACAAATAAGACTTCTACATATTGCTATTCTTTGTAATTCTCCTCCGGATAACTGGAATGGATAAAAGTTTTTCTTTTTTTCTAATTGGAATTCTTTTAATAAATTTTCTGCTTTTTCTTTATATATGTTTATTTTAAATGGACTTTTCTCTTTTATCCATAAAGGGAGATACACATTTTCTAAAACTGTAAGTTCAGGTAAAAGATAAAAGAACTGGAATATAAATCCGAAATTTTTATTTCTTATTTTTGCTGATTCTTTTTCACAAAGATTTGTAATTTCATTGTTATCCAAATATACTTTACCAGAAGTTGGTTTATCAATTATTGTTAAAAGATTTAAAAGGGTTGTTTTACCAGAACCAGATGGGCCTAAAATTACAACTATTTCTTTTTCTTCTACCTCTATATTGACATCTTTTAAAGCAACTATTTCTTTATCATATATTTTTGTAAGGTTTTCTCCTTTTAATTTGCTCATAAATTACCTTTTTATTGATTACTCATACTTTAATGCCTCTGCTGGATTTAAAGAGGATGCCTTTTTCGCTGGATAAATACTTGCCAAACTTACAATTCCAATAACTGCAATACATATAAAAAATAAATCTGTACTTGAAAGTTCTATAGGTAATCTGGAGACATCATAAATAAATTCAGGCAGTTTTATAAATTGATATCTTTTCAAAAGATATGCCAGAATTCCACCTATAAATAATCCAGATAAAAGTCCTTTTCCACCTAAAATTATACCCTGATATAAAAAAATTTTTCTTATTTCATTTGAAGATAAACCAATTGCTCTTAAAATTGCAATTTCTTTTGTTTTTCTAAAAACTGTCATAGTAAGAGTAGATGCTATGTTAAAAGACGCTATAAGAACAATTAAAATCAGTATTACAGCCATCGCCTTTTTTTCAAGAGCAAGAGCAGCAAACAAAATTTTATTTTTTTCTATCCAGGTAGAAACAGAATAATCATTTTCAGGATTTGCTTTAAAAAGTAAATTTTTTATTTTAACTGCTATATCCTGTGAACGATAGATATTATCTGTCTTCATTCCTAATCCATGTACAAAACCATTTAATCTAAATAGTCCCTGAAGGTTTTTTATAGAAGTAAAACCTATAACTGCATCATAACTATAAACTCCACATTCTACTATTCCAGATACTTTAAATTTTTTCTGAACAGGATTTTCTATCCCACCTATTACCCAAATATCATCTCCTACCTTTACTTCAAGTTCTTTTGCAAGTTCACTTCCAAGAACTATTCCATCATTTAAACTTTCCAAATTTCCATTTTTAAAAAATTCTGAAATGTTTGTTACATTCTGTTCAGTTTCTGGTTCTATTCCTTTTAAAACACCTCCAATCCGATAATATAGAGAAGTATAAATAACCTGAGAGGAAATATATGGAGAAATCCCTTCAATTTCTTTTATATTTTTTGAAATAAGTTGTAATAATTCTTGATAATTTATAATAAAAGGATGCCCTTCTATAGTAATTGTTGGATTTGCACCTATTATTTTTCTTTTTAAATCACGAGAGAAACCATTCATTACTCCCAAAACAAGCATCAAACTTATAACTCCAAGCGCTATCCCGACTACTGAAATCAAGTTTATAAACCAGAGGAAATGTTCTTTCCCTTTACTTATAAATTTGTTAGATAAAAAAAATGTATAAGAAAACATCCCTTCCTTAAATTTGTATTTTGTTAAAGTTTTAACTTTGATACGCCTTTTTCATCCAGACCTAAATAATGCGCTATTTCATGGAATAAAACTTTTTCAATTTTATCTTCAATTTCCTTTTTAGTTGTGCATCTTTTTTCAATTGTAGTTTTAAATAGGACTATTTTATCAGGCATAATAAGAGAATATGTAGCACTTTTTCTGTATGGAAAAGGGACGCCATGATAAAACCCTAAAAGGTCTGGATTAGGTGGATGCTCCTCAACAAAAATTTCAAGATTTTCAATATTTTTTAAAATCTGTTTTGGCAATTTATTAAATTTCTGATAAACTATTTTTTCAAATTCCTTTTTAGTTAATTGCATAATACTATATTTAATCATAAAACAAGGAGAGATGCAATGATAATTATAGGAGAAAGAATAAATGCTACAAGGAAAACAATAGCATCCGCTATTGAAAAAAAAGATAAAGAATTTATAAAAAAAGAAGTTTCTCTTCAAATAAAATATGGAGCAAATTTTTTAGACCTTAATGCTGGACTTGGAAAAGGAAGAGAAAAAGAAGACCTTTTATGGCTTGTGAATACTGTGCAGGAAATAGATACATATCCTTTATCTCTTGATAGTTCTGACCCAGAAGTTCTTGATTTTTGTTTACCAGCAGTCAAAAGTTCAGAGAAAATGATAAATTCAATAAATGGAGAAGAAAAAAAAATAAAAAATATACTTCCAATTATAAAAAAATATTCTGCCTCAAAAATTGTTCTTTTGACAATGGATGACAATGGGATACCTGCTACTGCTGAAAAAAGAGTAGAGATTGCAGAAAAAATGATAAACTTATTATTAGAAAATAATGTAAAAATTGAAAACATATTTGTGGATTGTCTTGTCCAACCAATAAGTGTTGATATAAAAAATGGAATTATCTTTTTATCTGCATTGAAAAAATTAAAAACAAAATTTCCTGAAGTAAAAACTACATGCGGACTTTCAAATGTTTCTTTTGGACTCCCTAAAAGAAAAATAATAAACAAGTATTTTCTTGCTCTTGCAATATATGAAGGACTGGATTCAGCAATTGTTGACCCTTCAAATGAAGGAATTTGTGAAGCAATTTCTTCTTCAGAAGTTCTTGCAGGCAAAGATGAGTTTTGTTTAAATTATATAAAAATGTGCCGACAAATCTTTGGATAACAAAAAACAAAATCCAAAAAGGAGAAAATTCGAAATCCGAAATTCGAAACAAATTCATTCAGGGAAGATGGGTATGGTAAGACAGTACATAGGGGTTAGTACATAGTACGCTGTAAACTGTACACTGTTACCTGTAAACTAATTAAAGGAGTAGTCAGGGGTCAGTAGCGAGGGGTCAGGGAATAAAAAGTAGGGAGAAGACCGTTGATAAGATGATAAGTTGATAGAGTTGATAAGATGAAGTTGTGTTAATTTTGAAGCATCGGAATTTCAAAGATCCTTCTTTAGCACATAAATTCCAGATGCTTCTTCTTGCGTAGTTCAGCAAGAATCAACAAAAGAAACCTTAAGTCTCCCAAAAGATTGGGGAGATTTAGAGGGGTTGAACCTTATCGGGTTTTCAAGGGTTGTGAAACCCTTGACTATCTTGCCCTTATCAACTTATCAACCTATAAACTTTATCAACTGGTATTTCCTCACTACTGGCTACTTGAATACGAACGGCTGAATGAGTATTTATAATAAATATAAGCCGAAGTGGCGGAACTGGCAGACGCGCTAGGTTCAGAACCTAGTGGTAATATACCATCGGGGTTCAACTCCCCGCTTCGGCATAGCAATCTTCTTTGAGGGAGTTGAATGGAGCGAAGTAAGGGATTGCGACAAGTCGGAGCAATCCCAGCGGGTGGCCGAGATTGAGCGTATTGGAAGCGAAAGCCGCCAACTCCCCGCTTCGGCATAGCAATCTTGTAAATCATTTAACTCATCAGGGAAACGGGTAAAACAGTACATAGGGGTTAGTACATAGTACACAGTTTAAAGTAGCAGGGAAGTAAAGCAAAAATCAAAATTCAAATATCAAAAATCAAAATTACAA
>Ga0123519_10003143_pt1 | contig 27574 bp, 25 predicted proteins | sample YelNatPaOPRAMG02_FD_87396 | JGI IMG/M metagenome (GOLD analysis project Ga0123519, IMG submission 87396) | Hot spring microbial communities from Yellowstone National Park - Yellowstone National Park OP-RAMG-02 (version 2) | ecosystem: Environmental > Aquatic > Thermal springs > Hot (42-90C) ...
TGAAGAGGATGTTTTATTAAGGATATATGATATAACAGGGAGATGTGTATCTATTCCATTGGATGGAAGGATAAGAGGTGAGAAAAGGATAACATTAAGAGAATTACCAATAGGGATATATTTCTTCAATGCGAAGATAGGGAATAAGGAGTTCAAAGGGAAGATAGTGAATGTGAGATAAATTGTAGGGCAGACCTTGTGTCTGCCCTTTCTCAACCTCTCATTGCAACCGAAGTTTGCATGGCAATTTCATTATTTGTTATTCTCAATTAGTTTAATGTTTATGACTAATGTCTATTATGTGTAATTTGCAAACCACCTTTATTGTCATCGCGAGCCTGCCAAAGGCAGGCGTGGTGATCGCATATTGGCTACTATGGAATGGTGTTAATGTTTTTCAAAAACCAAAACTATGCTCGAGAATATGCGATTCCTCACTATGTTCGGAATGACACCTTCTGTCTAACTATGTGGATGAATATGTGCTTCCTCTTCATTTTGCTCCTCTAAATGACAAAAAGAGTGTCATTGCGAACGAACAAAGTGAGTGTGGCAATCGCATTATTTGCTATTCACAGATGTTTATATGAGACCCCTCGTTTCACTCGGGGCGACGACTTCGTCGTCGGTTTATGACTGACCCCATATATTATGGAAAGAGAGCAGAGAGGAGAGAGCAGGGAGAAGAGAGATTACAATCTTTTATCAAATTGGTTATGATTTTTTACAGAACTGCTCCCTCCTCTCTCCTCACTCCTCACTACTTTCCCTCCTTGGAAACACAAAAAAGGGTGTCATTGCGAGCACCTGAAAGGTGCGTGGCAATCTCATTATTTGCTAATGTGTCAAATGAATATTGACAAAACACGAAATTGTTTCTATTATTATAAAAATAAATTTTTCAGGAGGTGAATATGAGAATATTGGTTGTTTATTATTCATTAACAGGGAATACAAAAAAGATTGGAGAAGAGATAACGAAGAGATTAAATGCTGAGATAGAGGAAATAATAGATAAGAAAAAAAGAACTGGATTTCTCGGTTTTTTAAGGTCTGGATATGAAGCATTGTTTAAGAGAATGACTGATATTGAGACAACGAGCAAAAATCATAATGAATATGACTTGATCATCGTAGGTTCACCTGTTTGGGCAGGAAGCCTTTCTTCACCAGTAAGAACATATTTAAGTCTGTATAAGGATAAGATGAAAGGTTTAGCGTTTTTTGCAACCTATGGAATGAGTCAAGGCAAAGTATTTAAACAGATGGAAGAGATATCAAAATCACCAATAAAGACATTTGGTATAAGTGAAAAAGAGATAAAGTCAGGAGTATATTCAGGAAGGGTTGAAGAATTTACGAAAGAACTTTTAGAAATTATTAAGTCTTGAGGAATTATATGCTAAAAATAGAAGATTGAAGATAAGAAGATATATTTTTACCTGTATTGTGTAAAAACCGATAAATTCATTCTTCCTTGATAAAGAGAACTTCCAAAGAGAGATAAAAGAGACTTTTTATAATAGATAAAAAATAATTCTGTTACTTTTAAAATCTGACTTTGTAAACTTCAAAATCATTTTGCTATCAAAAGTGAAAAAATATATTTATTGACAGAGTATATAATATTTATATAATTTCTATATGATATTTTTAATAATTTTTTCATCTTATGCTAATTTATCGCCTTCACCAAACATAGGATGTAAATTTGATAGTCATTATGTTTTTTTAATTCCACCTGAATTCCTTTTAAAAATATACTCGGAAGATTCATTTGTTTTGAAAAAAGGATTAGAAATGGATTATCAATATGAAGATTCGGTTTTATTTTTTCCTAAATTAAAAAGAATAGTTATAGACTGGTATAATGATGAGTTTTATACTTTTGTAGATACAATTTCAGATAGGTTCAAAGATTTAAAAAGAATAGTAAGGAATTATTATCCTGAAAAAGAAACGATTTTTATAAAAAAAATCATTAAAACCACTCATTTGATCAAAATATATAATGAAGATTTTAAAGAAATATACAAGATTGGGATTTCTAATTTTCTTTTTGATAATAAATATTTTTATAGAGAGAAAACAAAAGGGAAAGAGATATTTATTTTTTATACGAATAATGACACAATAACTAAGTTTTATTATGAGATTACTAATGATGGGAATATCATAGAAAAAGGAGATTATTATGGTGTTAAGATCAATGTGGATAAACTAAAGATTAGGTTGATAGATGATTTGAAAGAAAAGAGAAAGATAGAGAAGTTAATAAGTGATAAGAATAGAGGTTTTTCTGTAATGATAAGGTCTAATGTTTTCACACAGATTTTTGTTTTAAGAAAGTTATTAAAATTTTTAGGGAGTTTGAAAGGAGAATATATATGTGATTTTCATTCTGAAAGAGAGATTAACTCTCTTGAAGATATAGATAATGTAAGAAATTATTATATAAAATTCTATCGTGAAAGTTTCACATATGGTGAACAAACTTCTGGGTTTTCTGTATATATCCAATCATATAATATAATTAGAAATGATACTTTTATTTATCCTGATAAAAAAGATTTTGCTTATTTAAAAAATGAATGGAAAAATTTCGCAAATTATATGGAGGATAGAATCAGTTTGACTGGGAATAAGTTTTTTCAAGAAGATTCAATTGATGTTTTTTGGCTTAACCTTTTCTTAGAAAAAGATAGTGTAACATTATTATTTGAGTTGCATAAAAGTTGCAAGATAGTTAAAAATATCCCGGACATTTTAAAAGAAAAGAATACAATTATTTCAATTAAATCATCAGGTGTGAGTAATAATATGAGAAATATATTTGATATAGGGAAAATTAATTTTGAAAAGTCATTAAAATTATTGTATAAATGTTTGAACAATAAAACATTCCTTGCAGACCTTGATGAAAAAGATAGAGTTTCTTATAATTCTTCTTTTTCAAATATTAGTCTTCTTTCTAAAAGGGATTTTGAGAGAGATTTTAGCACGGAGAATTTAGATTTTTTAGAACCAAATGACCCTTTAATTTATTTCTTAATTACTCGTCTTGATACCCTTTCATTCAGCAGCAAAATTTTTATCTACTTTCTTGACGAGAATGAAAATTTAAAAAAATACAGCAGGATAATATCTGGAAGGAGAAAGGAAAAACGTAATAGATTTGAAAAGCCAAATATAGATGTAAAATTTGAAACTTTATATTGACATAAAAAAAATTTACAATAAAATAAGTCAAAAAAGGAGTTATAATGAGTATATTTTTTCTTTTTGCGCCATTAGGCTCTTTAATAGCCTTAATTACTGCGTTTTTTCTTGCGAGAAAGGTGTTAAAAGAAAGTGAAGGTAGTGATGTGATGAAAGGGATTGCACAGGCTGTGAGAGAAGGTGCCAATGCTTACCTGAAAAGGCAGTATTCCGTCGTTTCTATCTTCTTTTTATTTGCATTCTTTGTTATACTGATCCTTGCTATTTTAGGATTGCAACCTATCTTTGTTCCATTTGCATTCCTAACAGGTGGATTCTTTTCAGGTCTTTCTGGATTTATAGGTATGAGTATAGCAACAAGGGCAAGTTCAAGAACTGCAAATGGATGTATGAAAGGTTTGAATAAGGGTTTGAATATTGCATTCTCCGCAGGTGCTGTTATGGGATTTGTTGTTGTTGGGCTTGGTCTCCTTGATTTGAGTGTATGGTATGTTATATTAAACTGGTATTATGGTATAAGGATGGGTCTTACTGGGAACGAACTCCTTGAAGCAATAACATTCACAATGCTATCATTTGGAATGGGTGCATCTACACAGGCACTTTTTGCAAGGGTTGGTGGTGGTATATTCACAAAGGCAGCGGATGTTGGCGCAGACCTTGTTGGGAAGATAGAAGCAAATATTCCAGAGGATGACCCGAGAAATCCAGCAGCAATCGCTGATAATGTTGGTGATAATGTGGGTGATGTTGCTGGTATGGGCGCAGACCTTTATGAATCTTATGTTGATTCAATAGTTGCTACAATGTCTCTTGCCGCATCAGCGATGTTAGGGTTAAAAAATGTTATTTTACCTATGATCATAGCAGGGATAGGGATTGTTTCATCTGTCATAGGAACATTTTTTGTGAGAACAAAGGAGAATATATCACAACATTCATTACTTATGGCTTTAAGGAAAGGTATCTGGATAAGTTCGGTTTTAATAATCATTCTTTCATTCTTTACTATAAGATTTTTATCACCAGAACATTTTAATATCTTCTGGGCTCTATTCTTTGGCTTAATAGCGGGTATGGGAATAGGCCTTTCAACAGAATTTTTCACATCAGATTCCTATTCTCCCACAAGGAAGATAGCAAAATCTTCACTTACTGGATACGCAACAAATATACTTGAAGGTTTGAGCGTTGGTATGTTTTCAACTTCTATACCTGTTATAATCGTTGTGATATCAAGCATTGCAAGTTTTATCATATCAGGAGGAATCTCTAATTTTTCATACGGGCTTTATGGAATTGGACTTTCTGCTGTTGGTATGCTTTCAACACTCGGTATAACACTCGCAACAGATGCTTATGGACCTGTTGCCGATAATGCAGGTGGTAATGCACAGATGTCAGGACTTCCAAAAGAAGTAAGGGAGAGAACAGATGCACTTGATGCACTTGGTAACACAACCGCTGCAACAGGTAAGGGATTTGCAATAGGTTCTGCTGCACTCACAGCACTCGCACTTATCGTTTCATATTACAATGCAGTTGAACTATGGGGAAGTAGATTCGGAATATCAAATATAAAGGATATGATTTTACCCACACTCCTTGACCCATTCACAATAGCAGGAATTTTCATAGGTGGAATGATACCATTTCTTTTCTGTTCTCTCGCTATAATGGCTGTAGGTGATGCTGCTGGGGAGATTGTTGAAGAAGTAAGAAGACAGATAAGAGAACTCGGTATACTTGAAGGGAAAAATAAACCTGATTATGGAAGGGCTGTTTATATAGTTACGAAGGCTGCACAGAGAAAGATGATTCTACCATCATTGCTTGTGATTATACTTCCTATTTTAGCAGGGTTTTTACTTGGACCAAAGGGTGTGATAGGTTTGCTTACAGGTGCATTAACATCTGGTTTTGTCGTTGCAATATTTATGGCAAATGCAGGTGGTGCCTGGGATAATGCAAAGAAGTTCATTGAGAAAGGGAATTATGGTGGTAAAGGGACTGACGCACATAAGGCATCAATAACAGGTGATACTGTTGGAGACCCATTGAAAGATACAGCAGGTCCATCATTAAACATATTGATAAAACTTATGTCTATGGTTTCTATTGTTTTTGCAGGATTTGTTGTGAAATACTCAATAATAAAATTTTTTATGAAATAGGAGGAAGGTATCAGTTTTCAGGATGTTTATCTAAAACTTGAAAATTACTGGAAGGAAAAAGGGTGTCTTATAGGATTACCATACACAAGTGAGGTTGGTGCAGGGACTTTTAATATACATACATTCTTTGGTTCTCTTGGTAAAAGACCTTATAATGTTGCATACATTGAGACAACGAAAAGACCAAAGGATGGGAGATACGCAGAAAATCCTAATAGGCTCCAGGAATTCAAACAATATCAGGTTTTATTAAAACCTTCTCCTGATAATGTTCAGGATTTATATCTTGAAAGTTTGAGATATCTCGGTATTGATATAGATAAGCATGATATTAGGTTTGTTCAGGATGACTGGGAATCACCTACACTCGGTGCATGGGGGCTTGGTTGGGAAGTATGGCTTGATGGTCTTGAAATAACCCAGTTCACATACTTCCAGCAGGTTGGTGGAATTGAACTTGATTTGATACCATGTGAATTGACTTATGGGCTTGAGAGGATAACTATGTTCATAGATAATGTTAAAAGTGTTTTTGATATGGAAATTGGTGCTGGTATAAAATGGAAGGATTTAAACAGAGATATAGAATATCAATGGTGTGTTTATAATTTTAATGAATCAAATGGCGATATGCTTTTTAGATTGTTTCAGGATTATGAAAAGGAGTTTTATAGATTGCTTGAAAAAGACCTCATTTATCCCGCATACGACTTTGTTGTTAAATCTTCACATATATTTAACCTCCTTGATGCAAGAGGTCTAATAAGCCAGAAAGAAAGAGGAGGATACATATTAAGAATCAGGAAAATGGCAAAGAAGGTAGCAACAAGATGGTTAGAGATCTACTCATAGAGATAGGAACAGAAGAGATACCTGCTGTGGAAATAGATGAGGCGATTGAAAGTTTTTGTGAACTTTTCAAAGTATCATTAAAAAACAATGGTTTTGATTTCGGGGAGATAAAGAAATTCTCAACACCAAGAAGGCTTTCACTTATAATTTACAATCTTGAGGAAAAACAGAAGGATAAAGAGGTGGAAATTAAAGGACCACCAGCATCAAGTGCAATAAAAGATGGTAAATTAACTGAACAGGGAGAAAAGTTTCTCAAATCAAAAGGTATCTCCAAAGGGGATTACTTTGTAAGAAAGACAGATAAAGGGGAATTCCTTTTTGGTAGAAAGATAGAAAAAGGTTTAACAATAGATGAGTTTCTGATTGCTAATTTGAAGAAGATATTATCAAGTATCGGTTTTAAAAAACTTATGAGATGGGATGATTCTGGTATACTTTTTTCAAGACCTATTAGATGGATAATATGTTTATATGGTGATAGATTGATAAACTTGGAGATAGGTAAAATAATTTCTTCAAATAAAACATATGGGCATAGGTTTTTATCTAAAGGTGCTATAGTGATAAAAAATGTTGATGAATATGAGAAAAAACTTAGAGAGAATTTTGTTATTCCGTCAAAAGAAGAGAGAAGGGAGATTATAATAAAATTGTTGAATGAAGCAGGTGAAAAATTAGGTGGGAGAATTGTTCTAAAAGAGGATTTGATTGAAGAGGTTAAAAATCTTGTTGAATATCCACAGATGGTAATTGGAGAAATTAAGGAGGAATTTCTTTCACTACCGAAGGAAGTTATAGAGACAGCGATGGAATCACACCAGAGGTATTTCCCTGTTGAAAGAGATGGGAAACTTCTTCCATTTTTTGTCTCAATTATAAATACAATCCCAAACGATGAAATAAAAAAGAATAACGAGAATGTTCTCATAGCAAGGCTTGAGGACGCTAAATTTTATTATCAAGAAGATAGAAAGATAAGATTTGAAAATAGATACAATATGCTTGATGATATAACATATCAGGAAGGTTTTGGGAGTATCAAGGATAAAATAGAGAGGATGAAAAAGTTGATAGATTTCCTAAAAGTAAAGATAAATTTTGACTTTGAAAAGACATTAAAGGCATTAAACCTTTGCAAACTTGACCTTACAACACTTATGATAAGGGATGGAAAAGAATTCACTGGACTTGAAGGTATAATAGGATACTACTATGCTGTAGAAAATGGAATTGATAAGGATTTAGCAGAGATAATAAGAGAACATTATCTGCCAAGAAGTTTTGATGATGAACTTCCTGAAAGGATAGAGAGCGCAATAATAGGTATAATAGACAGGCTTGACATTATCTATATAGGTTTCCTTAAAGGTTTAAAACCAACAGGCTCAAAAGACCCTCTTGGATTGAAAAACAGCGCAAATGGTATAATTTCGCTTCTTTTACATTTTAAGATAAAACTACCAATTGAGGAATTGCTGGAAATTTTGGGCAATATATTTAAAAATACTGAACCAATTGAAGATATAAAGTTTTTTTTCAATGAGAGGATGGAAAGGTATTTTGAAAGGCTTGGAATACCTTATGATATAACAGATGCAGTTTTGAAGACAGATGCTAACGAAGTTTATAAGGCATTAAGAAAGGCAAAGGAATTGATGAAGTTTAAAGAGAAAAAAGAATATGAAAAACTCATCATTTCGCAGAAAAGGGTTTCTAATATCCTTAGAGGTTTGGAAGTAAAAGGTGAGCCTGATGAGGGTCTTTTTTGTGAAGAAGAGGAAAAAAGACTATTTGAAGAATCAAAGAGGGTAGAAAAGGATGTTGTGAGATACCTTGAAAAAGAGGAATACGATTCTGTATTGAAAACACTCCTGAATTTGCAAGTTTTCATAGATCAATTTTTTGATAAGGTTCTTGTTATGCATAAAGATGAAAGATTAAAGATAAACAGGCTTCGTCTATTAAATTTCATAAGAGAAATATTCTTAAAATATGCAGATTTCTCATTAATCGTTCTTGAGGGGGAGAAAGATGATAAAAGAAATAACAATAAATAGCAAAAGAAGGGTTGATCTGATAGATATTACAAGTATCGTGAGGAATGAGGTAAAGAATTCTCAATTAAAGGAAGGTGTTGTTAATATATTTGTTCCACATACAACAGCGGGTATTTTTATTAATGAGAATGCTGACCCTTCTGTGAAGGAAGATATAAAAAACGCTTTAAGGAATATCGCACCTGAGAATGGGAATTATGAGCATCTTGAAGGTAATGCTGATAGCCATATTAAATCCGCAATTGTTGGTGTTTCCATCTCAATCCCTTTTTCAGAAGGTGAAATCTTACTTGGAACCTGGCAGGGAATATTCTTTGCAGAATTTGATGGTCCAAGAACAAGAAAGGTTATAATCCAGATACATTGAATTACAAGATAAAAAAGGGAAATGGAATTTTAAAAAATATAAGGGAGATATTGAGAGAATATGATGTTTATATTGATGATACAATTGTATTTTATGGCCATAATATATCAAGAGAAATTTTTCATAGATATTTCAAAGGGTTTAAAGGTTTAGAAATAACTGGCGGAAACATTCAGGAGAAAGATAGTATAAAAAGTTTTATGGATGGATTTGGCTTCATAATAGGGGTTGGTGGAGGAAAAATACTTGATACAGTAAAACTTGCGGCAGGTGAATTGGGGAAGATATTCATATCAATCCCTTCAACATTATCAAATGATGGAATATTTTCACCTGTAAGTGTCCTTTTTGATGGGAAAGAGGTGAAAAGCATCATAACAGAACCACCCGATATGATAATAATAGATTTTGAGATAGTTATGAATTCGCCATTAGAACTATTACTTTCAGGTATAGGTGATCTCGTTTCAAACATTTCAGCATTGAAGGACTGGGAACTTTCCGAGAAAAATGGTAAAAGTCTTATAAACAGGGATGCTTATAACATATCTTTGGAAGGTGCGAAAAAAATTTTATTCACAAATAAGGAGCCTTTTAGCCTTGAATTTATTCAGGATTTAGCAACAGGGCTTATTGATAGTGGTATCGCAATGAGGATAACAAGAAATTCCAAACCTGCGAGTGGAGCAGAGCATCTTATTAGCCACGCACTTGATATAATCTTAAAAGAGCCTAAAAGGCATGGGATACAATGCGGTTTTGCAACAATTTTCACATTAAATCTTCATAATGATTTGAAGGATTTAAAAGAGATATTAAACCTTTATGAGAAGGTAAATTTCCCTAAAAAATTTATAGATATGGGATTAACTCCCGATGATTTTCTTAGAGCAGTATCAATTGCACCAGAAACAAGGAAAGGAAGATATACAATACTTGATGAGACAGAAGAGAAGGAATGGATAAAAAAAATCACAATATACTTTTAAATTTCTCTATTTTTTTAAGGTATTTTTCTGAACCAATTTTTCTAAATATATCTTCGGACTTTTTTAGATACCTATAACATTCTTTTTTATCTTTTATTCTTAAAAATTCGCTATAATAGTAATATGCTTTTGCTAATTCTAATGGTTGTTTTATCTTTTTAAAAATTTTTATTGAATCAATAAATTGCTTCTCTATCTTCCTGAATTTCTGAGATCCCTTCAATTTTCCTGAATTATAAAGATGGGAGGAAATCCTTGCAAATAGTAGGATTGCCTCGCTTTTTCCATAAACTGAATTTAGTTCTCTTGCATATTTGTAAGCATTTTCTGCAAATAATTTTGCTTCCTTTTCTTTTTTATTTTCTATACTTATTTCACCTAAAAGAATATAAATCTGTCTCAGGGACTCTTTGTATCCAAGTTTTTTTGAGATTTTTTCCGCTTTAATTAAATATTTCTTACCATTTTTTAAATCGTTTGAATCAAAATATAATTTTCCAATATAAGTAAGATTCATAATCTGTGCCCTTTTATCATCTATCTCTTTCACTATACGAAGTGATTCTTTAAAATATTTCAGGGCTTTCCTGTTATCACCAATATTAAAGAATACACGACCAATATTTGTAAAAATATATGCCTCTCCCATTTTATAACCTGTCTCTTTCAATTTTTTTAAGGACTCATTATAATAAAATAGCGCATCTTCATAATTCCCCATTTCAAAATATATAACCCCTATATTGTTGAAATTTTCTGCGCATCCGAGTCTATCCCCGCATTTTTCCCTTATTCTCAATGACATTTTATAATATTTTAGTGCCATTTTATAATTACCAAGCCTTTTGAATACAACCCCTATGTTATTATAACTCCCCGCTTCTCCTTCTTTTTCTTTTATCTCTTTAAATATATTTAATCCATATTTATAATATTTTAATGAATTCTTATAATCCCCTTTTACATAATAAACATAACCAATATTAACGAGGCTCCTTCCTTCCCCTTCTTTATCCTTTAATTTCCTGAAATACCTCAATGATTTCTTTGCATATTCAAACATATTTTTGTAATCACTAACTGCGGAATAAATTTCACTCATTTTTAAAATGCATTCCGCTTCTATTTTCAAATCGTTTATTTTATTTGCAATAATTAGTCCAGATTTAACATCTTTTATTGCTTCAGAATTTTTACCGATCAAACTAAGAATCTCTGCTCTACCTAAAAAAGCGCTTATTCCTAAAACGCTTAAACATTTATCCATATCATAATTATCTAATATTTATAGAAAAAATCAAGAAAATAATATTTATCACCCCTAAATTATTTTCATTATAACCCTTGACAAAGACCTTTTTTATAATATATTAAAATATTAACCAAAAAGGGAGGTTTCATGAAAAAGTTGTTTTTAGTTGTTTTAATGTTAGGATTGGTTTTGTCATGTTCAAAACCAGTTGCAAAAGAAGATACCCAGAAATTTGTTAACGACTTCCAAACAAAAAACGAAGACCTTTACGCCAATGTTTCAAATTCTAATGGTTTTAGGGCATTTAAAAGTATGCCATCTGGTGCGATTCTAAAAAAATTCTCTGAATCAAGTTTTATGAAATTGAATATTCCTCATTTTGCATCGTTAATCTCTAATTTTATTTTTGGGAAAGGTAAAGATGTTTCAGGTTTCGGGACATACGAATGGCATGACACAATTTGGGTTTGCACTGATTCCACATATCCTACAAATGGTTTCCTTTTTAAATGGACATATTACGATAGCGTTGAGAATAAAAATGTGAATGCCTCTTTCCTGTTTGATTCACTTGAGATCCAGGTTATTGGTAGCGATACAATTCCTAAGAAAGCACATGCGCTTCTTAAAGCAGATGATACGAATCTTGTTCAAGGTCATTTTGATGCTAATTGGGTTCTTGTAGATACCATAGCGGCACCTGAAGACCTTAATGCAAGTATTACATTTTATGGTATTGCACAATTTGGTATAGAACTTATAGATGTTTCCTGGGAGTTGACACCTGATGGGGAAGGTATTGAACCAAGATCAGGGACATTCCATTTCTGGGTTATAGATTACCAGAACAACAATTACAGGGTTGATTATACTGTTAAGATGCTTTCTCAAACACACGCAACTTTTACCGCTGAAGATAGTGATAAATGGAAGATATTTGTTGATGCAACAGCAGTTTTAGGTGATACAACTGTTGTAACACTTGATGGTGAGATAACACATTCTAACAAACACGCAGCAGATATAGATGGAAAGATTTACGAACCTGATAACTATGAAAATCCAAGAAGTTATGTTGATGTTATATATCCTGATGGGACAAAAGAAAGGGTTTACCCTGAAACAGCAAGGTAAAAATTTTAAAATTTTTTTAAAAAAAGACTTGACAAGTTTAAAAAATTTTGTATATTGTATTTGCGAAAAAAATTAGATTAAAATAAATGCTCTTTGACAATTGAATAGTTTTAAATATTTGGACAAGCTACTAAGGGTGTATGGTGGATGACTTGGCAGTAATAGGCGATGAAGGGCGTGGCTGGCTGCGATAAGTCTCGGGGAGCCGCCAAGCAGGCTTAGATCCGGGAATGCCCGAATGGGGAAACCCGGTAAGGGTAAACCCTTACCACTCTGGGAAACCAGAGAGCGAACCCAGGGAAGTGAAACATCTCAGTACCTGGAGGAAAAGAAATCAAAATGAGGTCTCCAAAAGTCGCAAGACTTTTGGAGTGCCGAGATTCCCCAAGTAGTGGTGAGCGAAAGGGGAAGAGCCCAAACCTCTGTTGTGTTCAAGGCTGCATCCGTTGCAACAGGGGGGTTGAGGGGATTATGCGGAGTTCTATGCAGGGAACTCGGAAGTTAAAACCCAGACTTAGCCGAACTATCTGGAAAGGTAGACCACAGAAGGTGAAAGTCCTGTAGGCGAAAAGTCGCGGGTACTTCTGGCATAATTCCCCAAGTAACTCGGGACTCGTGGAATCCTGAGTGAATCCGGGTGGACCACCATCCAAGGCTAAATACTCATTACTGACCGATAGTGGACCAGTACTGTGAAGGAACGTTGAAAAGAACCCCGGGAGGGGAGTCCAAAGAACCTGAAACCATACACCTACAAGCAGTCGGAGGGTCTTATTTTGAAACCGCAAGGTTTCTTAATAAGCCTGACGGCGTACCTTTTGCTTAATGATCCGGCGAGTTATTCTCTGCTGCAAGGTTAACTGACTATGTCAGGTAGCCGTAGCGAAAGCGAGTCCTAACAGGGCGTTAAGTAGCAGGGAATAGACCCGAAGCTGAGTGATCTATCCATGGCTAGGATGAAGTGCGGGTAATACCGCATGGAGGTCCGAACCGGTTGCCGGTGAAATGGCATCGGATGAGCTGTGGATAGGAGTGAAAGGCTAAACAAACTCAGTGATAGCTGGTTCTCCCCGAAATGCATTTAGGTGCAGCCTCTGCTATGAGTGAGGGTGGTAGAGCACTGGATGGAGGAGGAGCCTAACCCGCTTCCAAATCCAACCAAACTCCGAATGCCTTCACTTAAGAGGTAGGGAGTGAGGCCGTGGGGGCTAAGCTTCATGGCCGAGAGGGGAACAACCCAGACCGTCGGTTAAGGTCCCTAAATACAGGCTAAGTGTTAAAGGAGGTGAAATCGCTAAGACAGCCAGGATGTTGGCTTAGAAGCAGCAATCATTTAAAGAGTGCGTAAAAGCTCACTGGTCGAGCGATTTCGCGCCGAAAATGAAAGGGGGCTCAAGCCTGTTACCGAAACCACGGGAACTCGTTCTCGGAACGAGTTCGGTAGGGGAGCGTTCTGTATGCGCTGAAGCAGCACTCGTAAGGGGCTGTGGAGTGTACAGAAGTGCGGATGCCGGAATGAGTAGCGATAATCAGGCTGAGAATGCCTGACGCCGTAAATCTAAGGTTTCCTGGGGAAGGCTCGTCCGCCCAGGGTTAGTCGGCACCTAAGGTGAGGCCGAAAGGCGTAGCCGATGGAAAACGGGTTAATATTCCCGTACCACCTAAAAAGCGTTTTTACCCAAGGGGCTTGCAGGAGGGTAGACCATGTCAGGCGCTGGTCGTCCTGATCTAAGCCAGTAGGAGGGGAAGGGAGGCAAATCCCTCTTCCCGGGTTCAAGACCCAACTCCGAGAGGCGAATGGGTAGCCGTAAGGCTGGAACTGGTCGACCCCACACTGCCGAGAAAAACCTCGTGGGGAGTTTTTTAGGTGACCGTACCGCAAACCGACACAGGTAGATGGGGAGAGAATCCTCAGGCGCGCGGGATAACCCTCGTTAAGGAACTCAACAGATTGGCCCCGTAACTTCGGGAGAAGGGGTGCCTGTTTCTGTGAAGGATGCACATCCGGAGCAGAAATGGGTTGCAACAAAGAGGCTCAAGCGACTGTTTATCAAAAACACAGGGCTCTGCGAACTCGTAAGAGGACGTATAGGGCCTGACGCCTGCCCGGTGCCGGAAAGTTAAGGGGAGAGGTTAGCTGGAATAATCTGGCGAAGCCTTGAACCGAAGCCCCGGTAAACGGCGGCCGTAACTATTGTCTGGACCACAGTAGTTCCGTTAACAAAATCCGGCTATATGCTGGGAAGTCCTGTTAGACTGATGGTACTTTCTCAAATGTAGAAAGTAACAATCCATCAGGTAGGGACAATCAGCAGGAAAGGCCTGAAGGAGGATTTATGAGACCAGAAATAGGGTATTATCTGGCAGGATTTACAGATGGAGAGGGAAGTTTTAATGTTTCGATAAGGAAAAGGAAAGATTATAAACTCTCCTGGAAGGTCTCATTGTGTTTCAATGTCTCGCAGAAAGATAAGGTGATACTTGCACTTTTTAAAAGATACCTTGGATGCGGGAGATTGAGAATGCGTAGAGATGGTATATGGTATTATGAAGTGAATAATTTCAATGCAATCTGGGAAAAAGTAATACCTTTTTTCAAAAAATATGGTTTTTTATCCGCAAGAATGAAAAGGAATTTTTCAAAATTCTGTCAGATTGCAGAAATAGTTCATCGTGGTGACCATTTATCAGAAGAAGGGATTAAGAAAATACTTTTGTTAAGAAAAGGGATGAATTCAGGCGGAAAAAGAAGATATAAAGATGAAGAAATCCTCCAAAAAATTCAGGAATCCTCAGAGACTATACGCCGGACGCCCAATGTGTAATTTGGGTGATGATATAGTCCGCTCTTCCAGGAAACTGGAAGTTAACATAAGGAACGGTCCTAAGGTAGCGAAATTCCTTGTCGGGTAAGTGAAGGAACTTGCCCCTTCACTCCGTGAGGAGTGATGAAACACCAACTCATATCGGGGGAGTCCTATTAAAAATAGGATAATCCCGAGGGAAGTCTTAAATGACCCCGTAACGACTGAGCCGAAAGGCGAGGCACAAATAGAAAATATTTGTGCAATACGTTGGCTCTCAACCCTTAAAGTGAACCTTTAAGGAAGTAAGTAGCCATGGAGATAATTCAGGATGGTTAATGAATGAATCACTGAATCCGTACTATGTTTTAGAAAATTCTCTATCATTTGTGAAAAGATTCATTCTAACCTCCATCTTAATAGAGAACATCTCAAAGAAATTATAGAACTTACTTATGATATGAATTATGGTAAGAGAAAATACAACAAAGATTATCTCCTAAAGCTACTTGTTGAGATGAAGGTATAGTCTACCCTTTATGGTAACATAAAGATAAGTGAAGTTCCGACCTGCACGAATGGCGTAACGACTTGAGCATTGTCTCAACGAGGGACCCGGTGAAGTTGGAGTCGTGGTGAAGATACCACGTACCCGCGGTAGGACGAAAAGACCCCGTGAACCTTTACTGCAACTTGGTATTGGGTTTTGGCAGGGCATGTGTAGGATAGGTGGGAGCCTGTGAAGCAGGGGCGCCAGCTCCTGTGGAGGCGTCCTTGAAATACCACCCTTGTTTTGTTGAAACTCTAACCTCGGGTGTGGAACCTGGGGGACAGTGCCAGGCGGGCAGTTTTACTGGGGCGGTAACCTCCCAAAATGTAACGGAGGCGTCCAAAGGTTCCCTCAAGCCGGACGGTAACCGGCTGTAGAGTGCAAGGGCATAAGGGAGCCTGACTGTGAGGCCGACAGGCCGAGCAGAGGCGAAAGCCGGGCCTAGTGATCCGATGGTGCTGTGTGGAAAGGCCATCGCTCAACGGATAAAAGGTACTCCGGGGATAACAGGCTGATCTCGCCCGAGAGTTCACATCGACGGCGAGGTTTGGCACCTCGATGTCGGCTCGTCGCATCCTGGGGCTGGAGAATGTCCCAAGGGTTGGTCTGTTCGCCCATTAAAGCGGCACGCGAGCTGGGTTCAGAACGTCGTGAGACAGTTCGGACTTGATCCACCGTGGGCGCAGGAGACTTGAAGGGGGCTGACCATAGTACGAAAGGACCTGGTTGGACGCACCTCTGGTGCACCTGTTGTCACGCCAGTGGCACAGCAGGGTAGCCAAGTGCGGAAGGGATAACCGCTGAAAGCATCTAAGCGGGAAACCCGCCCTAAGATTAGGTCTCCCGTTTCTATGGGCAACCATAGAAACTAAGGCCCCTCCAAGATGAGGAGGTTGATAGGCGACAGGTGTAAGCAGGGTAACCTGTTGAGCCGAGTCGTACTAATAGGCCGAGAGGCTTGTCCAAATTTTTAAAACTATTCAATTGTCTATTTTATCTCATTAATTTAAAGATTTTTTATAAAAGAATTATTTTTTCAAGATTTTCTTTATTCTTTTTATTTCTTCAATTCTATTTTTTGCAATCTTATTTTCAGGCTGTTCTTTCAGGACTATATTGTAACAGAATAATGCTTTTTCAAAATCACCTGTGTTATAATACAAAGAACCAAGATTGTAATATATTTCAAAAAGTTTTCCTTCTGTTCTCTTTAAAAATTCAAGATAGAATGATTCAGCAATATTATATTCCCTGTTTAAATAAGAAAATATCCCTAATTTAAGAATGTAATAAGGGTAATCCTGTTTTTTATAAAATCCTTCAATAAATCTTATAAATCTGTTTTTTCTTTTTGTTTTTAAAATCTTCCATACTTCTTCATCTGAATCTATTAGTTTAATACCTCTTTTATGAAGTTCATTTAAAAAATCAGGCCTTTTAAATTCCTCTGCATATCCATCCTTCCTGTATATTGCAGAATTTTCATCAAAGTATATAAGATGCCAATCTTTAAAATTTGATATCTGGTAAAACCAATCAAGTGTTATTATATAATCAAATGAGACGAGAACAGGTTTATACTTATCTATTAACCATCTAAGTCCGCCTTCTTTTGTTGTCATTAAATATTCTTTAAAGAAATCCTCTTTCATAACCTCAAGCCTTCCATCAATGAAAACAGGTTGTGGTGCCTGCCAGATAAACCAACTTCCTGAATTCATATCATTTATTATTCTTCCATCAAGATTATTTTTCTTTAGAAATTCTGCTGCTCCTACTGGGTGAACGAACTTTTCAAGCCCCATCCCAAAATGTTCATATCCTCTCATTCCAACATAGTAAGCGTTTGTAATAACACGCATCATTGTTAATATAACAATAATAGAAAATGTGAAGATGAAATAAATTTCGTATTTTTTCAGAACTTTTATTGATTTGAAAGAAATATAAGAAATACCACAAGATAAAATATAAATAGAATATATTAAAAACAGAGGAATATTCCTTGTTGCCCTTAGAGAGATAAAAAGTAAACCTGAAAATATTAAAAAATTATGTATCTTAAATTTTTTGAAATTAAATATACAAACTGCAATTCCTAAGATAACAAATGTATAATAGACATATAAAGATATATATGGAACAAAGGGATTTATAGATGTCGGTTTTAGAGAAAATGGTGATTGAAATTCATCTATTAATGCCTTGAAAACATTTGATGACTGCATCCTTGTAAAAAGATAAAATGGAAATAGAAATCCTTTGTAGTGATAAGGATTTACAAAAGATGATAAAAGAGAGATTAAAGCATATACAAAAAATTTTTTATCAAATCCGTAATGTATAATCTTACTTATAAGATATGAGAATATAATGAAATCACCGATAATAAAAAGTCCATGAAAATTTGTCCATAGGATTTTTATTATTGGGAGAAGATATAAAAAATCCTTCTTATTGTGAAAATATTCATCCAGAATCAATATTGTTAAAATTATGAAAAGATAAGTGAAAACTTCTGGTTTAGGTCTGAACCTTAATTCCATAGCAAAAGTTGATAATAAAAACCAGAAGGATATAACAAGATTTGAAACATTTCTTCTTTTAATTGTAAAAAATAGGAATAAGAATATTATTACGAAAAATAAAGATGTAAAAATTGTGAGGCCATTATAACCTGAAATTTTATAAATGAGATATATTATTATTTGGAATGGCCAGTGAAGTGCTATATACTCATTTTTATTAACAGTGTATGTGAAAACATCGTTTTTATGAAAAGATTTATTTTCAAGTATCCACTGCCCACCCCTTAAATGATAACCAATATCTATATCACCAATGGTTTTAAAAGTGAATAAGAATATTAAAGAAAAAACTAATATTACTGGAAACCAATATTTAAAATAGAATAAATTTTTTTGCTTATTATTCCTGATCTTCTCCTCTTTCTGCGTCAAAATAACCATCTTTTATGCTCACATAATCCGTTGAATCAATTGCATTATAAAGTTTCCCAGAAAAATTACCTTTTATTCTTTTACCGACACCACCATATTCAGTAACCTTTATTGTGCATGCGGCTGCAAATATGTTGCTTGAATATGTTCCAGAGGCAGTATTAATATAGATTAAATAATTTTCGCTATGTTCTTGTGTTCCTATATATGTCCCAGTCTTATTCCCTTTGAAACTGATACCTATTTCTTCACCCTCTCCAATCTTTGCGAATGAGAAATAAGTTGATGAATCGCCTCTGTCATAATAAACTTCTGAGATTGGATTCTTCCATTCATTCTTCTCACCATCCACAGTGAATCTAATAACATTGTCTGAAAATTTAAAAACTAAACAACCAGCAAAAAAAAGAAGGATAAAAGGTAAAAACTTTTTCATAAATACCTCCATTTTTTTTATTTTAAATTGTTTTTTAATTATGTCAAGAATTTTTTTATTTTTTAGTTAATTGAGAATATGATTTAAAGTCTTTCTCTTTATAGCACTTTAATTATTAAACTAATAAGTAAGAGATCACCATCATTTTTTTTGTCCTTTAGAGTGGTGAAATACAAAGAATCGCAATTTTATTAACAGGATTTATTATTTTTTAGTAGTAAAGAACTCAAACTATTATCCAAACCCTGCGAGAAGCCTGTTCCCTGCCATTTTTAACTGGGTCTTTGATTTTAAGAAATTAAATCTTATATATTTTTCCCCGATTTTTTTATCATTATAAAATATAGAGCCAGGAACAACTGCAATTTTCTTATTTTTTAAAAGATATTGAGAGAATGCCCAGTCATTTCCATCCCATATATTTTCAAAAGAAGCAAACACATAACATCCACCTTCTGGTATATGAAATTCAAATCCTGCTTTTTTTAATATCTTTGTCCAGAAATCCCTTTTCTCTTTCAATTTTTCCTTATAATCATTTTTGAATATATCATCAATCTTAAATTGTTCTAATGCCCACTGGAATGGAGCAGGCGCACATCCTCCAATATAATCATGTATCACTCTTATTTCTTTCATCAAATTTTCTCTTGCTGCAACATATCCAATCCTCCATCCTGTTACAGATAGAAACCTTGAGAAACTTCCAACCACAATTGTTCTTTCAATAAGGTCCTTTATCTTTAAAGGTGTGAAATACTCTTTTTCGTAAAGCATATACTTGTTCGTTTCATCCCATAAGATTATTCCCTCTTTTTCAATAACATTTTTTCCTATCTTTGTTAACTCATTTTTATCAAAGCATCTACCAGTTGGATTGTGTGGTGAATTTAAGATAATCATTTTATAGGATGGTAATTGCTCAATCTCCTGTTCTGTTATACTAAAATCTCCTTTTTTTAACTTCAAGAAAACAGGCTTACCCCTTGCAAGAAGAACAATAGGGACATAATTTTCGTAAAATGGTTCTGGTATCACAACATTCATATTCCCTTCAATCTGAGAAAATATGGATATTGCAATTCCCTCTGTTACACCGAGTGTTATTATAATCTCTGACTCAGGATCATATTCCACTCCCGTATCTTCATAAATCATCTGTGATACTTTCCTTCTTAATTCTTTCTTTCCATAGATATGGGTATAACTATTAAAATCTCCTTTTATCGCCTCGACAGCGAAATCAATAAGTTTTGGAGGTGGTAAAGGGTCTGTTATTTCTTCTATCATATCTATCGCATCATTCTGTCTTCCCTGTATTGTTAATTCACTTATTATAGAAGGTTTTATCTCATTTAATATTGAAATCATAATACCATCTCCAAGGACAATTTGTATCCTGCCTGTTGCAGCATATCAAACATACTTTTTTTATCAACCGCTTTAATATATGCTTCCATAGGTTCAATTATACCATTTTTCACAAGGTTGAAAAGGCTTTCGTTCATCGTTATCATCCCAAGTTGTTTCTGTGTCTGAATAACAGAATTTATCTGGTATGTTTTTCCTTCCCTTATAAGATTTGAAACAGCAGGTGTCACTATTAAAATTTCCATGGCTGCAATCCTTCCACCACCTTTTTTCTTACAAAGTGTTTGTGTTATCACTGCCTTGAGTTCATCTGCAAGGAGAACCCTTATCTGTTCCTGTTGGTCTGGTGGAAACTGATCAATAATCCTATCAACTGTTGATGCGGCTGTTGTTGTATGCAAAGTTGAGAAAACAAGATGGCCTGTTTCAGCAGTTTCAAGCGCTATCTGTATTGTTTCAAGATCTCTCATCTCTCCGATAAGGACAACATCAGGGTCTTCCCTTAATGCAGCCCTTAAAGATCTTGAAAAAGACTCTGCACTTACTCCTATTTCCCTTTGTGTTATAACGCAATTTTTATTTTCATGAACATATTCAATTGGGTCTTCTATTGTGATTATATGGTCTTTTCTCACATTATTAACAAGGTCTATTAATGCGCATAGTGTTGTTGACTTTCCACTTCCTGTTGGCCCTGTAACAAGAACAAGTCCTTTTGAAAGATAACATAAATTCCTTATCTGAGGTGGAAGATTCAAATCATCCGCTGTAACAACCTTCAAAGGTATTGCCCTGAATGCTCCACATAAACCCTTTCTTTCTTTATAGATATTCACTCTGAATCTTGATAAATTTTTTATTTCATATGCGAAATCTGTATCGTTTCTCTTTTCAAGTTCTTCAATGTATCTTTTTTCCATAATCGGTAGCAACATCCTTTCAGTATCTTCTGAAGTTAATTTTTTATAATTTGTGAGTTTCACAAGTGAACCATCTATTCTAATATTGGGTATTCTCCAGTTTTTAGATGAAGGTCTGAACCTTTCCTCTTAATGAGTTCTGTCAATAAATCTTCAAGTTCATTTTTTGTATTCTTTATATTTTCGCTTATATCCTTTATAAAATTACAGAAGATTTTACCACCCTCATTTTTTATGTTCACTTTTATGTCTCTATATAAGAATTGAATATTTTTTAAAAAACCTATTTTTTCAAATTCTTCTTTAGGTGCAATCTCTTTTAACAATGATAGTATGTTCTGATTTGTAAGAATTGAGTCTGTTAATTCAATGAAATCATTATCTTTTCTCCCTGTTGGTTTTTTGCCTGCTTCAAGAACTATTTCATGATAACCTGTTTCAAAAAATTTTAAAATAATATCTGCTGAACTCATTTTTTCTCCCTCAATTTTATTTCCACAATACATTTCTTGTTTAGAAGATAAAAATCACTATCGTAAATCCCGATAAAAAAGTTCTCTGAATGATTTAAAAAGTCGTAAATCCTGTTGTGAAACTTATCTATCTCATACCTTATTTTACAATTGATTTCTTCCCCGTCTCTAAACTTTATTAAGCATTCTTCCTCTCTGTAAGAAATATTTGGATATAAATTTTCTTCTTCCTCTTTTTTTAAAACCTTTATCATCTTTATAGCATCCTTGTTAAAAAATATTGTCTCCTCATCCATTCTAAAAACAACAAAACTTTCCTGAGAATTCATATATTCTTCAATTGTCTCTCTTCCTACATGATACCTGCTTGTTTCGGGAAGGAAAAATACCCCTGAAAGTTTAAGACCCGAAAGTGTTGATATTTCTACTGGAACCTGTAATTTTTTTATTACAAAGTCTTGCATTTTAAAGGTAATGTAATTATGAAGGTAGTTCCTTCTTTTGGTTTACTTTGAACTTCTATTTTTCCATTATGGTCATCTATAATCTTTTTTACAACAGTCATTCCAAGACCAGTCCCAACCTTCCCAAAAGAAAAGAATGGTTCAAAGATTCTTTCAAGAACATATGGTTGCATACCAATTCCATTATCTCTAAAAATGATTTTAACATCTTCCCCGGATTTCTCAGCGCTAATTTCAATAACACCATTTTTCTCAATTGCTTCAACACTATTTTTTATAAGATTGTTCACAACTCTTTTGAATTTATTTGGGTCCATTTCAACAAAGATATTTTCTCCAATGTTTACATTTATTTTTATATCTTTATCTTTCAAACTCTTTGAATAGAATGAGACGAAATCTTCAATAAATTCTTTTAAGTTAACCTTTTGATATAACATAGAAGTTTTTTCCCTTCCAAATTCAAGGATTTCTTCAACCATATTTAAAATGTAATCTACAGCCTCATTCATTGTTTCAATATATGATAAACACTCCTTGTCTTTTAATTTATCTTTCAAAAGCCCAATATAACCTTTTATTGCAGCAAGTGGTGATTTTAAGTCATGTATGATTGTTGAAGAAAGTTTGCCGATAGTAGCAAGTCTTTCTTCCTGTAATTCCTTTTCTACGATATAATCTGTTAAATTTCTTAGTCTATGTGAGAGTATTTTCAGCATATTTACTGCGATATCTGTTCTTTCTTTTAATAGTTTAATGAAACTTTCACTCGTTATTCTGTATACAACGGTATTTTCTATTGTCTCAATAGTTGCTGATCTTGGCAATCCTTCTATAGAAGCCATCTCACCGAACACATCGCCTTTTTTAAGTGTAGCAAGTATTTTACCCTTTCTTTTCACAAAGACAGAACCTTCCTTTATAATGAACACCTCTTTGCTTTTCTCTTCTTCTTTAATAATCACAAACTTAGGAGGAAATTCAAGGACATCAACAAAGCCAAATATTTGCTTTATATCGTTTTCCGAAAGTTCGGAAAAAACTTCTCTTAAATTATATTGCATAGTTATATAATAGAAAAGAGGTTAATTTTGTCAAGGAATTATTGATATATTTCTGAGGAGATCAAGAATGTATATGATTTATAAACTTCGTATCTGTCTTTACATATTTCTCCTATTATTCACAAGGCTAAAAACTTTATATATGCAGTGATAGATTTAATTTTTTGTAAAAAATTTTCTAAAATTATATTGACAAATTTAAATATTTAAATATATTCATATAATATGAACCACGATATAAATGAAATTAAAGCAGAAATATTTAATGCGCTTGCACATCCTTTAAGGATTAAGATAATTGAGATACTGAAAAATGGTCGGAATTGTGTATGTAATATTACTACTGCTCTTGGTGCTGAACAGTCAAATGTATCTCATCACCTTTCTATATTAAAAAATGCAGGTATTGTAAGATGTGATAAAAAAGGTCATGAGGTATGGTATGAGGTTGTTGATAAAAGAATATTCAAATTACTTAATGTTATTGAATGTTGTATTATTGATAACCTGAAGAAAAATAGTGAATTATTGAAGAAGATGAAAGGAGAATGAGATGAAAGATTGGGTAAAAATCCTGATTTTTGTTCTTGTATTTTTATTTGTATATTTTCTTCCTTTAAATAATATACATTTGCAATCTGCTATTTTTGAAGCATTCTTCATGCTTCAAGAATATGCTAAAGAGCATGTTCTTTTCTGTCTAATCCCTGCTTTCTTCATTGCAGGTGCGATTAGCAATTTCATTTCAAAAGAGGCAGTGATAAAATATTTTGGTGCAAAAGCAAATAAATTCCTTGCATATAGTGTAGCATCTGTTTCTGGAACAATACTCGCTGTATGTTCCTGCACTGTTCTTCCAATGTTTGCAGGTATATATACAATGGGTGCGGGAATAGGTCCTGCAATTGCATTTCTTTATTCGGGTCCTGCGATAAATGTCCTTGCAATAATACTTACTGCAAGAGTTCTTGGAATTAAACTTGGTATAGCCCGCGCTTTAGGTGCTGTTCTCTTTTCAATTATTATAGGTATTTTAATGGCAGTTATATTCAGAGAAAATAAAGAAGACCATCAGGACACATTTAATGTTGGAGAAGGAGATAAAAAAGGGAGGACTTTAACCCAGAATCTCATTTTCTTCCTTTCTTTGATTTTCATCCTGATATTTGCAGCATGGGCAAAACCAAAAGAAACAGTAGGATTCTTTAATATGGTTTATAAGATCCACTGGTATCTTACTGGTATTTCCCTTGTTATTATGCTTTTTATTGTTTTTAAATGGTTTGACAAGAATGAGAGAAAGGAATGGGTTTTTTCAACCTGGACATTTGCCCAGCAGATACTTCCATATCTTTTCATTGGTGTCTTTGTTGCAGGATTTTTACTCGGAAGACCAAATACGGATAGGGGGATTATTCCATCAAGTTTTATTGCAAGACTTGTTGGTGGTAATTCATTCTGGGCAAATCTCTTTTCTGCGGTCTCTGGGGCATTTATGTATTTTGCTACCCTTACTGAAGTCCCGATATTGCAGGGCTTACTTGGTAGTGGTATGGGAAATGGTCCAGCACTTGCATTGTTGCTTTCAGGACCTGCTGTTAGTCTTCCCAGTATGCTTGTTTTAAGCAGGATAATGGGTGCTAAAAAGACATTTGTTTATATAATTTTGGTGATTTTGCTTTCTTCATTTATTGGATGGTTATATGGATTTATTAAATTTTGAGGAGGTTATAATATGAAAAAAAATTATTTAATAATTATATTCATTTTATTAATAGTGATTGCCATCTTTATCTTTTCATATTCAATGAAAAGAGAAAAAAATATTACTGAAAGTAAAAATGAACAAAACGAAAATGTTTTAGCATTTGTGAATAACCAAAAGATTACAAAAGAAAAACTTGATACTATTTACAATCTTCTGCCAGAAAGATATAAAGAGTATTTCAGAAATGACAAGGCAGGCTTGCTTGAAGAGGTTATTAACCGTGAATTTCTTATTCAAGAGGCAAGAAGATTAAAGATAAATGGTGAAAACGAAGATTTTATGATAAGTTCATTGTTAAAGAAAATTACTGAGCAAGTAGAGACAGAACAAAAAAACATAAGGATTCAACAGTTTATAGATAGTCTTAGGGGAAGTGCAAAGGTTGTTTTGAATGAAAAATGGATAAAAGAGCAGGAATCAGCAACCGCAGATAATCCTCTGAGCAAGGCTTTGAAATCAAAAAGACCAGTGCTTGCGGATTTTGGTCGTGGAACTTGTATCCCTTGTAAGATGATGCAGCCAATACTTGAGAAATTAAAAAAACAATACGAAGGGAAGGCCGAGATATTAATTATTGATGTTGGAGAGTATCCTGCGTTAACCAGAAAATACAGGATAACAATAATTCCAACACAGATTTTCTTTGACCCTGATGGAAATGAGGTTTACAGACATCAGGGATTTATGCCTGAGGCAGATATAATTGAACAATTAGAAAAGTTAGGGGTTAAATGATGTTTATTAAAATTTTCACTTATCTTACAAATGCAATTCAGATGAAACCTCTTATTTCTATATCAGCCTCATTTATATGGGGAATTTTGAGTTTAATTTTGAGCCCCTGCCATCTTACGAGTATACCACTTATTGTTGGATACATTTCTAATCAGGGTAAGATAACTTTGAGAAGGGCATTCACCATATCATTACTATTTGGGATAGGTGTTTTTTTCTCCATAGGTCTTGTTGGAATCTTTACGGCAATTTCTGGAAGATTGATCGGAGATATTGGAAAGGTAGGAAATTACATCGTTGCTGTAATTTTCTTCTTGATAGGTCTTTATCTTTTAGGTTTTATACCTTTACCTTTTGCAGGTGGAAATCTCAGGGGAGGTAAAGGTTTTTTTTGGTGCATTTTTACTTGGGATTGTCTTTGGTGTTGCATTAGGTCCCTGCACATTTGCGTATATGTCTCCAATGCTTGGTGTTGTATTCAGTATTGCGAGAAAGAATTTTATTCTCTCAATGATGCTTATTTTCGCTTACTCCATAGGTCATTGTTCAGTAATAGTGCTTTCAGGTTCATTTACTGAAATTGTGGAGAAATATTTAAACTGGAGTGAAAGTTCAAAAGGTGTAATTGTTTTGAGGAAAATATGCGGTGTGCTCGTTTTATTTGGTGGTGTATATTTAATAATAACAGGAGGTAGATGATGCTTGATATAAAAATACTTGGTGCCAATTGTCCAAAGTGTGAGGAGTTAAAAAAAAGAACAAATGAGGTTATAGAAGAAATGAAAGTTCAGGCAAATATTGAGAAGGTTACTGATATAAAAAGGATAATGGAATACAGGATTCTCTCAACACCAGGGCTTGTTATAAACGGAAAGGTTATTTCAAGTGGAAGAGTTCTTTCAAAAAATGAAATTAAACAATGGATTGAAAAAGAGTTAAACCGTAAAAAAGAGGAGGTAAGATGAATCAAAAACCAAGATTTATAATGTGTATATGCACAGGACAATGTCCGGGATTTGCAAGTCTTAATCTATGGGAACTGATTAACTATGTTCGTGGAGAACTTGATGTTGAGTATGCTATTGTTCATCCGCAATTATGCGTTGATGATGGTGATAGATTCATTAAGGATTACATAAAGCCTGGTATAAAGTATGTTATTGGTGCATGTGACCCAAAGATGCAGAGAAAGATGTTTAAGGATGCATTCGCTGAAGTCGGCGGAAATTTTGATGAACAGGTTGTTAGTCTGGATTTAAGGAATATGCCCACACAGGATGCAATGAATAAAGTGAAACAGGCATTAGAAAATCTGAAATAGGAGGAATAAGAATGGCTCCATTTGATGGTATTCCAAGAGAGAAGATTCCCTGGTTCCCTACAATTGACTATGAAAAATGTCTCGGTTGCAAAGAGTGTTTTAACTTCTGTCACAATAATGTTTACGAGTGGGATGAAGATAAGAATCAACCAAAGGTTGTTAATCCATACAATTGCGTGGTTGGATGTTCTGCCTGCGCAAATCTCTGCGCTCAGGGAGCAATTAGTTTTCCAACAAGGAAGGAACTTGTTGAAATAATAAAAAAATTAAGAGGGGAGGAGTAGATGAAAGTTAAGATTGTTTTAAATGGTGGTTTAAGATCCTGTTGCTCAACATACCCTTCAGATTTTGTTCGTGAAATAATTAAGGATTGGCTAAAAGAAAATGCAGAGGTTGAAGTAATTGATAAAATGAATTGTGAATGTAAACCTGATAAATAAGAAAATCGTAAGGATAATTCCAAATGCAAATTCAATAGTGAATAAAGGTTTTAATCCTATTGCATTTTCAGAAAATATGAATGAAGAAGAAAAAAAAGAACTGCTTGATTTCATCTCAGTCCTCGGTGAAACACCTGTTGTTCAAGAAGAAAAATTAGAAGGGTATGCTGTGATAACAGGTATGGGTCCGACATATTTCTGGTTCCAGTTTGAAGAATTAA
>Ga0123519_10003148_pt1 | contig 27547 bp, 25 predicted proteins | sample YelNatPaOPRAMG02_FD_87396 | JGI IMG/M metagenome (GOLD analysis project Ga0123519, IMG submission 87396) | Hot spring microbial communities from Yellowstone National Park - Yellowstone National Park OP-RAMG-02 (version 2) | ecosystem: Environmental > Aquatic > Thermal springs > Hot (42-90C) ...
AATAGAACAGTTAAGTAAAAATATAAAGATGTATGTTTTAGCAGAATCTCTTACTGAAGAAAATATAATGAAATCAATTATGGAAAGAAAGTGTGTTATTGAATGGCAACAGAAATATTATGGAAATGAAAAATATGTTTCTGAAGTTGAATCGTGGTATATGGAGAACTTTATTGACCATTTACGAATATGTCAACAAGAAGTAGCACCATTTATATAAAGAAACTATGAGTAAAATTATTGCTATTGCTAATCAGAAAGGTGGGGTAGGCAAGACGACAACTGCGATTAATTTAGGTGCAGGATTGACAGTATTATGTAAATCCGTTTTAATTATTGATCTAGACCCGCAAGCATATGCTACTAGTGGTTTAGGATTTGATAAAAACACAATAACAAAAGGTATTTATGAAATTATGTTAGATGAAGAGAATATTAGTAATGTCATACTCAATACAGATATTGAATGGCTTGATATCATACCAGCAACTATAAATTTAATAGGTGCTGAAATTGAACTTGTGAATATGCTATCAAGGGAAACAAAATTAAAAAATGCTATTTATCAATTGAAAGAAATTTATGATTATATTTTTATTGATTGTCCACCATCACTTGGATTATTGACAGTTAATGCATTGACATGTGCTGATACTGTGCTTATACCTATTCAATGTGAATATTTTGCTATGGAAGGATTAACACAGTTACTTAAAACAATACAATTAGTTAGACAACAATTAAACCAAAATCTTGAACTTGAAGGTATATTATTAACAATGTATAACTCAAGAATTAATTTGAGTATCCAGGTTGTAAATGAAGTAAAAAAGTTCTTTGGAAATAAAGTATACAACACAATTATTCCGAGGAATGTAAGATTAGCAGAAGCCCCAAGTTACGGTAAATCAATACTTGAATATGCAAAGTCGTCAAAAGGAGCAAAAGAATATTTCAATCTTGCTGAAGAATTTTTAGGATTACAGACATATTAATAAAAAAGTGAAATTATCTATAATTATTCCTGTTTATAATGAGAACAATACAATTGAAGATGTTATTAACAGAACACTGAAATTATCTATTAAAAATAAAGAAATAATTGTAGTTGATGATGGCTCAACAGATGGGACGAGAGAGATACTGGATAAATATAGAATAAATAACAATAATTCCGAATTAAAAATAGTGATGCATGATAGAAACTATGGAAAAGGAATAGCAATTCAAACAGGATTAAAACACACTACTGGAGATATCGTTTGTATCCAAGACGCAGACCTTGAATATAATCCTGACCAAATCCCAAAATTACTTTTAGAATTTATTAACAATCCTGATATAGATGCTGTATTCGGCTCAAGATTTCTAAAAGAAAATCCAAATATATATAAGAGATATCTATGGGGAAATAAATTTATTACATTTCTTATAAACCTTTTCTATAGTTCGAAATATACAGATTCATATACCTGTTATAAACTAATTAAAAGTAATGTATTAAAAAAACTCAACTTAGAAAGTAAGAGATTTGAAGTTGAAGCGGAGATAAGCATTAAACTTGCTAAAATGAGATACAAAATTAAGGAATTGCCAATAGATTATAATCCAAGAACATTACAACAAGGGAAAAAAATAGGATTCAAGGATGCTATCAAAGGTATACTTACTATTTTAAAATATAAGTTCAAATAAATTTCATCTGAGAATTATAAATATCTAAATAAAAATTTATCTTTAGAAATAAATGAATTTATACTGGGTATATCATTATTTGGATAGATATATAGGAATACCTTTATGTTTAGTTTTATCATTATTTACCTCAAAAAGAGACCATAGTAATGAATACAAAAATATTCTTGTGATAAAATTGTCTATGATAGGAGATACAATTTTACTTGTTCCTTCAGTAAAATCATTAAGAAAACATTTCTGCAAAAGTTTGATAACTGTATTGTGTTCACCGCTGAATAGTGATATTGTCAAAGATTGGAATTTTATTGATAGATATATTGTTTTTGATTTCGCTGATTGTTTCAATAGACCCTGGAAATTAATAAAATTTATATTTGATTTACGGAAAAATAAATTTGATTTAGTTATTGATTTTGAGACATGGCCAAGATTAACACCAATAATATCATTGCTATCAGGAGCAAAAGAAAGGGTTGGCTTCATTGTTCCTAACCAGTTCAGACATTATCTTTATACTAAGGTTATACCTCATATAAAGAAAAAACATGAAGTAGAAAGTTTTATTGATGTAATTAACTACTTGGGTGTTACTGTAGAAGATATTCAGTTTGAACTTAAATACAGTAAAGAAGATGAACAGAAAATTGATAAATTATTAATAGATAATGGTATAATAAAAAACGATAAATTTGTTATTATTCATCCTGGATGTGGTATACACGGATATTACCGTCAGTGGTCTGAAGAAAAATATGCACAGATATGCGATTACATAATTGAGAAACATTGTTTAAAAGTAATCATCACTGGAACGAGAGAGGATTCAAAGATTGCAGATAAAATAATTTTATTAACAAAAATTAAGCCTATCAATTTCGTTGGTAAAACAGAACTAAAAGAGTTTTTTGCACTCGTAAAAAAATCGTTATTAGTAATTTGTGGTAATACAGGAACACTACATATTGCTGCTGCTTCAGGAATACCAACGATAGCAATACATGGTCCTACTGACCCCGAGAAATGGGGTCCGTGGGGTAAAGACCATATAATAATAAGGAAAAATTTATCGTGTAGCCCATGTTCTTATTTAGGTTATGAATATGGTTGTAACAAACGGAAATGTCTTGATTTGGTATCTGTTGATGATGTAAAATATGCTATTGATAAAAAATTGGGAGAATTATTGAACTGAATATGTCAAAAAATATTTTATTAGTATCACCATTGGAAAATACTGGTCCTAATAGAAACCTGTCATATCCTTCCGGTGCCCTTATTCTAATTGGAACAATGTTATATAACAAGGGATATAATGTAAAAATAGTGCATCTTGCAACTGATACACGAGATATTAATGAATTCAAATCAATTGTAAGTTCTTTTAAACCGGATATAGTTGGGATAACAGTGAATACTTTTCAGACAAAATCTGCTAAGGATGTCTCAAAAGCAATAAAAGAAATTGATAAAAATATAATTGTTGTTGTTGGTGGACCACATCCATCATCATTAAAACATAATATTTTTAAAGAATTCCAATACATTGATATCTCAGTTATAGGTGAAGGTGAAAACACTTTTATAGAAATAGTTGAAGGTAAAGATTTAAGTGAAATAAAAGGGATATGTTATAATGATAAACTTAATGAACCCAGAAAAGAGGAAGATAATTTGGATTATATACCGTTACCTAATCTTGATCTGATTGATATCAATAAATTTATTGGTGCGGACCCGGTTGGTGCATATCCGAGTATGTATATTATGGCATCAAGAGGATGTCCGTATCAATGTATATTCTGTAATAAATCTGTATGGGGCAGAAAAATAAGGTTCAGAAAACCCGAACTTGTAATTAATGAAATAGAATGGTTACATGAGAAATATGGTGTAAGAGAAATATTTTTCCTTGATGATAATTTTAATCTTAACAGAAAATGGGCAGAAACAATAATGAATATGATAATAGAAAAGAACTTAAATAAAAAAATTGTTTACAAAACATCTTTCAGAGTTAATGAACAATTAGTAGATGAAGATTTGTTGAAGTTAGCAAAAGCAGCAGGATTCTGGTTAATATTTTTTGGTGTAGAAAGTGGTAGTCAGAAAATGTTAGATAATATGAAAAAAGGGTTTACAGTTAATGAAGTAAAGAGAGCATTTAAATTAGCACATAAAGTTGGATTAAAAACACTTGGCTCGTTTATTATCGGTTTACCGGGTGAAACATACGACACTGTTAAAGAATCAATTAAATTATGGAAAGAAATCCATCCGTATGTTACTGGATGTAGTCCCGCAATACCTTTTCCCGAGACAGAATTTGCTAAAATTGCTGCTTCAAAAGGTCATCTCATTTCAACTAATTATGATGAATACACAGTTAATAAATTTCTTGTACGGACAGATGAGTTAACTGTAGATGAGATACGGAACCTGTGCATAAAATTCAGGAAAAAGATTATTTTAAGATTTCTTATTGATTTAATAAAATTACGATATATTAAAATGATGTTTTATAGTTTGAATTCAATTAAATATCCATATCATATATATCTCAGAATAAAAGCGTATTTAAATGTATAACAACAGAAAGATTTAATATGAAATTACTTTTAATATTTCCACCACAAAAAAATTATTTTAATTTAAGAATGCCACAATACAGTATAGGTGAAGAAGCAGGAGCATATCCGCCACTTGGACTATTTTCACTTGCAACATCAATATTATACAAAGGAAAACATGAAGTAAAAGTTCTTGATACAATAGCAGAAAATCTTGATTATCCACAAATAGAGAAATATATTGAAAAAGATGCACCTGATGTTATCGGAATAACTTTTATAACAGAATATCTAAGAGATGCTGTTATGGTAGCAAAAATAGCAAAGAAAGTTAATCCGGAAATAAAGATCATTGCAGGTGGACATCATGCTAAACTATTTCCTGTTGAAACGATACGTATTAATGAAATAGATTATGTTGTATTAGGAGATGGTGAATATATTATTAATGATATCCTTGATAGAATTCAAATTGGTAAATCACTTGATGATATGGAAGGTGTAGTAACTAAAACAAATTATCAGAATACTAAATTAAAAATGTTACTTGTTGATGATTTGAATAAATTACCGATAATAAAAAGAGATATTGTTGATTATAAAAAATATGTATCAATACTTGCCAAGAAAAGTCCGATAACAACAATGTTAACCAGTAGAGGATGTCCATTCAGATGTCCTTATTGTTCAGGTGGTGGGATTCCTTTAAGAAATATTATGCCGGAAAGAGTTGTTGATGAATTAGAGTCATGTGTTGAACTTGGCATATACGACATACTTTTTTTTGATGAAACATTTACATTAAATAGGAAACGTGCAATAGCGATATGTGATGAGATTATTAATCGTTCATTGAATATAAGATGGCATGCACGCACACGTATTGATTGTATTGATAAAGAACTGATTAAGAAGATGAAAAAATCGGGTTGCAGATTATTACAATTCGGTATAGAGACAGGTAGCCAGCGTATACAAGAAATTTTAAACCGAAGATTTAAGATTGAGGATATTACTGAAAAAATAAAGATGGTCAAAGATGAAGGATTACTTACTTACGGGAATTTTATGTTTAATTCTCCGACAGAAACGATAGATGAAATGAACCAAACAATTGAATTTGCAATAAAACTTGATTTAGATTATGCTGTTTTTGGTATAATGTGTATATATCCTGAAACCGAAATTTATAATCAATTACTTAAAGAAAAGAAAATAAAAGAAGATTTTTGGAGACTATTTTCTGAAGATCCATTTTCATATAACATTGAAAATGTATATTATCCTGGTGAACATAACGAACAAATTCTTAATGAGATACTTAAAAAATCTTATTATAAATTTTATATTAGGCCGAAATATATTTTTAAAGCAATATTCAGAGACGAAACACTTTATCAGAAATTTTTCCAGATAAAATCAGGATTAAATGTTATTAAAAATTTTTTTAAATAATGAAAAGAAAACAAATAAAAATAGATATAGATAAAAAAATTGATCCAGAAACTAAACTCATACCAACACTACCAATATTTTTTATAATTATACCTTTTTTTATATGGGCATACATTGTATTTACTTCTTATTTGCATTCAATTGCTTTTAATCCATTCAATTTGAAATTAATTAACTGGATTTTTTCTACACGAACTTATTATGATAATAATACTGGTAACCAAAACATATTTTTTGAACACATAATACATTTATTATTATTGTTAGTATTAATTATTTCTGTATATGGGTTAGGTAAAAAAATATGGGGTCTTATTAAATTAGAAGACATAACAGAAGGGAAAATTCTTGAACAGATAATACTGCAAATTGCACTCGGAATTGCTGGATTGATATATTTCACATTTGCTATAGGATTAGCAGGACTATTATATTCATATATTATTTATGGATTTATTATTCTTTTTGCTATTATTGGATTGTATGAAACGAATAAACTATTAAAATCATTATCAAAATCAGAAAAAAACAGGTTAAATATACATTTTCTGCCTGCTGTTATTATTTTCATTTCCTTATCTGTTGTATTTATCACATCACTTGTTCCCGAAACATTTTATGATTCACTTGTATATAATATAGGATTATCACAAAACTGGATAAATCATCATAAAATATTCTCATCAAAATTTATTCAAACATCTTATTTCCCACATAATTTTACTGTTCTATATACAGTTGGAATAATCTTGAAAGATGAGATAATAGCAAAATTAATTGTTTTTATGTTTGAAATCGGTATTCTGCTAAGCATATTTGCATTTTGTAAAAGATATTTTTTATCTGAGACAAGTTGGATAGCAGGTATGATTTTTTGTGCTGTTCCGATAGTATTAATTGTTTTTTGCAAAACAGCCATTGAACCAGGATTAGGATTTTATGAATTTCTCGCACTTTTTTGTTTTGTTAACTGGAACAGTAGCGACAAAATAAAATGGTTGTATTTAAGTGGTATTTTTACTGGTGTAACACTCGGTGGTAAATATACAAGTTTCTTCACATTTACTGCACTTGGTATAACTGTCTTAGTTAAATCATTATATTTTGATAAAAAAAATTTTTTGACTGCTCTGAGATACAGCATAATATTTTCAATTATCAGTATCGGAGTAGCGTCAGTTTGGTATCTAAAAAATTTTATTATTACTGGCAGTCCACTCTATCCATTATTAGATAAATTTAGAGGACAGATGACTACACCTGACCCAGCACCAATTAAACTTACATTTTCAAATATTATATTTTTTCCATGGAAATACACTATGACAAAACTGCAACAAGAGACATTTTTAAGTCCAGTTTATCTTATAGTTTTACCTTTATGGTTCCTATTCAAGCGAATAGATAGAAACATAAAATTAATTTTTATTTATTTTATATTATATTTTTTATTCTGGGTAACTATTGGAAAAGGTTACTGTCGGTTCCTCATTCCTGTATTACCGACACTGAGCATAATTACAGCATATTATATTTCATACATACCCTGGGATAATTTTCTAAAAAAAATTACTGTATATTTTATTGCATTTGTGATGTTAGTAGATATATATTATGCTGCGGCTATAATAAAACAATCTATAGATCCTTTGGGCTATTTTCTTGGATTACAATCAAAACAGAAATATCTTTCAACAGAAAGACCAAGTTATCCATGTCCATATTATCAGGTTGTTGAATGGATAAATGAAAACACACCACTTGAATCGAAAATACTCTTATTGGGTGAATGTCGTGGATATTATATTAAAAGAAGATACGAATCGCAGATGGCTGGTGACTTAACACCGCTGGTTGCATACTGTAGTACTGATAGTGTTCATACTGGAGATGAATTATATGAAAAACTTAAAAAGTTAGAGTTTACACATATTCTATTTAATGCACGTGAAGCGCGGCGTCTTGCTGGATATGATATGTATCACTGGACAGGTGAAAGTTTATCAATTTTCTGTGATTTCTGGAACAAGTATGTATTAGAAACATATCATGCGTGTTCTGATATTACTCTCAATAATGGAAATCTCGCTTCAAATATACCTAAATTATGGGATAGTTTTATTTCTGACCCAAGGAATTATGTATTTGTATACAGAATATTAACAGAAGAAGAATCAAAAAGACCGCATCCAGTTCCATACAATTTCTTTTTACTGCCTGAATACTATGCATCACATAGATATGAGAAGTTGAAATCTACCATAGAAAAATTAACAATAAAAAAATAGATGAGAAAACATTATCTACTCGGATTGGTTATAAGTATTACTTTTCTGTATCTTGTTCTACATAAAGTTAAATTAAGTGAGACCATAAAAGTTATTAAATCAGCAAACCCTTTTTATTTTATTTTAATAATTATTTTACTGATATTTGTCTTAATATGCAGAAGTTTCCGATGGAAAATTATGTCAAGTGATTATAAAACCATCCCAATAACAAAATTTTTTGAGTCACTAAGTGTTGCTCTTATGACTAATAATATTATACCATTTCGTGCTGGTGATATTGTTCAAGTTTTGTTTTTAGGATACAAAACAGAATTAAGTAAAAGTACTATTTTATCAACCGTGATAATGGAAAAGTTATGTGATTTTTTTGTTATGGGTTTTATAATTTTCTGTAGTTCGTTTTTTGTTTTATTACCTAAAATATTTTCAGTAGAAAAAGTCGGAATTCTACTATTAATCATAATTGCATGTTTGATTATTGCTATCAAGTTCAGAGATAAATTAATCGGACTAATTGATAAAATGCTCCCTGAAAATAGGGTCAAGGTTAAAATAAAAAATATTATTAAAAAGTTTTATTCAGGATTAGAATTTTTTAATCAGTTAAAAATATTTTTAACAGTAATATTTTTTACTATAATCATTTGGTTCTTATGTAGTTTACAGATATATTTTATAATGATTTCTGCTGGTATTAAATTAAATATCTTTGTTGCAATATTCATTTTAGCATTAACTGGACTAGCTGCAATTGTTCCTTCTTCACCAGGATATATTGGTTCACTTGAGTTTCTTGTGATAACAGGACTGGGTATTTTCGGTATAGATGAAAGTCAAGCATTCGGGTTCACTATTATCTATCGTCTGATGACATGGCTGCCAATAACATTATTAGGAATGCTAATTCTGATTAAAAATAATATATCAATAAAAGACATTAAACGAATGAGTAGAGAATAATCTATTATTAATGAAAAAATTATTTATTTATATTTACCGGATATGTGTTGAACATCTATCACGGAAAGGATTAGAAAAATATATCCCAATTATATCGGTTGTGGAACGACTATTTGCTTATTTTCTTAAAAAGGATTTCGTTGAAATAAAAGGTCATAAGATGTTTCTTGACAGAAAGGATTCTTTAAGGCTTTCTATAAAAAAAGTTTATGAACCACTTGAAACAGAAATTGTTGAAAATGAGGTCAAACCAGGCGATTTTGTTCTGGATATAGGTGCAAATATTGGATATTTTACATTAATATTTGCAAGACTTGTAGGTGATAACGGTAAAGTATTCGCTTTTGAACCCGAACCAATAACCTTCAAACTGCTTGAAAAGAACATCCAAATAAATAATTATAAAAATGTTATACTTGAACAGAAAGCTGTTTCTGATAAAAGAGGAAAACTAAAATTGTATATTTCAGAAGAAAATAATGGTGATCATAGAATATATGAATCAGTTGAAAAAAGAAACTCTATTGAAATTGAATCTGTTTATATTGATGGATATTTGAGTAACCAATATATCAATAAGATAAAATTCATTAAGATGGATATACAAGGAGCAGAAGGTTTAGCAATACAAGGTATGAAGAAGTTATTAGAAACTAACGAAAAAATAAAGTTATTAACAGAATTTGCGCCTTGTAGTTTGAAAATATGTGGGACAGACCCAAAGGAATTTCTTGAAATTTTATTAAAATTAGGATTTAAATTATATTACACTGATTATAAAAACAAGAAAGTAAAGCCAGTAAATATTAATTATCTGTTAAAGGAATACAATGTCAGGAGTGATGACTGGACAACATTATTTTGTATTAGATAAAGATTAGAAATTAGTTATGACTTTTGTTCCTTCAAAATCAAATCTGAACCGCATAAATTTAAGACCAACTTTTTCTAAAACTTCTCGCAATTTAGTTCTATTATTATTACAGTAGAATAGGAAGAAACCGCCACCTCCGGCTCCTATTATTTTTCCACCTAATGCACCATTTTTTCTTGCTAACTCATATATTTCATCAAGTTCACTGCTTGAGATTTTATTTGACATTTTCTTTTTAGTTTCCCAATGAACATGCAGTAATTCTCCGTATCTATCAATATCCCCTGATTCAAGTATCTTTTTAACTTCATAACCCATCTCTTTTATCTTATGTAAAGATTCAATAACTTGTTTTTCGTCTCTCTTGGCAGCTTCATTCTGTTCTTGAAGAACATATGAAGATTTACGTTTTATTCCAGTATAAAAAAGCATGAGATTATGTTCAAGTTCAACAATTATATCATCACTAATAGTTAAAGGTATTACAGTAACTTCGCCTGATTTATCAAACTCAAGAGATGTTATACCACCGAATGCTGCTATATATTGGTCCTGTTTACCAATAGGTTCTTTCAAAATTTCTATCTCAAGTTTACAAGCTTTTTCTGCAATTTCTTTTACAGTAAGATGTTCTCTTTTGTATGTCTGTAAAGCGTTAATAAGACCCACTGTAAAAGAACTTGATGAACCCAAACCAGAATCAGATGGGACATCAGCCATTGATACTATTTCAAGATTCCTGCATTCAATACCAAGTAATCTCAATGCTTCTCTTATAATAGGATGTTGTATTTCATCAATATTATTTACTATCTCTGTTTTAGAATAACCTAATCTGACTGCATGTTCAAATCTTGTATTCACACATATATTTATGTATTTATTTATTCCAGCACTTACAAGAAAACCTCCGTATTTTGTATAGTATGATGCTAAATCTGTACCGCCGCCACCAAGAGGTAATCTCATTGGTGTTCTTGTGATAATCATTGTAGTTTCCTCCTAACAAAATTTTTAAATTGTTTGAGTCCCTCAATTGACCCTATTTCATAAAACCTCTTTTTTACAACAAATGCATATAATTTTTTCTGAGTTATTAAGTTTCTAAATACCTCTTCAAGTTGTATTTGTCTATTTTCAGGTAATTCTGAAACCAATTTTTTTGTTAAAATGGATACTCCATAATCAATATAAAATAATTTCTCTTTAGAATTTTTTTCATACTTAACAACCAAATTATCTTTTATTTCAATATTACTTCTATCATATCTGTTATTATTTTTATAAACTGTCATAACAGCTTCGGCACCGGTTTTCTTATAGTATCTAATAAGTTCATTAAAATCAAGTTGTAGATATGAATCACCATACATCACAAGAAATTCTTTATCAAGGTATCTATAAGCATTTTTCAATGCACCTGCTGTCCCCAACAATTTCTTATTTTCAATACTGTATTTAATATTTACACCCCATTTTTTACCATTTCCGAAATAATTTTTAATTTTCTCACCCAGATAACCAATACAGAGAACAATATTACAGATATTATTCTTTTTTAGTAGTTCTATTTGATATTCTAAAAAAGGTTTGTTATTGATAAGTATCATTGGTTTTGGAGTAGTTTCTGTAATCGGTCTTAGGCGTGAACCTAAACCACCTGCTAAAATAACTATTTGCATATATTTAAAGATTTTCTTTTACTGCTTCAGTTACTGCCTCATATGAATTCAGTTTAGGTTTCCAATTTAACTTATTTATTTTTGTTGTATCTAATCTAACAACAGGGACGTCACCTTTCCAACCTCTTTTACCACCAGTATATTTTAATTTTACATTTTTTAGTTTCATTTCTCTAATAACAATATTTGCGATTTCTGTAACAGTAATATAGTTATTTGATGCAACATTAAATATATTCACATTATCATTTGATCTTTTTAAGCATAACAATATCGCATCAATTGTATCATTAACATGCAGATATGATTTTGATTGTTTACCATCACCGAGAACAAGTAATTCATTAGAGTTATTTTTTAATTTATTTATAAAATCATAAATAACCCCATGTGTCAATCTCGGACCGACTATATTTGCTAACCTAAAAATCCATGATTTCATATCAAACATATGAGAATATGCTGATATTAATCCTTCCGCTGAAAGTTTACTTGCTCCATACATTGAAATAGGAATTAATGGTCCATAATTTTCAGATGCATATTTATCACCGATATCACCGTATATCCCACTTCCTGACAAGAAAACGATTTTTTTTATATTATTCTGTCTCATTGATTCAATTACATTAAAAGTTGCAATTATTCCTTGATATAAATCCAGATCCGGTTGTTTAATACTTCGTGAAATATCAGGATTTGAAGAAAGATGGAAAACGATATCATATCCATTTTTTAATGATTTATTTAATGTTTTAAAATCAAGAACATCTGCTTGTATAAACCTAAATTTTTTATTATTCAAGTGTTGTTCAACAAATTTTTTCTTACCTGAACTCAAGTTATCATATACAGAGACAGTATGTCCAAGTGACATCAATCTATCAACCAAATTGCTACCAATAAATCCTGCTCCACCTGTTATAAATATTTTCATTTTTTTCTATCCTTAAAAAAATTGTAGTTAAAAAAATATCCTATTCTGAGGTAAGCATCTATTATTTCAACTATTTATTTTTTTTTCATTTTTTCTAATGTTTTGTTTGCATCGTCGATGAATTGTTTAACTGTTTCCCGTGTATATTTATGGTCACACATTTTTTCAATTAAAGCAGGAGGTATTGTTAAAATATGCGCTCCTGATACAATTGCTTCTTGTATATCAATTATAGTTCGCATACTACCAACAATAATTTCTGATTTATAGTTCCACAAATCAAGCCATTTTCGTGATTCACTTATAACATATTTTGCGTTACCACCTTCATCCCCAATTCTACCAGCAAATATACTCACATAAGTAGCACCTGCTTTTGCACATAAAACCACCTGTCCTATAGAAAGTAGAGCTGTTGCATTAACTTTGATATTTTTATCATTTAATTTTTTTATTACTTCTAAGCAAGGGACACCAAACTGGTTTATAACAGGTATTTTTATTACTATATTCTGTGCCCAAGCCGAAAACTCCTTTGCCTGTTCAATCATTTCCTTTATATCATTTGTTGTTACTTCGACACTTAATGGTCTTGGATTAATAAGTTTTGCTATTTCAATAGTTCCTTTTTTTATATCCTGAATATTATCCCTATACATAATAGATGGATTTGTTGTGACACCATCAGCGATACCAGCATTAATCCATTTTTCAATTTCATTTATTTTAGCACTATCAATAAATATTTTCATTTAGAAAATCTCCTCCTTCTTGTTTAGTAATTTTGATATTATTTCAATAACAGATATAAGATTATCTGCGGAATAATCATAATTTATTGGTTTTTTATCATTATAATAATCAGATTTGATAAGAAAAGTGGTACATCCTGCTTGTTTTCCTGCATCAATATCTCTCCACCTATCACCAACAACAAAAGATTCTTTTAAATTAATATTCCATTTTGCTGATGCTTCGTATAGCATACCCGGTTTAGGTTTTCTACAACTGCAATCATCTTTATCATCATGGGGACACATAAAAATATCGTCTACATGTAATAATTTTATAATATATTTATGAATCTTATCAACATTTTCTTTTAACATTGTTCCGCGTGCTATTTCTGGTTGATTTGTAAATATAATAACAAGTAGACCAAGTTCTTTAGCTTTCCTTATTGCAATATCAACATTACGACAGAATTTCAATTCAGATAAATTCTTAGGTGAATACGGTTTACCTTCAATAACAATAGGTTCGTTTATCACACCGTCGCGATCAAGAAATAATGCTCTATTTTTCATTTCGTATTTTTTCTGCAAGACAAAAAGCAATCAAATGATGTAATACTGTATGGAATGACTCTACATGAGGTGTTGTATTATATGGGACAACTATACATATATTACATATCTCTTTCATAACACCACCATCAAAACCGCTCAATCCTATTGTTTTACCCCCATTATCTTTCGCATATTGGATTGCTTTAAGTAAGTTCTGTGACCATATTCCTGACTTATCTTTCCCTTTCCCACCATGAACACTTAATGCAATAACAACATCACCTGGTTCAAAAAAGTTTTTTAATTGTTCAATATATACATTATCCCATCCATCATCATTTGTTAATGCGCTGACAAGTGGAATATTATCAACAAGAGCAAATGCTTTGAACCGTTTTTTGGTTTCATAAATAGTGCATTTATTCAAATCCGATGCAAAATGTGTTGCTGTTGAAGCAGAGCCACCATTACCGATAATAAATACTTTTTTACCTTTTTTCCATGTATCAAAAAGAACCTCTATTGTTTTATCAATATCTTCTCTATTTATTTTATTCACGATTTCAGTTATACCATTCAAATAATTATTGATAAACTCATAATTCTTCATAAATTTTTCTCCATAAATCTTATTCTTGAATCCTCTTTAAGAAAAAGTGTTCTGAAAAACCTTTTTTTAAAAAAATACATCAAGTTTATAAATCCGACTTTGTATTGTGTATATGCAAAATCAATAAGTGTTGCTGAACCGATACGTGCACTATAAGGAATATGGACTTCTTTAAACTTTACTTTATTTATAATCGCTTCAAGTTTTATTTCTTCTGATAAACTCCAACCATTACACTCTAAGATAAATTTTGGTAATATCTCTCGTTTAAAAATCCACATACCAGAAAGATAATCACGAAGTTTTGTCCCGAAAATTAAATTACCAGAAAAGGTCATTATTGTATTTCCAATAATTCGTATTGGTGGCATTACTGATGGGTCGAATTTCAATGGGAATCTTGATGCTGTTAGAAAATCAATATCTTCATCAAGAAAAATATCTACCAATGGTTTAAGGTCTTTTTCTTTATAAGGGTATGTACAATCAGCATCAATACAAATAAAAATTTCTTTTGTTGCATAAGCAAATCCTTTTTTGTATGCTCTACCATAACCACGCGATTTTTCTGTTATAACAGTTGCACCCAACTGTGCTGCAATTTTACCAGTATCATCATTTGAAGAATCAATTACAATAGTTTCATCAATGAAAGGAGCTTTATTTAGCAATATTTCTTTGATACCGTATCTTTCATTATAACACGGCATAATTAACGAAAAAGTTTTATTTCTATACATATTTTGTTATTATAACAATTGAAAACAAAAAAGTCAAATTTTTAATTTTAAAGTAAAATCAGCTAAATTTAATAAAATGCACTCTTATAAACAAAACAATATTTTTAGAGTTTGTGTTAGATAGATTTTTTTTGTATAATGATTTTTGCTATTATATAAATCAATTGGAAATTGAATATCTCAAATGAAAAAATTATTTAGATTAGCTCTTGGCATATTTATAAGTATTTTTTTTCTATATCTCGTATTTAGAAAAGTAAACATAAATGAGATAATACAAATTATTGTTTCCTCTGATACGAAATATCTTGTTATTGCTTTATTCTTGAGTACATTTGTCCTTTATATTCGCTGTTTCAGGTGGCGTTTAATATTAGGCAGTGAACACAATAAAATAAAAATAATTAACTTATTTTCATCGCTATGTATAGGACAGATGGTTAATAATATATTACCATTCAGGATAGGAGACATAACACAGGCATATATGCTCGGATATAAAGAAAACTGCAGTAAAAGTGTTGTATTCTCGACTGTTGTAATGAAACGATTATTTGACCTTGTTCCACCTGTAATGATAATAATTATTGGTTCATTTTTTGTTCTTCTACCGAAACAGTTCAATTTATTTAAAATAACTATTTTTTTCTTATTAGTAATTATTATAGTATTTACGGTTATTAAATCCCGTAAAAATGTACAGAAATTAATAAAAACCTTTCTTCCTGAAAGCACTTTAAGAGAAAAACTAGTAAACCTGATTGAGAATTTTTATTTTGGATTACAGGTCATAAATAACAAAAAAATAATTTTTAGTATATGTTGTTATACATTATTTATATGGTTAATTTATACTATGATAGTATGGGCCTGTTCGTATGCATTTGATATTAAACTGAACATATTACAGACAGCAATTGTTATGTCTATTACAGCAATGAGTGTAATCATTCCGGCATCACCGGGATATGTTGGTACCTGGGAAGCATTTGCTGTATTAGCACTGAAAATATTTGGTATTGAAAAAGCGCGTGCTGTCTCATTTGCACTAACATATCATTTTGTTTCTTGGTTACCAGTAACAATTTTAGGATTATACTTTTTTATCAGTAGCGGTATTTCGATTTCACAGATACAGCAAGATTAGATGATTAAAAATGAATAAAAAGATTCTTATTGCTGATGATTCAAAAGAGACGAGAACGCTATTACATATGTTTTTAGAGAAAGAGGGTTATACTATAATTGAATCGACAAATGGTAGTGATGCGTTAGCAAAGATACACAGTGAACAACCTGACCTTGTTATACTTGACCTTATTATGCCTGTTATAGATGGGGTTACAGTTGCTATTGAATTAGATAAAAATCAGAAAACAGAGAATATACCTGTAATTATTTCCACTAGTAGGGGTCAATTAAAAGATTTACTTGATTTGAAAGATATAAAGAACATAAAAGGATTCATTGAAAAGCCATTTAAGCCAGAAGCCATTTTAGAAAAAGTAAGAAGTATATTAAAATGAAATCAAATGCTAAATTTATATCGATTTACTCATTTATAATCTTAATATTCTTGACTCTAACTGTAGTAAACAGTTTTTCTGAAATAAATTTTTTTGATATTGCAACAGAAAAATATACCAATAATGATAACGAAGGTGCAATCCAGAATTTAGAGAAACATCTTGAAATTTATCCTAATGATACGAAAGCAAAAAGTTTACTCGGATTGTGTTTAACAGAGATGGTTGCTAAATACTACGATAAATCAGATTATACAAGTGCATTACCATATATGGAAAAATTAATCAAACTTTTCCCAGATGATATTAAAATAATGAAAATGTATATTAATGCACGCAAACTTGTTGAGAAGAAAGGTGGTATTGCTTTAAGTTCTGAAGAAATAGAAGAATTATTTTCTTTACTTGATAAACCGATTTCAGAACAAGAAGAACTTTTATCACAATATGAAGGCCAACAAAAAGTTGTTATGGAAACAGTTTTAACGCAAGCAAAAAAAGTTCGTGACCAATTAAAGCAAAGATTCAAAGAAAGAGAAGAGGCAACATTAAGAACAGTTATTAAAACGAATATATTTTCTGTAATAGCGATAATAGTTTTGTTATCAATTACAATTTTTTTCTTTTTTATATACATACACAGATACAATATTCGCAGAGAACAGGTTATGTTGAGTTCATATGAAAAAATAATTGATAAATTACAACCGATGTTAACTACGATAATAGATAAAAAGGTTGAAATTTCAGAATTTCCGAAAATACTATCAAATACTAATAGTGAAAATAAAATACATGGAATTGAAGTCATAGAAGCGGAACTGGTTCCAGAAACAGATAGAGAAGTTGCTGAACGATTACTTGTATCTTTTATTGAAGATAATGATCCGAAGGTAAAACTACGAGCATTACTTGCATTATATAGATATAATCCCAAGAAATCAATAGATAAAATACGAGTAATAAGCAGAGATAACAACCCTGAATTAAGAGTTTACTGTGCACAGATATTAGGACAGATACATTCCGAATCATCCGTTAAACTACTTCTTGAAATGAGAAATGAGCAAGAAGAACGAGTTCAAAGAGAAATATTAAAGTCAATATATGAAATATATGAAACAAAGAAAAATGAATTCAGTCAAAATTTAAAATCAGAAATAGAAAAATTTTTAAAAGAAGCAGAATCAAAATGGGTTTTTAAATAATCAAAAAAAAACATATTTATAATAATTAAAACTGGATGTATAAAAAAATATTAAGTTTATCATGTTGCTTACTATTAACAAAAAGTATTGTAGTAGCAATATGGATACGACCGAATTGGGGTAATAACCCACCTAAATATGAGCCTCGTGCATTTGCTTGGCAGGAGCCCACTCAATCAGTCCCAGTTCTATACCGAACAATTATTGAAATTAAAAAAGATGTTTTATACTCTGTTATAAAAGTCTCGGCGGAAAACCACTGGTATGGGTTCATTAACGGTAGATATTTACCTGATTCAAAAGATAAAATAGAAGAAGATTTTTTTCTTGTTGATTTAACACCTTATCTTATAGAAGGAAAAAATGTTTTTGCGTGCACAACACGACCTGAAGGATTTGGAATTGAAGGACAGGTTGTTTATACGGATGGAACAAAAGAAAGAATACACACAGATCTCAGATGGAAAGTATGGCAATTCCCAGCATTAACTGTTCTTGAATCAGAACATTGTATGAATGTTGAGTTTAATGATAGTTTCTGGTATCCTGTTGAACAGATTCCGGATAAAAAACAGATAAAGATTACGGATAAAGAGATTATTAATAAATATGTTATTGAAGAAAGTAAACGATTAAAGAAACAATTTGAAGATACAATATGGAGAGCAGAACTTATTAATAAGAAAGGTATAATAATTATTGACTTAGAATCATTTGGATTTGGTGGAAAAGGACGAATAGAAACCTGGATAAAAAAATATATAAATAAAATGATGACTGAAAAAGATCTTTTACAAGAAAAAATTAATAGTTTAGTCAGTAAATCCAACTCTATAACAAATTTTGATACAGCAGAAGGCAAATTTTTCATTCAGACAAAAAAACTAATTAAAGATTACATAGATAGAATAGAAACAATATCTTTGTGGATAAAAGTTAATGATGAGAAAAATAATCTCGTTAACCATAAAATCTATTTCACTGCTATTAACCAAACAGAAATAGTTCATACTTTAGACCCAATAATAACAGATTTAGAAAAAGTTATTAATGAAACAAAATCAGAAATCGAGTCAGAAAAATACCAATTTGTATTGATAAAATTAAAAGAATCCTATAATGAAATAAAAGTGATCAAAAAGGACTTAGAACAGAAATGGGGACATAAAATCAATGAGTATAATGAGACGATATATAATCCTATGGGATGGTTTGATACTAATGAGTTATTTGATTCTGATATAGAAAAATGGGGACTGCGTATCAATCCTGTTGAAACATCATGGAAAATTAATCTCGATGGAAAATGGCGTTTCCGAACTGATCCGAAAAATGTTGGGATACAAGAGGCACGACATACATTTGGATATAATATTGAGAACCAGTGGCAAGAACTTATTGTTCCGGGTATGTGGGAAAAGCAGGGTGTTCTTGAAATTAATACAAATGCACCTGATGATACACCATACCCTGGTATAAATATTCGAACTGATGGTCCTTATAATGGATACGCTTGGTATAGAAAAACTTTAATGATACCACAAGAATGGGCTGGATATGATCTTGAACTATTTGTCAGTTCAATTGATGACTGGGACTGGACATATTTTAATGGAACAGAAATAGGGCATACTGGTGCAAAAACAGAGAACTGGTGGATTATACCACGCAGATATAAAGTTCCAAGAGAGATTGTTCATTTCGGTGGTTACAATGTTATCGCATTCAGAATATATGATTGTGGAGGAGATGGTGGTATTGGTTCTGTTGAGATAAGATGTCCTGCATTGAAAGTATCTTATGAAACCCGAACACAGAAACCACACATACCGACAGAAATATATTCCAGTCCGTTATCACCGGGTATTTTACTAACAACAGGTGAAAAACGGCTTACATTATGGGGTTGGGAACAAAGATGCAGTGCTGGACCACATTCATATATTATACCGACAACTGATAGAACAGAAATAAAACAGATAAAAAACAGTGGTGTGATTTACGAAACAGGTAAACAAAAACCGTTTTCCAGTAACTGGATGCTTTTATGGATGGATATAAATGAAAATAGTTCAGATTTACCGATACAACTTGTGTTTGAAGAAATACCGAACCTTATTTCAGTTACAACGGGTATATTCGGAATAAATGAGATATCTTTCGACTTTAATCGTTCTGGTGTAAATGTGCTAATGATACGTCCTTTCCGTGAAAAAACTGACATTGGAATTGAAATTCCTAATCCTCAAATAATAGACAAATGTAATTTCTGGAGTAAAGTGTTACTCGCATATCCAATTAGTTATACCGAGATACTTAAGCGCAGTAAAAATGACATATGGGAATTAGAAGTGGTGGATATTTATCAATATAAAATAATTAAAAATAGTTTTGGATTAGACCCAATATATCTCGCATTATTACCGCCACTTGTAAGTTATGCAATAAAAACAAAATTTCCTGGTGTGATTATCCCCAAAAAAATAAGTAAACTTGGATATAATTTAGGTAAATGGGGTGAGTTATTAGGAACAATTGGTACAAAATATATTAATTATAAAATACCTATATCAAAGATTAAACGGAATATTGGATTTACATCATTTTGTTTTGGACCGACTGATATTGGTGTTCCTGGTAATATTCGGGAACTGGAATTGATTAAAGCAACGGGTGCTAATAGTTATCGTCCACAGCATAATCAATCCGGTGAACAAGCAGAAAAACTTGTTAAATGGTGTATTGAGCATGGACTCAATCTAACATTTAATGTTGATAATAATTTTGCATCCAAGCCCGAAATAATTGACCATTACCGAAAACTTGCGATAATGTGCAAAGATTATCCTGATGAATCTATTGCATATGATTTAATTAATGAACCGGCGAATATAACACCAGAAATATATAATCCACTTGTAAAAAAAATTACTGAAGAAATACGTAAAATTGATACTAAACATTTGATTTATATAGAAACGCCACACAGTTTTGCATCTATAACTGAATTTGCTAATCTCAACCCGACCGGTGATAAACTAACAGGTTACAGTTTTCATGACTATGATTTTCGTTTACCACAATACTGGCCTAATCTTGATACTGATATACGCACAATTTTAAATCAGTGGATACCAGCATTCGAATTCATGATTAAAAATCATACATTTATATATTTAGGTGAATATGGTGCTCATGAACAGACTCAAAACGACCCATTTCATAATCCATGTACTATCACATTGACATTAGATATGTTAAAAATAATGGACCAATTTAATATGCATTCAGAATATTATTCTAATCGAGGAATAGTACGGATACGTTCTGATGGTAGTATTGAAGAAAGTTTAGTTCAGGAAGGATACAGACGCTATTTTGCTCGCAAAACTGCTAATTATTATTTAACACACTGACGGAAAAATTTTAATAATAAAATATTAAAAAAAACCTTGACATCTTCAATTTTATAATATATAAAATATCAGTAATAAATTATATGTATGGAAAACATAAAAAAGTTATATCAAGACATAACAGTAATAGTTATAGATGATGACCAAGAAATTACTGATTTTTTAACTACGCTTCTTAAAACAGATATTCACCAGATAGTTATTTCCTATGATGGCCGTTCAGGATTAGAGAAAACGAGAAAATATGTTCCTGACCTGATACTACTTAATGTTAATTTACCTGATATAAATGGAATTGAGATATGTAGAATATTGAAATCTGATGAATTGACAAAAAATATTCCGATTATAATGATCACTGGGAGAACAGATTTAAAAACAAAAGAGGAATGTTACAAAGCAGGAGCAGATGATTTCATAACTAAACCATTTGAAATAACTGAGTTAGTAAATAAAGTTAATAATCTGTTACAGAATAAATTAGCACAAAAAAGTTTTAAAGAACAATATGAACGAATACAACCGCAGTAACCTAACCTTATATAAATTGATAATAAAACCAGAGAACATACTAATCTTTTTTTATAATTTATAAAAACTGCTAAGGTAGTAAGAAATGTTTAAATTTTTTCTTAAAATAAAAATTCTTATATCAATACTAATTATCGTTAATATTTGTTATGCTATTGATTTCCATATTGGATATCCTGACCCTAAAATCTTTTATGGTAAATTTCGTGGATTCGGTGCAGAATGGGACCCATTTTTTTGGAATACTAATAACCAGAACAGAGGTTGTAACCAGTCTGGCTGGGATATAATTACTAACCGATTAAAAGAAATGAAAGTAAGTATAATGCGGATAATGATGCAATTATACTGGTGTCAGACATCACCTGATTTAACTAACTGGACTTGGACTACTGCACAGATGCAATCCGTATTTAAATACCTGGATTTCTGTCAACAAAATAATATCGATGTGATATTAAACGACTGGGGCTGGTCTGTATGGCAACTATATTCCAGTCCGACTGATATACGATATGCGAGAGGTATGGCTGAATATCTTAAAGAATTCATCGAACGACGTGGGTATACTTGTATAAAGTATTTCATTGTTGGAAATGAGCCTGATAACGACATTGCAAAAAACTATGGTATGAATGCGTATGTAACAATGTATAGAAATATTGACCAGGCACTTAAAGAAAATGGATTACGGAATAAAATAATGCTTACAGGTCCTGATATGGGTGGTGACTGGGCATTTTTTAAGAACGCAATTGATAGTTTACATGACATTCTTGATGGCTACGATTTTCACAGATATGCTGATGATGACCAGACATCAAACTATGGTAAAACTGATTACTGGGATACAACGAGATATTGTATTGATTTATGGCGTGATGAAGTTAATAGCCGTGATCCGAATGGTGTAAACAAATATATTATAATGACAGAAATGGGATTAAATGATGGAGCCAGTATTAATACGAATACAAACATAGATACATTCTTGTATGCTATTCATATGGCTGACTACGGGACCACATTGCTAAGTTCAAGGTTACAGGGTGGTAGTGCATGGTGTGTCCATGATGTGTATTATTTTGACGGCAACCAATATATGAGATGGGGTATGTGGAAATATGTAACTGATAACTGGAATTTGCGTCCTTGGAGCCAGACATGGCCACTATTAATAAAATACGCACCAAGAAATTCTGTTCAGGCACCTATCAATGGCACACCACCTGATACACCACCGATAAGTATGTATAGATGTGCTGCGGTAAAACGTCCAGATGGTGGCTGGAGCATTTTTCTTGTCAATAGAACATCATCTGAATTAAATGCGAACATAATTTTACCACATATTTCTTGGAATACATTTACTTATTACAGAGTAGATAAAAATACTTTCAGTTCGTATCCTAATACAATTTATGTTCCACCAGTAAATACATTACCTGCCTCAGATAAAATAACTATTAATATACCTGCTGAAAGTTTTAATGTATTAGTTGAAAATACTGCTGGAACACCTGTCATTAATATCAATAAAACAACACTTGATTTCGGTGAAATAAAAATTGGAGAGACGAAGACATTGTCATTTACTATAACCAACAGTAATGACGGTATACTTTTCGGAACAATATCTACTGATAATAATTGGATTAAAATTGATCCAACCTATTTTGAAGGTAATGATGTAACAGTTAATGTTACTGTTGATAATACTATATTAAATCAATATGAACAACAATTTACTGGGACACTCAACATAGAATCAAATGGTGGTAATACTAACATAACGATTGTGGGAACTGCAACATGTGTTTTAACAAAACCAAATCCATATAATCCCAATAAAGGGCTATTAACATTCTACGGTTCAGGGATAGTTCCTGATAAAACAACAATAAAAATATACACATTATCAGGTGAACTGGTAAAAACATTATATTCTCCTATAATTTCTGCAGACAAGATAATGCAGGAAATAACCTGGGATGGTAAAAATGAAGATGGTTATTCTGTGACCAGTGGAATATACTTATATACATATATGAGTCCGAAAGAGAAAGGCACAGGTAAATTTACTATAATCACGAAATAATAAATTAGATATAGTGATTATATCACAAAATATTTTTAGTTTTCTAATAATATCCAATAAGACAATTACAAATACACAAATAATTTGAAAAACAAAAAATAATTTGATAATATAATTTTAATAAAAAAACTGTTATTATAATATAGTGGGGCAGTAGCTCAACTGGGAGAGCATCCCCTTGGCGTGGGGAAGGTTGAGGGTTCAAATCCCTTCTGCTCCAAATCCCAAAAAATTATATCTCAATTCCTATATAGGAATATTAAATTTTCATATATGTCATATATCGTACTTGCAAGAAAATACAGACCACAGAAATTTGATGATGTTATTGGACAACCACATGTATGTCGAATATTGAAAAATGCCATTGCACAAGAACGTATCGGACATGCTTATATATTCAGCGGACAGCGAGGAACAGGTAAAACAACAGTTGCAAGAATATTTGCTAAAGTACTTAATTGCAAGAAAGGTCCTGTTGTTGAACCCTGTAATGAGTGTGAAAACTGTAAACAGATTATGGAAGGAAATTCAATTGATGTTCTTGAGATAGATGCTGCATCAAATCGTGGTATAGATGAAATTCGTGCTTTACGGGACAATATCAAATTCACTCCAATTTCATCTAAATATAAAGTATACATTATTGATGAAGCACATCAGATTACGGATGCGGCATTTAATGCATTATTAAAAACACTTGAAGAACCACCGCCACATGTTATATTTATTCTTGCTACAACTGAACCACAGAAAATACCGTTAACAATTCTTTCGCGATGCCAAAGATTTATGTTTTTACCTATAACGAGTGAAAATATTACCAAACAATTACTAACTATTTCTGAAAAAGAAAAGTTTAATATTGATAAAGAGGCAATAGCACTAATTGCAAAAATAGCAAATGGGTCATTAAGAGATTCTCTAAGTATACTTGACCAAATTATTTCTATTTCATCTGATGAAAAAATCACTTATAAAAAAGTTGTTGAATTATTAGGATTAAGTCCTACAGAATTAATATCTTCTATTGTTGATACTATTATTAGTAAAAATAGTGGTGATATACTTGAAAAAACACAATATATTGCTAACCAAGGATATGATTTTATCCAGATTGCACGTGACCTGCGTGAATATTTCCGTAAACTGATTTTCATTTCATTAGATAAAGAAGCTGTAATTAGTAATGATTGTTTACCTGAAGAAAAAAGATTATTATCTATCCATAAAACCAGTTTCAGTTTACAATTACTTTTAAGAAATCTACATATGATGAATCGTTGTGTTGAAGAAATAAAATGGAGTGACAAACCGAGATTAGTACTTGAACTTTATCTACTTAAAATTATTCAGCCAGTTACTGATATAGATGAACTTATCACAAGAATAGAAAATATTCAGAATAAAATAAGTTCTAATTCAGATAAAGAAACACCAGATCCTGAAATTATAACCAAACAACAAGTATCTGAAATAAAATCAGAATATAAGTTAACACAGGCTAATACTGAAAAAGGAAATGATTTATCATCAATATGGAAAGAAATTGTAAACGAGATAACCGAATTAAAACCGTCATTAACAAATTTATCAGAATATTCTATAATAAAAAAAGAAGCCAAGGATTTGCTAACAATATATGTTAGTGACGGATTCTATTATGAAATTGTGCAAAGTAATACAGAATTAATAGAAAATATTATCAAAAAATACTTAGGAAATGAAATCAGATTAAAAATTGAATCAAATAAAGAAAAAAAGATTATAAGTGATAATAAGAACGATGAAGATATTGTTTATCAAATAGAAGAAGAGCAACCGAGTGAGAAAACACCCGAATATGAACTTGTTGCTTCTGATAAAAATATATCTATTGACCAAGAACATATTGTTGACCCTAAATTAAAGAAAATAATAAAAGAATTTTCTGGAAAGATAATAAAATGATAAAAATAAATAAACTGACACGATTATCTAATGCTATTCGTAAATTGCCGGGTATCGGACCGAAAATGGCAGACAGGTTAGCATTTCATATATTAAATATGAATTCTGATGAAATAAAAGAAATTATTGATTCAATAACTGAAGTCAGGTCAACATTGAAATTGTGTAAAAAATGTTTTATACCATCAGAAACAGAATTATGTGAAATATGTTCTGATAAAACAAGAGATAATCATATAATTTGTGTTGTTGAAAAAGTTGAAGATTTATTTGCAATTGAAAAAACAAAAAAGTATAATGGATTATATCATATACTTGGTGGTGTGATTTCGCCTATTGATGGATATGGTCCTGATAATATAAGAATAAAAGAATTGATTACAAGAATATCAAATGACTCTTTACAAGAAATTATTATAGCAACTAATCCTACAACTGAAGGTGATTTGACAGCAAATTATATTGCTGATTTACTAAAAAATAAAAATTTTAAAGTAACGAGAATTGGTTACGGATTACCTGTAGGTGGTTGTCTGGAATATGCTGATGAAATAACATTAACTCATTCGATTGAATCAAGAAAAGAAATAATACCTAAAAAATAAGTATTATTTTTTAATGAGGAAATAGAAAATGTCTAAATTTTGTGTTTGCATATATGAAAGTAAAAAGAATACTAAACGGTTTCTTGAAGTAACAGAAAAAAAGTTATCTGATAGATTAAAAGAAATCAACAAAGGAATAGAAATTGATAAAGAAATATCAAAGAATATACCATATAAGATAATTTATTCTGAAACATATAAAACGAAAAAAGAAGCCGAAGAGCGACTTAAATTCTTGAAATCTGAACCAAGAATTTTTCAACCGATTCCAAAAAAACTTTTACGTAAATAAAAAACTTATTCCCTGGTAGCTCAACGGTGGAGCATCCGGCTGTTAACCGGAGGGTTGTTGGTTCGAATCCAACCCGGGGAGCCAGATTTGACGCTCAGACGAACCTGAGCTTTAGATATATTAAGAAACAAACTAGGAAAGATGGAAACGAAAGTAAAATATAAATTAGGAAAGGGATTAAAAAATGCCTGGTAGTTTAATAGAAATATTCGAAAACAAAAAACTTATAGAGAAAATACAAAAACGTTTGCCCTATTTATTCCAACTTGCAGAATTGGAAAGTTCAAGAGCAGGCAAAACAGGAATGGAAGTTGGTTCTGTTCGTGAAAGAATAATAGTTGCTTTGTTAATTTATAAATTTGGCGAGGCAAATGTGGAGACCGAAATTCCTATTACAGAACCAGAAGTGGATGCAAAACTGTTTGGGGAACCAGTGTCTATAAAAACAATAACCGGTAAAAGTTTTGGAGGAGTTAAACTTATATGGACCGTAGATGCCCAGAAAGCAAGAGAATTTAGTGAGAGTTATTATCCTCATTGCGATATTCTGCTCGTTCAAATCAACTGGGATGATACAGGTGGATTTTATTATATTCCATTAACAGTTCAAAAACGGATTTTTGATAAAATAGGCAGAGAGAACTATATTAAACTTCCAAAACCTGGAACGAATCCACGAGGCGTGGAAATTACTAAAGAAGCTCTTACAAATTTAGTCAATGATAAGGAAAGCAAGAGCATTATAATAAATTGGCAAAAAATAAAAATAGAGTTTAATTCATTTAAAAGATGGGTTGATTTATGGAGGGAAGAATAAA
>Ga0123519_10003154_pt1 | contig 27508 bp, 22 predicted proteins | sample YelNatPaOPRAMG02_FD_87396 | JGI IMG/M metagenome (GOLD analysis project Ga0123519, IMG submission 87396) | Hot spring microbial communities from Yellowstone National Park - Yellowstone National Park OP-RAMG-02 (version 2) | ecosystem: Environmental > Aquatic > Thermal springs > Hot (42-90C) ...
CCCCTCCCAGCTCCCCTCTCCCCGAAAGTGGGAGAGGGGTGGCGAAGCCGGGGTGAGGGCAACTCCCCGCCCTCAGTTGCCGTTTCCCCTCACCCCCTCCCGCCCTCTCCCACGTCGCGAGCTTGGGGAGAGCGGCAGCCTCCGGCGTCCCAGTAGCTTACACGACCAGCCACAGCCTCACCCACTCCTCCCAGCTCCCCTCTCCCCGCAAGTGGGAGAGGGGTGGCGAAGCCGGGGTGAGGGCAATTCACTGGCTCAACCGCCTCTTCCATGGCCAGGGGTGAGGGCAGCTACGAGCCTTGCCCAACCGCTTCTTCGATCACACAAGAGCTGCCAGGCACCATCTCCACCAGTGAGCTCCCACCTCAAGCCGGCGCCCCTTCGAAACCATCCACCAAACCCCAAGCCCCCAAGCCCCTCATACAGGAGTACCAACCGCCGCTGTGCAATAGATCTGTGGCGCTCTCACACTGGATTGGCGGGTTACCGCTTGTGGTTTTCACCCTTGAGGACTGGGCCGACCGCCTTTTGGACGCGTTCTTGGATTCCGACTCGGACGCGGCCCGCAGCATTGTGGCATCCGCTTTGGACGCCGGCCACGAGCCGCGCCAGATACTGCTGCATTGCGTTGGAGCGGCGCTGGTGAAGCTCAGTGGCCGCTGGCGCGAGGGCCAGGCCAGCATGGCACACTTGTACGTCGCCGGGCGGATTGCCGATGGCCTCGCGGATGCCCTTTTGGCCCAAGCCGAGGCCAATGTTACAACGCCGGAGGATGCCCCGCGAATAGTGTTGGGAAATGCACCGGGGGACTACCACGGGTTGGGGCGGATGTTGGTCCGCTCTTTCCTCCGTGCATCGGGGTTCGGCGTGCTGGATCTGGGCCTCGACGTCGCGCCGGAGTCGTTCGTCCGGGCGGCGCAGGAGGCGGGGTCAGAGCTGGTGTGCATCTCCGCGCTCATGTACGCCTCGGCCGCCAGAGCTGCAGACGTGAGGAGCGCGCTTAACGCCGCAGGCCTGAGGCACGTCAAGCTCTTGGTTGGCGGGGCTCCGTTCAGGATGAACCGGGCGCTGGCCGATCGCGTGGGCGCAGACGCCGCGGGCGAGTCAGCCTTGGACGCGCCCGCTTTGGCCGCCAGCCTGCTGGGTTGGCGGCCGCCAGACAAGGGGGGTTCTCGATGACGCCGATGGAGCGCAGCATCGCCGCGTTGTCGTCTAGGGAACCTGACCGCGTTCCCGTGTTCCTGGGCCTCACGGGGCACGGCGCGCGCGCAGTCGGCGTGGAGTACAGCCGCTACTGCCGAGACCCCATGGCGATCGCCGAAGGGCAGTGCCTGCTCCAGCGCCGGTTCGGCCACGACTGCGTTACCAGCGCCACCTACGCCGCTGTGCAGGTGGAGTGGCTTGGCGCAGAGATCATCTCTTGCGACCCTGGACCGCCGAACATGGGCCGTCCTCCAGCTCGCTCGGCGGCGCAGCTGATAGCACTGGTTGAGCAGGCGCGCAGCGACCATCCGGCACGGCGTGCGGTGCTCGAGACCATCGCCCTGCTTGCCGACAGGGTGAAGGGCACCGTGCCGATCCTCAGCCTGGTGGTGGCGCCAGCATCCCTCCCGCTGCTGCTGTACGGCGTGGAAAGGTGGCTGCAGCTGGTGGTGGAAGATCACCCGGACGTAAGCTCCACCATGAAGGTCACCACCAAGCTGTGCATGGAGTGGGCCCGCCAGCAGGTTCATGCGGGCGCGGACGTGCTGTGTCTGTTCGACCCAATGGCCTCCGCCACGATGCTTCCGGCGCATATGGCTTCCCGCCTGTGCCTCGATGCCGCGCGGCAGGTGGTATTGACGGCGGGCGCGCCAGTGGTGTACCATCTTGGGAGCGGACGCGCCGGTCAAGTGCTATCAGCAATCGTTAACACTGGCGCCTCCGCCGTCGCCGTTAGCGCGGACGACGACCTGGCCGATGCCAAGCGGATTTTAGGCGGCCACTGCGCCGTCGCGGGCAACCTGAACAACTTGGCGATGATCGATTGGTCGCCGGCGGATGCCGAGCGCGAAGTTCGAGCGTGCATTCGTGCGGCTGCTCGCGGTGGCGGCTACATATTGGCCGATCAGCACGGCGAGATACCGTTTGCAGTGCCCGACGAGACCATCGCGGCCGTTGTGGATGCGGCCCGGCGATGGGGAGGCTATCCGGTGACCGCGGATGTCTGACTACGGTGTGGAGCGCAACGACGAGACTTCGGTCCTCAGGAGGAAACTTGATGCCCTGCGCCGAGACAAGGCGCAGATGGCCGCCATGGCCGAGATCATGAAGCGCCTAACCGGCGAGGTGGAGCCCCAAGACATTGCGGAACGCCTTGCCGACGCCCTCCGCGAGGTAACGGGGGCAGCGCGGTGCTTCGTCTTCTACGAGGAGTCCGGCGAGAGAGAGCTGCTGGCTGTCACGGGCCCCGGACCTGTCGCAGGCCGACAAGAGCACAGGTCATGGGCAATCCCCCTGTTCGCGCGAGACACGCAGGTGGGCGAGGTGGTGATGGAGGACCTGCCTACCCCGGAGCGCGTGCCGGAGTACGCCTCCGTGACGGAAACCGCCGTTGCGTACGCCGCTGCCCTCATCCAGAACGCCTACCTCCGACGCAAGCTTGAGAACGTTAACGCAAGGCTGCGCAAGGCATGGGCGAGAGAGCACCGCATAGCCGAGGCTCTGCAGGAGGATCTGCGCTGGTCGCCCCCCGCCGATGGCAGGCTCACCGGCGGGCTGTCGGTGGCTGCCGAGTATCGGCCCGCCCTCGACGAGGCGGCCGTTGGTGGCGACCTGTGCGACGCGTTCGAGATGGGGGACGGCAAGTACCACGTCGTGATGGCCGATGTGTCCGGCAAGGGACTCAGTGCCGCATCCCAAACTGCGTTCGTTAAGTATCACCTGAGGGCCTACGCTTCCATCCTAGGCGACCCGGCTGCGGTGCTGTCCCGCCTAAACGACGCTTTCTGCCGCTGGGCCGAACACGACCGGTTTGTTACGCTTTTCTACGGCGTGGTGGACGCAGAGTGCAAGCGCCTCACCTACGCCAACGCCGGCCACGAGCCGCCGCTGCTCGTCTGTGGAGACACCGAACTGGGCGTACGCTTGGGTCCAACCGGCCCAGCGCTCGGCATCGAGGAGCAGATGCAGTTCGCAGCCGAGTGCGTGGCCCTGCCGGAGGGGAGCCGCCTCCTCCTCGTCACGGACGGCGTGACCGACGCACACCGCCCCGGCGGCGAGCTGCTTGGCACCGCGGGCCTTCTCCGCCTGATGATGGACCGAAGCAAGAGCCCGCGCGAAGTGCTGGACGGCGCCTTAGCCATGGTTGCGGAGCACGCTGGCGACGGTCCCGCCGACGACATCGCCATGCTCTTCCTGGAGGTCTGCGCCGCCAAAGCCCGCAGTGACGTCCGCGCCGTCTTCGATAGCCACCCCAAGCCGTGCCTGCTCCGCTAACGCGACGGATTGCTATCTAGCCGCCGCTGCCACTGCCTCCGGCGACACTTCGGCGGCCGCGCACATCACGTTCTCTTCGTGCAGCGCCAGCAGATGCGCGGGCGGCCTCGGTTTTTGAGAGCAGTCTTCCCAGCGGATCCTCTGCCGCAGCTCATCCAGCCTCGCGCCGGAACGAACGCCGTCCCTAACCAGCCGCCTCACCGCCGATAGGTATTGGATGCTCGCCTCCGCCTCCACGAGGACCTGCTCCTCGCCCAGGACCGGGCCATGCGCGGGCACCAGCAGCGTCGGCCGGATCTCCGTGATGCGAGAGATCGACTGCTGAAGCTGGAGGCTGCTGCCGTCCGCGAAATGCGGCGGATAGAGGGAACCCAGCGCGTCGCCAGCGAAGAGGATGTGCTCCGGCTCCAGCAGCACCAGCATCGAGTCCGCGGAGTGGCCAGGGAGCGGCATGCACCGCAGGCTTCGGCCATCGTCTAGGTACACGGTGGCTTCGGAGGAGAGAGCCACCGTGGGCATCACCTGGACCACGCGCTCAAGCTCGAGGTCGCCAACGCGCAGCCGCTCCAGCCTGCGCTGTCCCTCGCCAGCCATGTACTCCCGCGCCGCTTCCGTTCCCACCACCGCGGCCAGCGGAAATGCCTGAAGAGTCGCCACCTGGTCAAGGTGCCCATGCGTGATGATCGCCGTCGTTACGCCCCGCATGCATCGCGAGGAGGCCGCATCCACAAGCTCATCAGCCTCCGCGAAGTGCCGCGGCGAATCGATCAGCACGCACACATCGCGGCCGCATACCAAAGAGCTCCGCTCGTGCGCCTCCGAGCCCTCTTGCACCAGAACCGTAGGTGCTATCTCCTCCACCATCGGAACCGTCTCCCTCATGTGCTGCCAAAGTGAAGGAGGCGACCGCCCCGCGCTGGGGTAGACCGCCTCCTTCCACAATCGTCAACCTGGCCTGCGATGGGGCATGGGTGCCTACTTCTTGCCCTTGCCAGCCTTACGACCTCGCGCCGAGGAGCTGCTCTCGATCGGCTCCTCCTCTGCCTTCGCTACAAGCTCCTTTGTCTTCTGGCCGCCCCTGCGACCAGCCTCTCTCACACTGGCTTCGGTCTCCTGCTGTGCGTGTTTCTTCTTTGCGGGCATAACGGTTACTCCCTATCTGGCCGGCCTGCGCCCATCAACAACGGGCGTCTGGGGCGAGCTTCGCCCGGGGATTACATACCGCATGCTCAGAGCTCGTAAACGTGTATATGGACGCGGAGCTAAACGTGTTTTATTGGGCAATCGCTGGCCAAACACCTCTGGTGTAGCACGATGCAACGACTCCGTCACGTACCCGGAACGGCACGTCCTTTCAGGCTTTCCCGTCACGCGGCCATTGTACATCCGCAAGGAAGCGAAACCGTAACTGCAGCTCGCGCGGAACCAGGCTGTCTCTCCCGCCTCACGGCCTCGAACGATGCAACTACACCTCACACGCTCCTCCCACCACCCCTCTCCCCGCAAGTGGTAGAGGGGTGGCGAAGCCGGGGTGAGGGGAACTACCAGCCTTGACCAACCGCCTGTTCCATCACATTATCTGACACCAACCTCCTCGCCACCGCTCACCCACCGTACCTACCCTCTGCGCACCCAAGTGCCCCTCCGCTCATACTTCGCCCCGCATCCGCCAGCCCCAACCATGAGGAGATTGGCGCTCACCAACCGAAGATCAGATCGGGACTCCAGCGGCCAGGCGCTGGCCCAGGAAGCATCCTTGTGCTCGGCTTGCCTGTCCTCAGGCGGGCGTGCTGCGGAGGGGTGGTTACCTTGGCGGATTCGGTGGATGGTGCCAATGTGCCCGACGAACAGGGCGTGGCCAGGCTCATACAGCTGTTGGGCGACAGGGACCCAGCGCGAAGAACCCAGGCGATCGAGCGGCTAACAGAGGTTGGGTCCGACGCGGCAGAGCAGCTCTGCCAAGCCATGGAGAACACCAACTGGCGCATCCGCGAAGGCGCCGCCCGCGTCTTGGGCGCCCTGCAGTACCGGGCTGCCACGGAGGTGCTCACGAGCGCCGTTAGGGATCCGGTTGGGGACGTGCGAAGAGCCGCCGCCAGAGCGCTGCAGACAATGAACGCCGCGCCAGAGGACCCAGCGTTGCATGCCTGGTACGCGGCTGGCATCGGCGAATGGGCCGCCCTTGGAGGCGAGGATGGACTGCCGCCGCTCAGGGCTGCGCTATCGGACTGGGATGCCGACGTGCGGCGACAGGCGGTGGAGGTCCTCGTCGCCAGGGGCGACCCAAAGGCCGTGGAGCTCCTCTGCACCGCCATCGGCGACAGCGACGAGGAGATCCGCCGCCGCGTGACGGAGGGGATCCCGGCCGTGCCAGGCCAGAAGCCCCCAGATGCAATCCTCGGAGCCGCCTCCGACCCATGCCCAAGGGTCCGCGCGGCCGCAATCCGCTCCTTGGGTATATCGGGAACCAAGGTCGCCATGGACGCCGTGGTGGCCGCCCTGAGGGACGAGGAGCCGGAAGTGAGAGACGCCGCAGCGGAGGCCATGGCGCGCGCCTCCGCCGACTCCGTTGCCGCGCTGGTGAAAGCGCTGAGGGACAGGAACGCCCAGGTGCGGCGCATGGCGGTGAGGGCGCTCGCCGCTACCAGGGCTCCGGCGGCACTGGAGCCGCTGTGCGCCGCCCTCAAGGACCGCGACCGCCGCGTGCGAACGGAGGCCGCGGAGGCGCTCGGCGACATGGGAGATCAGCGCGCCACCAAGCTCCTCATCGCCGCCTTCCACCGCGACGCCGACGACGTGCGCGGTGCCGCCGCTGCCGCGCTCGCCAAGATCGGTGGGCCAACCGCCGTGGGCGCGCTCTGCGTGGCCCTCAAGAGCCGCGATCGGCCGACGCGACGGGTGGCTGCCGAGGCGCTGGGGCTGGCTGGTGCACTCGCAGTGGCGCCGCTGTGCGAGACCTTGGCGGACCCGGACGAGGCGGTCCGCTCGGCCGCCGCAGCTGCGCTGCTCAGACTGGGCACTGCCGCCGTGCCAGCTCTCATCGACGCGCTGGCCTCCGGGAACGCCCTCCAGGCGACCCGTGCGGCGGGCATACTCGGGCGCATAGGTGGCCCGGTGGCGGCAAGGGCGCTCTGCTCCGCACTGGCCGCCGATGGCGATGTGAGGCATGCTGCCCGCAACGCCCTTGTGCAGATGGGAACCGCTGCCGTTCCTGCACTGTGCGTGGCGCTAGGACACGCCTCTGAGGCAGTTGTGGACGAGGCCGCCCGCGCACTGTCGGAGATCGGCGACGCAAGCGTGCAGGCTCTGTGCCAAACCCTCGCGGATGGCGGAGCTCAAGCGCGCGCGGCCGCCGCCCGGGTGCTCGGCGAGCTAGCAGACGCCGCCGCCGTAGAGCCGTTGCAGCGCGCTTTGGGCGACCCAGATCCGGACGTTCGGCAGAGCGCGGCGGCGGCCCTTGCGGCTATGGGGCACGCAGCCGCACCGGCCCTGCAACAGGCGCTGGAAGAGGGCGACTGGGCCACAAAGGAGGCCGCGGCATCCGCCATCGCGTCGGTGGGCAACCATGCGGTTCAGCCTCTCTGCGACGCCCTGCGCAGCGGCGACGCCGACGCACGAGAGGCGGCTTGCCAGGCTCTGGTCAGAATCGGAGAGCCAGCGGTGGATTGCCTGTGCCAGCTGCTTGGCTCGGAGAAGGGCCCGGTGCGCGCCGTCGCCGCACAAGCTTTGGGGCTCATAGGTAGCGCCAGGGCTGTCGGTCCGCTGTGCGCAGCTCTGGAGGATGAGGACCCGGATGTACGCTGGGTTGCCGCTGGCGCGCTCGGCAGAATCGCCAGCGAGGAGGGGGTTGGACCGCTCACCAGCCTTATCGACGACGAGAACGCCGACGTTCGCCTGGCAGCCGTGGAGGCATTGGGGCGGATCTGCTGCCCGGATTCCGCGGCCGCCCTGACCCGCGCTTTGGCTGATGAGCGATGGCATGTACGCCAGGCGGCACAGGAGGCGCTACAAAGAATTCAGATGCTCAAAAGGGGGGAGAACAACAATGGAACAGGGAGTATTACAAGGGAGTGAGGAGGTCGCGCACGGGCAAGTGGTGGGCGAGGTTGATACGGCGTTTCTGGCACAGCTAGCCGAGCTGCCATCGGTGGGTACTGCGTGCGGGCCCGTGGTGCAGGCGCTGACCCAGCGTTTCGGGCCTGGTTATCGGCGCGTTCTGGTGCCGGACGGGTTCTGCCTCTTCCAGTTGTCCGGGGCGGCGCCGCAGGCCCTCAGGGTGCTGTTCGTCGCTCACCTCGATGAGATAGGCGGATGCGTTTACGGGCCCCGCGACGAGCCGCCCGGCAGCTACGATGCCAGATGGTGGGGCGCAGAGCCGGAGGCGTTCGCCGCCGCCAACCTACAGGCCTTCGACGTGCTGGCAACCGATCCATCGTCCGCGTTCACCGTCCGCGCGGAGCTCGCCCCGGATGGCCGCCTCGTGGTCTTGGGAGATGGCGTTCGTCCGTACCGCACGATGTGGACCTACCGCGAGGCGGTCGCCCTCCAGAACGATCTCGTGGAGGGCAAAGCGCTCGACCCACGCGCCACGGTATACGCCGTGACCGAGGCAACCAGAGCCCTGGACAACCCGTCGGTTGGGGCGCTGTTCGTGATGGCCGAAGAGTGCGACGTGCACGTGGCGCAGAGGGCCGTGGCGTTCCTCTCAAGGCGCGCGCCGGACCTTCGGGTTGTCGCCAACGCCGACGTGCCCGATCTGAAGGCCCTCGGCGAAGGCAGGCTAGATACGCCCGCCCTCCGAATATACGAGGGCCACGCCCTCGTCGATCCAACCTTTGGCGTGCGGGCGGCGGAGGAGCTGCAGCGCAGAGGCATGCACCTCCACCTAACGGGCGCCCGAAGCAGCAGCCAAACCAGCCTGTTCCGCGCACTGGCGCCAACCCTTTCAGTGGCAATCCCGTGCGACGGCGTGCACCAGCCCCGCGGGCGGATGAGCCTTACCGGCATCCAACGCTGCACGGACCTCCTGGTGGCCATAGGACAGATGGCGCTTGGCGGTCCAATGGAGATAGAAACGCTGCAGGTATAACGTACGCAATGCCCACGGCGTTCCAACGCTTCACGTCGCCGCATTCTCCTCGTTCCCAGGTGAGCACCGGCTCCAATGCAACCTGGCGCGGAGCCGGCAAGCGGCCTCGCAGAAGCGCCCGCCCGCGTTTCGTTCACGCCAGCCTCGTCGCCATGCTCCACTTCGGGCGGAAGGGCGCCAAGTGGCGTGCTGCTAGCCGAAGAGGGGCGGGCAGCGCACATCCCCTCTCCCACCGCCCAAGGCTGGGGAGAAGGGGATCTCCCTACGCCTCACGCACTTCTTCCACCTCCCCTCTCCCCGTAAGTGGGAGAGGGGCAGGGGTGAGGGCAACCACTCTCGCCAATCAGTTGCAGGCCAGCGGTGAGGGCGATCACTCCTAGTGTTAGGGTGATGTTAGCGCGCGTGTGCCGCCCCCGCGCGCCCGTGTCACCCACGAGTTCTCGTCGCGCAGCGGGAGCACATGACCGTGAGGAGTCGGCAAGAGCCGAGGAGAACGCGTTGGGCGAGGCGGCCATGAGGTCGCCCCGCCCAAACGCCTATGGGCAGACAATCGGAGCCAGAACGGCCCGGCCCACTGGCGAGAGACTAGTAGGCCTGGTTATCCAGCATCCACATGTTGCCGGGATATACGCCGGACACGGCCTTGAACCCGTTCACACCGTTGGGGCCCAGCGTCTGGACGATGCGGTAGTACTTCACGTGCGCATCGCAGAAGACGTAGTTGCTACCACCGGTGTGCATATCGCGGGCAACGCCCCACGTGGTGTCCCAAGTGTTCTCATCCAGACCAGGGCCGAGGACGTGGTAAGCAACGTCGATCTCGGTGTCCGAGTTGGCGTTACCAACCGCGGTGGCCTTGGGCGGGGTCTTGTTCTTGCCCACGCGGGTCATCTCCGCGATGAGGATGGTGTTGGACGTGTCCTGAACGCGGGCCAAGGCTACTGGTGCCGGCGGGTTACCGGACCGGGTCACAGGAGCGGTGGCCGAGCTGAGCTTCAGGCCAAGCAATTGGCCATTGAAGCCGTAGCTGACGATTCTGGTTTTCGGATTGCTTGCAGACACCGCCTTGCCGTTGGGCATCTGGTGCGGCGAGTACTTCTTAAGGCTGTTGCTGGGGCACTTGAAGACGCCATCGCTCTTCACGTACGTGGAGAGCTGCTGATCCCACCACGCCCAGTTGATGTTATCAGCGCCGGGCGTTTTCTGCCAGCTGTTGGGGAAGCGCTCGTCCCAGTCCTGAGCATAGTTCAGGACGGCCAAGCCCAGCTGCCGCATGTTGCTCTGGCAGGAGGACTGTCGAGCCTTCTCCCTCGCCTTGGCGAACACCGGGAACAGGATGGCGGCCAGAATCGCGATGATCGCAATAACCACCAGCAACTCGATGAGGGTGAAGCCTTTCTGTTTGCGAAGCATGCTGACTCCTCGATTTTTGCCCTTACGGGCGGCATGGGTAGGACCTACAGATGAAAAGCCGAGTCAACTGCTGATCGATGCCAGGACATCCCTCCCTCCATGGAGCACTTGCGGCAACTGCCCGCGGCGAGCGCATATGCGCCTCACCGCAGGCGTTCGCCGGGTGCTTTCCGGCTCACTCGAGGTAGTCTCGCAGTTTGCGGCTGCGGCTAGGGTGCCTCAACTTCTTGAGGGCCTTTGCCTCGATCTGCCGGATTCGCTCCCGCGTGACCTTGAAGTACCTACCAACCTCTTCAAGGGTTCGCGGATAGCCATCGTCCAAACCGAAGCGCATCTTGAGCACATCTCGCTCGCGCTCGGTCAAAGTATCCAGAACGTTGCTTATCTGCTCCCTAAGGATCAGGTTGGTGGCGGCTTCATCCGGAGACATCGCCTCTTGGTCTTGGATGAAGTCCGCCAGGTGGCTGTCGTCCTCCTCGCCAATCGGTGTCTCTAGTGAGAGGGGCTCGGGCGCGATCCGCACTATCTCGCTCACCCTCTCGACCGGCATGCCCATCTCTTTGGCGATCTCATCCACCGTTGGCTCTCGGCCAAGCTCTTGCTGGAGGGAGCTGGATGCCTTCACCAATCGGTTGATCGTCTCGACCATATGGACCGGTATGCGGATGGTGCGGCTGTGGTCCGCGATGGCCCTGGTGATGGCCTGCCTGATCCACCAAGTGGCATATGTTGAGAATTTGTAGCCTTTTCTGTAATCGAACTTTTCGACTGCTCGTATTAGCCCTATGTTCCCCTCTTGGATGAGGTCTGGAAATGCCATTCCGCGCCCGCTGTACTTCTTGGCAATGGCCACGACGAGGCGCAGGTTGGCCCGTATAAGAACGTCTTTGGCTTTCTGAGCGCTTTCTATTATTCGGTTAAGCCGATCGATCTCCTCCTGAGGGAGCTCTTGGCTTTTGTCGCGAAGCTTCTGACGCGCGCGCTCGCCAGCTGCGATTCGCTTGGCAAGCTTTATCTCCTCTTCGAAGCTGAGGAGGGGGGTGCGGCCTATCTCCCGGAGCCACATGCGCACCGAGTCGTCCATCGGACCTTCGGCGGCGGCCAGGTCCTCTTCGTGAGCGCCTGAGTCTCCGGAGATGCTGCCGTGGGTGTGTTCGGCCGCTTCTCCGCCCTTGGATCTATCTATAATCTGTATGCCTTCCTCGTGGAAGGTTTGGAGTATATCTTCAAACTGCTCGGCGTTCAGGTCTTCGTGTCTGCTTAGGGCCTCGCTCACCTGGTCGATGGTCAGGGCGCCCTTCTCCTTACCTTCGTCCAGGAGCCTGCGCACGTCCGAGTTTTCACGCAGCTCTTGGGGTGTCACGGCGGTACCTCACTTCCTAGCAAATCCCTTGAGGGAGCGGCCCATCTCCTAGGCGTGTAACTGACGCGCCAAACGGTTTATGCGCTCTAATTCGTCGTGATCCGGGATTTCCCCTTCACGCATTCTGCGCTTCAGCTCTCGCACCTGCTCCAGCTCTTGGTGTGCAATCACGAGTTCTATGCATTCTGCCAGCGCCTCGCCCGTGAGGGGCGGCGCCGGGTTGGCAGATAGGCGAGCAGCTAGCGATGCACCCGCCTCGCCCTCCATGCGCCATGTGGCAACATCCCAGCCGTCATCGGCCAGGTGCGAGCTGATGAGGGTTGCCAACTCCCTCAGCTCGCCATCCTCAAACTGCTCCGGTCGCAAAGCTGCAAATGCCTGCTCCGCCGCTGCTCGGCTCTCCAGGCAAGACCTGAGGATTTCGGCCTCGGCCAGGTAGATTCTGCGTGCCTGTCCGGGTGGCAAGTGGCCCACCGCCACGCGCTTCAGCGGTTCTGCCCCCTCCGCCATTCGCGGCGTGGCGCCAGTCCGATGGTACGCGGCCACCGCTCTCCTCAGGTCTTCTTCCGCCTCCACGATGCCGCTTCCGTTTGGCCGCCACAACTCCGCCAAGCGCCGGATCCAGCGTCCGCGATCCAGGTGGTTGCGCACTCCGGCCAGCACCGGCACTGCCGCCTTGGCCAGCCGCACCACGGCTTCCTCTGTACTGGTGCCGTGCTGCCGGATGAGCAGGTCCATTCTGTAGTCCAGCACCGGCAGGGCGGCATCTAGCCTCTCGGCCAGCGCAACCGGTCCGTACTGCCGCACGTAGCTGTCGGGGTCGTGGCCGTCTGGCAGGGTGGCGACCCTGACGTCTATGCCGGACTCCTCGAACAGCGGCAGGCTCCTAAGTGCGGCGGACAGGCCCGCGGAATCGGAGTCGTACAGCAGCACCGCTCTCCGCGTATATCTACCCAACAGGATCAAATGCTCCCGGGTGAGGGCGGTACCAAGGGTTGCCACGGCGTTCTCGACGCCGGCTTTGTGAAGGGCCACGGCGTCCATATAGCCCTCAACAACCACCGCGCGGTCTTGGCTGCCGATGGCGCGCTTGGCCAGGTGCAGGGCGTACAGCACTCGGCCTTTGTGGAACAGCGGCGTTTCCGGCGAGTTCAGGTACTTGGGTGCGCCCTCCGTGTTGCCGATTGTGCGCCCTCCAAAGGCGATAACGCGCCCTTCGGGGTCGCATATCGGAAACACCACGCGGTCGCGCAGGCGGTCATACACGCGCCCTGCGCTGTTGCTGCTGGCAAGGAGTCCGGCTTTGAGCGCATCCGCCTGTGAAACGCCGTTGCGGGCGAGGTGGTTTGCCAGGGCATCCCATGCCGCCGGCGCGTATCCGAGGCGGAACCGGTCCACCGTGGCACGATCCATACCGCGCTCTTTGAGGTAAGCGACGGCGTGGGGGCTCTTGAGCAAGGTTCGGCTGTAGAAGGTGCAGGCCATCTCACAGGCCGACCTAAGTCTGTCTCGCTCGGAGGAGGCTTTGGCTCGAGCGGGGCTTTGATCAAGGGGCACGCCGACGTGCTGGGCGAGCCTCTCCAGCGCCTCTCGGAAGGTGAGGTTCTCCGCCTTCTGCAGAAACGCGAAGACGTCTCCGCCAGCGCCGCAGCCGAAGCAGTGCCAGAACTGCTTCTCCTGGTTTACCGAGAAGGAAGGGGTTTTCTCCTGGTGGAACGGGCACAGTCCCTCCCAGTTACGGCCTGCCTTGCGAAGCCGCACGTAGGCGGAGATGACGTCCACTAGGTCAACTCGCCGCTTTACCTCCTCAACCGGGTCTCTCGATCGCACAAGTCACTCCCCCACCCCATCCAGTCGGACAGATGACAGCAGCCGGCGCCCAAGCAGGCGCCGGCTGACCCACAACAGCCGGTTGGTACGCAAGGGCGTCCGCCACCGCGTCCTAGCGTTGCGGAGGGGCACTCTCCTGGCCCGCTCCAGGCAGCGCCCACTCAGATGCACAGCCTTACGATCTCACCTCCGCCACCACAATGCGCACAACCTTGAGGTTGCGAAGCTGGAAAGCCACGTGGTACTTGTCCTGGTAGCTGATTGTGGTGATGTTGCCCTGCTGGAACTGGGTGTCCGGCGGGCCGTACAGGCGCAGCACCTTCCCGTAAGGGTCTCCCAACGTAACGCCTTTGGAGGTGCGAACCAACGGAGTGGGCTTGTAGCCGGTGCCCGCAATCTCCACCACGCGTCCGTCTTCGTCTAGCCGGAACTCCACCATGCAATGCTGCTTGGGCATGTTATACACCCAGGTTACCAGCAGCTCTTTGGGCGCGCTGAGGTCCGCGCCTGGAGAGGTGCCAACCCCGCCCACAACGCCCTCCTGGCCGAGCTCCGTATCTCCGGGGGCGGGAAGCGCACCAGGACCGCTAGGGACGCCGGGGATGGCCGCGACCGGTGCTCCCGGGCTGTACCCCATGGGGCTAACGCCACCGCCCGGATACGGGTTCCTGTACGAGGCGTACGGATTCACGCCAGGGGCCCCCTCCGTTGCAGGCGGATATGGGCCGGCGGGGCCCGTGGGGCTCGCATTGGCCGTTGCCGCCGCCACCGATGCATCCACCGCGCCCGTTATGCCGTTAACCGCCCTGCTAGGGTTGCCGTACTTGCGAAGAACAATCAGACCCTTGGAACCAACCGTGATGCCGGCCAAGCTGCGCTCCGGCCGCTGCCACTGCGCCTGCGCTGCCGTGGCCATCCACAGGGCACCGCCAAGCCAACATGCTAGGAGTACCACTCTCCGAAAAGTGAACATCACCAAATCGCTCCCTTCGAAGGGGGACCGGAATCCGGCTAGCGGGGACTCCCCATTGCCGATCCCATGTACATCTATATTGTCGCACAACGCCGTAGCCAAGTTACCTGGACCACTCTCCTGAACGGGCTCTTGCCATTCGCTATTTCGGCGGGACGGCGCCAACTCCTCCTCGCCTAGAGGAGCCGCGCAAGTTTCGTGCACCACCAGCAGAGGGAGGCAACGACCGCCCGCCGTCGAACTGGGGCCTGGCCAAACCAGCCACCTGCAAACGTTACGCTGCGTTCCGGGTCCACCGAAACGCCTGGCTCTCGAAAGGCACGGAAAGGGACAATGGGCACACAGAAGGTTAAGATTGGCGTCATCGGGTGCGGCAACATCAGCCCAGCCTACTTCAGGGGATGCTCCTACTTCGGCATTCTGGAGACGGTTGCATGTGCGGACCTGGATATGGACAGGGCCGTGGCCAGGGCCAAGGAGTTCGGCGTGCCACGGGCGTGCACGGTCGATGAGCTGCTGGCCGACCCCGAGATCGAGATCGTGGTGAACCTCACCGTCCCCAAGGCGCACGCCACCGTCGCGATTCAGGCGTTGGAGGCGGGCAAGTCGGTATACAGCGAGAAGCCCCTGGCGCTTACCCGCGAAGAGGGCCGCAAGGTGCTGGAGCTGGCCAAAAGCAAGGGCCTGCGCGTGGGCAACGCTCCAGACACCTTCTTGGGGGCTGGCATCCAAACGTGCCGCAAGCTGATCGATGACGGCTACATAGGCGAGCCGATCGGGGCCTTCGCCGCCATGATGTGCCACGGCCACGAGTCTTGGCACCCGGACCCCGAGTTCTACTACGAGGTGGGCGGCGGTCCTATGTTCGACATGGGGCCTTACTACCTCACCGCGCTGCTGGTTCTGATGGGCCCAGTGGCAAGGGCAACGGGCTCCGCGCGCATCACCTTCCCGGAGCGGACCATAACAAGCCAGCCGAAGCGCGGCAAGAAGGTGAAGGTTGAGGTGCCCACGCACATCGCTGGGGTGATGGATTTCAGTAGCGGCGCGATCGGCACCATCACCACCAGCTTCGACGTCTGGGCCGCCAACCTGCCGTGCATTGAGATATATGGCACGGAGGGGTCCCTCAGCGTTCCGGATCCAAACGGGTTCGGGGGACCGGTGCGCGCGTGGCGAAACGGGGAGTGGAAGGAGATCCCCCACGCCTTCCCATACACCAGCCCCGGACGCGGCGTGGGAGTGGCGGATATGGCGTACGCGATCCGAAACGGCCGCCCGCACCGCGCCAACGGCGAGCTAGCATACCACGTGCTAGACCTGATGCACGCCTTCCACGATGCCTCCGCCACAGGCAAACACGTGGAGATTGAAAGCACGTGCGAGCGCCCCGCGATGCTTCCCACCGGCCCAATCGAAGAGGCGCTAAAGCAGTAGCCCCAACGCGAGCCTGGGTGGCCTCCCCGCGTTGGGAGGTCGCCCATGCTCCAACGTCCACCGTACGGCGGACCCGCGGCCATCCCGCGCGGCCGCACCCCGTCAGAACCGCTCCATCCCCATCCCCCAAGCCGTTGCTGTGCGGGCTGGAGGCCGCCGCCGTAGCGAACGCGCCACAATCGCTCCGTCCGCTTTCACCCGTTGCTACCCCCCTTGCCATCCGCGAACAACTGTGCTACAATGTCGTAGTCGAACAGCAGTTCGTGCACTTGGCCCAAGCCCGTTTCGGGGAAGGAGCAAACAGACTGCCACTCACCGCTCGGCCACAGCGTGCGCGATTGCGCCCACCGTTAGCAGAACAAAGGGGATGCTGCTCCGTTCTTATACAACGGTGCGTCGCGCTGCCGTGCCGAATCGTCTCTGCCAAGACGCCGCCACGCAAACCTGCCGATGGCGCCCCACTCAACCTCTTGGCGGAGGGGCAACCCTCCGTGCGCCAATCCCGCACCGCCGCCTTGTGCCGGTGCCACTCTCCATTCCCAGCTACCGAAAGAGACGAAGGGGTGACACTGTGGCAGAAGCTACATCAACTTTCCATTACGCAGCCCTGGTGCGCGATCTCGAAGAGCGCCTGATCCGCCTGTGGGACACAGATCCATCCGCCAACGCCGAGCTCCGCGGAAGCGAGCAGCCCACACCGGACGCCGTCCCGCCCAGCGATCCAGAGCGTGGGTGCCTCGCAGAGGCGGTGGTCTGCATTGGATAGCGGCCAGGCAATGCCGATCGCTCCATTCCAGCAGTGGGATGGGAGCTAACAGCAAAAGCACAGAGGTCCAGAGGAGGGGCGCCGCGAAGCGCCGAGGGTGCCTTTGCCCCAGCTCGTTGGCGCGAAGGGCTGGGGCGGTGCGCGTTGGAACGAGCCAAGCCCGCGGCCCGTGGTTTGCCTCGTATCGGCTCTCCGGGGCCTCACAAGGAGGGCAGGAAGCAAGGAAGGGCGCACCCAGTCCCTTCCTTGCCTTCTCGCCACATGCTATCGCCTTCCCGGCCTTTGCATTTGCTCTGTTACCCATCCCTCACTGAGGGGAATGCCCATCCTCCCGTCGAAACAGTGCTGAGGGAGCGGCATCTCCCCGAAAGGAGTGGGTGGCAGTATGGCTCATAACCCTAGACTTATCGCGCTATCCGTGTTTTGCATCGCCGCCCTAGTGCTCGGCAAGGCGCCATTGGCCGCAACCGCGCCTCCTCCCACCCCCGTCGGCGGCTCGTTTTTCGACCAGTTCGATGATCCCAAGCTGTTCAACGATCCGGTGAAGTCCCGGTGGAAAACCAGCGGCACCGTTACCGTTGCCAACGGCACCGTAACCATCGGCAACCCCGCCAACAACATGGAGAACGTCTGGATCATCAGCGCCGCGGAGTACAAGGGCAGCTTCACCATGGAGGTGCGAGCCCGCCTCCTCAGCCAGCCACGTATGTGGGGTGGATACGGCCTCTGGTTCCGCATGCCCAGCATTACCGGCATCTACCGCGACGGCGGGTCCGGCTACACCTTCGACTACGTGTACGGCTACCGCGGGGCCACCCTCCTCCGATGGCCCAACTCGTATCCGATCGGACCCAAAGCCCCCATCGCAATAGACGGCAGGTGGCACGTGCTGAAGGTGGTGGCCAGGGGCAGCCAGTTCCAGTGCTTTGTGGATGGCCAGCTTGTAACACAGGGCACCGATAGCCAATACCCAAGCGGCCACCTCGGCATCGGCACTTGCTACCGCGGCTGCGTTCAGGTGGACTGGGTGAGGGTTACCGTGCCATAATCCGGCTACAATTGCCGAACTCATCTCACATCCGGCCTGAGTAATCCCGCCCAAGCAGGTGGCGCTTTCTTGCTCCCAACCGATCCGTATCTTGGCTGCCCGGTGCCTGCCGCGGCTCCCGTCGCGGCCGCCAGCAGCTTGGCGAATACGCAACTTACGCTATGTTCATGCTTTTGGAGGTGTACTGGTGCGTTTGTGCAGAGGCGCGGCGATGATATCAGCCGCCAGATTGGTGCCACTTTCGCCGCAGCGCAGCCCCCACCGCCCAACGCCCACCGGCGCTCGCGCCTCGTGCATCCTGGTCTGCCTGGCGCTTCTCGTGGCAATCGGTGGGCCGGTTGCCGCACAGGGCGCCGCGGGCAGCAACGGAAACGGCGGCAACAACGGCGCCACCGCAAACCAATCGCTCGATATCCAGGTGGGCCCGCAGGGCGTCTCGGTGTTTGCGGTGGGCGTAGACGCGGCGGAGTTGTTCGTTGCGCTCGGCGAGAAGACGAACACCAAGATCATCGTGGACGACCTGGTGAACCGCAAGATAACGGTGAACCTGGTTAACCACAAGCCCGCAGACATCATCTCGGACATAGCCGCCGCATACGGGCTCTCCGCCGTCCAGCAAGATAACGGCGTCTTCATGATAAGCGAGGGCATAGCCCGCAACCCCTCGTCTTACCTCCTCACCGATATCGGCTCCATCACCACCAAGTACGTGCTGGCACCAAACGCCAAAGGCCTCCTTCCCGTCTTCCTCCAGGATCACGTGAAGTACAACCAAGAGCAGAACGCCGTCGTCCTGTCTGCACCTAAGGACGTGCTCGCCAAGTTCCAGGAAGACATCCAGCAGTTCGACGTGCCCGCTGCCCAGATCATGTTCGATACCTTGATGGTGGAGATGACCACCTCCGGCGCCAAGGACATGAACGCCATCCTCTCGCTCTCAAACGCCAGCGACGCCGCAACCAGCGATTCGATGCAGGGCCAGATCACGTACCGATCCGTCGGTCAGCTTCCCAAGGACTTCTCCGCCAAGCTGAAGGCGCTGGTAGAGAAGGGCGAGGCTAGGGTAAGGGCCAACCCGCGCATCGCAACCGTAAGCGGGCAGCAGGCCGAGATCTTCATCGGCCGGCAGCGGTACCTGAGCACCCCCGTGGAGGTGCGTCAGCAAGACGGCGGCGACGGTGGCGGCCGCCAGGTCAACTTCATCGACGCAGGCATACGGCTGCAGCTAACGCCCTACACCGGCGGCGAGGGCGAGATCATCGCGGAGGTGAAGCCGGAGATCTCCGTCTTCGGTGCGCTAGACCCGATCACCCACCTCCCCGAGAAGAGCACCCGCCGCGCCGAGACCGTGGTCCGCGTGAAGGACGGCGAGACGATTATCATCGGGGGCCTCACCCAGAACGAGGAGCGCACCAACCGAAGCAAGATCCCGGTACTCGGCGACATCCCCATCGTCGGCCAGCTGTTCCGTTCCGCCGTCGTGCGCACCACCCAAACGGAGCTTGCCATCTTCGTCACCCCGCACATACTCAGCCAAACGGGCCACGCGAATCCAGACGAAGAGCGCGCGCTCAAACAGCGCTTCATGCTGGACGAGCAGAGCAGCCCAGCGCCGGTGGAGCACCCTCGTTAGCCCGGTGGCGTGCAGATGCGAGCGAGATCAACAACCCCACAACACCAAGCCGCCACCAGATTGCCGCGGGTTCTGCTTCTCCTGGCGCTGCTGTGCGCGTGCCCACTGGCCCTCGCGCAGCCCGTCGGCCCGCTGGCTCGCACCGGCAGCGCCTTCGTGAACCTGGTCTCAGTCCGAACCATGCGCCTCGCCAACGCCACGAGGGTCGAGATGCGCTTCGATGGCACCTTCGAGTTGTGGGCAGACCCAGTCGAACGAAAGTGGGTCGATTTCAGCCTACCAGACGAGCCTTTTGCCCAAACCCAGGCCATCAGCTTCCGCGTTGTCAACGCCAGGTCGCAGGCGGGCGCTTTCTTCGACGTAAGCAGCTACCCGGTAAGCCACGTTGAGGTATCGGTGCCAGTTGGTGCCACCGAGGGCATAGGTCTAGACGTTACTGTGCAGCTATACGTGCCTGCCACCTTCGGAGGCCTAACCGTAGAGCGCCAGGACTGGAGCGGCTGGCACGTGCACCCGCCGGCTTTCTATATCCAAGAGAGCCAGGACCGCCGTGGTCTGATCATCACCGTCACCAGCGACCGCCAAGGAGAGCCGCCCCTGGTCCGCAAATCTGAGGCAGATGCCGCTAAGCTGCGCAGGAAGCTGGACATCAGAATGGTTGGCGGCATGCTCAGCGTGGACGCCGTGAACGCCGACCTCCACTCGTTTTCGGAGGCACTTGCCGCAGCCACCGGCCAGCAGATAACCGTGGACGACGATGCACAGCGCATGGTCAGCGTCTTCATGCCCGCCACAACCCTCGAGGAGGTGCTCGATGCGCTGTGCAAGGGCTACTCTCTCACATCCATGCAGGTGGGCGACTCCCTGGTGATCGCCCAAGCCGGTCCCACCGCTGGAAGCCGCTTCGTGGCCCTCCACACCAGGACGGTGCCCCTCCGCTACATCCGCGCCGAGGCCGCCGTGGACTTGCTACCGGTGTTCCTTCGCCGTTTCATCCGCCCAGCACAAGACGCCAACGCCGTGGTCATCAGCGGGCCCACTTACCTGGCCGATAAGGTCCAGGCGGATTTGGGCAAGCTGGACCGGCCCGGCCCGCAGATGGAGGTGGAGGTGACCGCAGTGGACCTGTCGCACGCGGCCGACCTGGAGGCGGCGCTGGAACTGAGCGCGGCAACCAACGCATTGTCCGCCGCAACCGGCTCCGATGCCGGCGACGTGTGGTATAGCACCACCGGCCAGCTCAGCGCCGAATACGCGGCTAGGCTGCACGCCATTGCAACCGCAGATAGCACCCACGTGCTGGCCAGGGCGCGCGCCTCCGTGTCCAACGGGAAGACCGCCAAGCTGTTCGTGGGCACCACCAGGCTCATCCAAGTGCGCTTCATGAATTACTACGCTCCCGGCCCGCCCCGGCAGGACCAAACCATCATCAACGTGGACATCGGCACCAAGCTCAGCGTTACGCCCTGGAGCGGCGGAGACGGCAACGTCACCATCACCCTCGAGCCGGAGGTGGTGAACATGACCTCACGCGACCCAGTTACCGGCCTGCCGTCCATCCTAACCCGTCGGTATCGCGGAACCGTTCGCACCCGCGCGGGCGACACCGTGATAATAGGCGGCCTGAAGCAGCGCGTGGAGTTGCCGGTGACGCGGAAGATCCCGGTTCTCGGAGACCTCCCGCTCATCGGCTGGATGTTCAGATCTAGGCGTAAGTCGGTCGATACTTCTGAGATAGCCCTACTGGTAACGCCGCGGCTAATCGGCGATGGAAAGGTAGCACGCTCGATCGCCCCGGCGGCGCCTGGTGGTGAAGCAAGCTAGTGAGAAAGGACTGATTCCACATGATGCGGAGAGCGGGGCTTAAGATCTACCTGGTGCTGGTTGTGCTGGCGGCAGCTGCCACAGACGCGCAAGCCGTCACCTACACCAACATAACCGATGTAACCGCGCAACAGCTCTCGAACGGCGTGCAGATAACCGTCAGGTCGGACGGCGTGCTCGAATGGCGGTTCGCCAACGGCCTAGGCTGGCACGACATGGGCGAACGGAAGGTAGATCGCGTCGCCCTGAGGTTCCCAGGGGCGCGCTACAACGGCAAGTCGTTCATTGACGTCTCCATGTTCCCCGTGTCTTACGCCCAGCTGGCGATCCCACAAGACGCCAAAGAGGGAGTGGGTGTGGTGATGACCGTGATGATGTTCCAGCCATCCACGTTCACCGTCAACCAAAGCCCGGACCAGCAGAGCGTAATCATCACAGTTAACAGCGAGCGCACGTTGGAGGCCTCCCGAAGGAGGGCGGGCTCCATCTCCGCCGCCGGATCGGAATCCAAATTGGACGTTCAGTACGAGAACGGCCTGCTTACCGTGCACGCCACCCGCGCCAACCTGCACGTGGTGATGGCGGAGATAGCGAGGAAAACCGGCACGGAGATCGCCATCGACGACCACGAGCTGGTGTTCACCGACGACGAGAGGAAAAGCGGTGGCAAGTTGGTGAGCTGCAACCTCGAGAAGATGCCCGTGGAAGACGTCATCCGCAGCATCGCAAGCGGCTACGGCTTGGCGCTCTCCAAGGTCCGCGGCATCTACATGCTGGCGCAGGGTCTACCACAGGACCTTGCCACCTACCACCTCTCCGGCACCCGCTCCTACTCCATGAAGTACCTAAGGGCGCAGGCCGCGTCCGGCTTGCTGCCAACCTTCCTCTTCCAGTACCTGCACACCAACAACGAGCAGAACGCGGTGGTGGCCAGCGCACCCACCCAAATGCTGGACAAGATTGGCCAAGACCTGCAGAAGGTGGATACCGCCTCCCCGCAGATCATGATCGAGGCGCTGGCGGTGGAGTTCTCCGATACATCCGACCTGACCCGTGCCCTCCATCTAAGCTTCACCAGCCCCACCGCTGAGGCCAACTCGGACTCCGCCACCGGCGACCTCCTGTACCACACGGTCGGAAAGCTGCCCCGGGAGTTCAACGCCGCCCTGGATGCCCTCGTGGCCGAAGGCAAGGCCCGAATCCGCTCCAGGCCTCGCATGGCCGCCCTCAACGGCCAGACGGCAGACCTGTTCATCGGCTCCCAAAAGTTCATCCTCGTCAAATACATCGAGTTCGGCACAACCACGGAGAAGATCCAGGGCATCGATGTGGGCGTGAAGCTACGGGTCACTCCGTGGACTGGCGGTACCGGCGAGGTGACAACCAGGATCGAGCCGGAGGTAAGCAACATCAGCGAGGTGGACCCACTGACCGGCCTGCCGGTGCTCTCAACCCGGCGCGCGGAGACCACCGTGCGCGTCAAAGACGGCGAGACGGTGATGATCGGCGGGCTGGTGCTCAAGCAGCAGTTCGACACCAAGCGCAAGATACCCGTTCTGGGCGATATCCCGTTCCTTGGATACGCGTTCCGCAGCCGCGCCAAGGAGACAACCAGCTCGGAGCTGGCCATCTTCATCACGCCGCACATCCTCACCGAAGACGGCCGCCTCAAGGACACGAAAGAGGAAGAGCGCATCCGTCAGCAGATGCACCAACAGGAATCTAACTGACGCCAGCGGGGGCAGGGTTTCGCCCCGCCCCCGCCGGGCGAAGGGGCCGGGCCTATGGAGCCTCTGCTTGGCGTGGGGGCCCGCGCAGGCGCGTCGCAAGCCCAGCATTGCCGGATGCGTGGGGCATAACAACATGGCAAGCACGTGCCGCATGTGCCCAGACGTGTGCTCCAGCAGTGCCAAAAGCGCCAAGCGCCCTCCAGGAGCGCACACGCCGCGCGCCGAATCGGTTTACTGCCGGCCTCCTCCCAGAACCGCTCCCCTTCGCCGGCGAAAGGTGGATCCGTTCGTGCCTGTCATGCTTGATGAGATCCATGAGCAGCCCGATGCGTTCGCCCGCGCCATCAGCCTGGAGTCACGGTCCGCTGCCGCCATTGCGGAGGACGCCAAGCGTCGCGGCGTTGGCTTGGTGATGCTGGCGGCGCGGGGAAGCTCGGACAACGCCGCCATCTTCGGCAAGTACCTAATCCAGATCCAGAACAGCCTGCCAGTCTGCCTTGCATCCCCCTCCGTTTTCACGTGCTATGGGGCGCGGATGGACCTGAGCCGAGCGCTGGTGGTGGGTATAAGCCAATCTGGCGAGGCCCCCGACGTCACGCAGGTGTTGCTGCGGGCCAGCGAGATGGGAGCGCTCACGGTCGCCATCACCAACACGGAGGGTTCGCCGCTGGCCAGCGCGGCCGACCACGTGCTGCTGTGCAGAGCCGGCCAGGAGAGAAGCGTGGCCGCCACCAAAACGTTCATGAACAGCTTGGCAGCCATCTACCTGCTTAGCGCCGCCCTCGGGGGGCATGACAGCAGCCTCGCCGGGGACCTTCGTACCTTGCCGGACTGGATGCGCGCCGTGCTCTCCCTAAGCGATGCCATCGCCAGCAAGGTGGACCGCTACCGATACCTCCAGGAGTGCGTGGTGATCTCGCGCGGCCTCAACCTCACCACCGCCCTCGAGGCCGCCCTCAAGCTAACCGAAACGTGCTACCTCGTCGCCGAGCCGTACAGCGCTTCCGACTTTCAGCACGGCCCCATCGCCATGGTGGACGAGGGCTTCTGCTGCATCCTGTTCGCCCCCGACGGCGTCTGCCTGCCGGACATGCGCCAGATGGTTCATCGCCTCAAAGAGCGCCGCGCCGAGGTGGTTGCCTTCTCCGCCGACGACGAGGTCCTGGCGGCGGCTACCATCGGCTTCAGAATGCCGCCGGGCATCCCGGAGATCCTGAGCCCCCCGCTGTACGTGCTAGCCGGCCAGCTGTTCGCCTGCCACCTCTCCGTGGCGCGCGGCCTCGATCCGGATAGCCCCAGAGGCCTGCGAAAGGTAACCCGCACCTGGTAACTGCCACATCCCGAACTGGAGCCGCCAATGCCCATCAACCGTGATCGACTGCTCAGCGAGTTCCTGGACCTGCTCCGCATCGATAGCCCGCCGCTGAGGGAGGGGCGGATTGCAGGTTACCTCGAGGAGGCCCTCCGCTCCATGGGCTTCTCCTGCCAACGAGATGGCGCCGGCGAGGCCCTGGGCGGCCAAACCGGCAACCTCATCGCCTACAAGCCGGGACCCGTAAGCGCCCAGCCGTTTTTGCTGAGCGCCCATATGGATACCGTGCAACCCACGGGCGACCTCGAGCCAGTGGTTGAGAACGGCGTGGTCCGCAGCACAGGTGACACTATCCTCGGCGCCGACGACAAGGCATCAATCGCCGTCATCCTCGAGGCCGTCCGCGCCCTCGACGAAGACAAAGCGCCCCGCGGCCCCGTCGAGATCGCTTTCTCCATCTCCGAGGAGACCGGTATAAGGGGCGCCAGAGCAATGGACCTCTCGCTTCTTAGATCGCGCGTGGGCTATGTGCTGGACTCGGGCAAACCCACCGGCGGCCTGGTGACCTCCGCCCCCACCCACGACGTGCTGACAGTTCACTACCGCGGCAAGACGGCGCACGCAGGCGCCCAGCCGGAAGCGGGCGTAAGCGCCATCCGCGCCGCCGCAATCGCCATCGCTGGCATGCGGCTGGGCAAGATCGACGAAGAGACCACCGCGAACGTTGGCACAATTCGCGGCGGCCAGGCCACGAATATCATCCCCGACTTCGTGGAGGTGAAGGCGGAGGCGCGCAGCCGCAACGAGGCCAAGTTGGACGCTCAGGTGCAACACATGGCAGAGGCGTTCCACAACGGCGCCGCGGCCGTGGGCGCCCAGGTGGAGATCGAGATCGAGCGTGCCTACCACGCCTACCACATCCCCGACTCCGATCCGCTGGTCCAGTGGGCCCTGGAGGCGGGCCGACGGGCGGGCCTCAGCCCCGGTACCCGCCCTGGCGGTGGCGGCAGCGACGCGAACGTCTTCAACGCAAAGGGGCTCCGCGCCGTGGTGATGGGTGTGGGCTACGAAGACGTCCACAGCACCGACGAACACGTGGCCGTGGATGACCTGGTGCAGGCCGCTCAGATGGTGTATCAGCTGGCCCTGGTGGTGGCCGAACATGCCAAGTAGGTTCGGCTGCCCCGAGGTGTGAGTTCCGTGCTGAACGCAGCCATAGGTACGGTGTGTGAGGTTTTGGAAGACCTCGATGACCTTCAGCGCGTCGCCGTACGCTTGAATGACGGCGCGCAATCCAGGTGCATATGCTACCCCACGCTCTCCGGCCGCGTCGCCGCTGGCGACCGCGTGCTGGTCAACACCACCGCGGTGGACCTCAAGCTCGGCAGCGGAGGCTGGGATTTCGTGGTGGCAAGTTTGGCGGGTCCGGAGAGTGAGAGCCACGCGCCGGGCCCGGGACACGTGATGAAGCTCCGTTACACTCCCCTTCAGCACGCCGTCTTGGCCTGCGAGGAGGAGGCATCTCCACACCACGCCGCGCTGGCAGAGGCCCAATCGATTGGCGGAATGCCGGTGGTGGCTGGCCAGCTCCACAGCCAGCTGGCGCCCATCGCCATCGGATTGGCGTTTGGCGCAAGGCAGCTCGGGTTGCCGCCACCTCGCGTAGCCTACCTCATGACCGACTCTGGCGCCCTCCCAGTGGCCCTCAGCGGCGCGGTGCGGAGCCTTAGGAGCGCAGCGCTCATCGCCGGCACAATATCGGTGGGCCAGGCGTTCGGTGGGGACCTTGAGGCCGTGAACGTGTATTCCGGGCTGCTCGCGGCTCGGTACGCGATGGGAGCCGATGTGGCCATCGTGTGTCAGGGGCCCGGCAACGTTGGCACCGGCACGCCGATGGGCTTCGGCGGCATGGACATGGCAGTCACCATCAACGCTGCCGCCGCGATTGACGGCACCCCGATCGCCGCTGCCCGCGTCAGCTTCGCAGATCCCCGCCCCCGCCACCACGGAATCAGCCATCACACGGTAACGGCGCTCTGCACTGGCGCCTTGGCCTCGGCGCTGGTGCCCCTGCCCGCTGAGCTCATCGACGATTCGCGCCTCTCCGAAGGGCTGGCCGCCATCGCATCCGCGCACACGGTCCGGCCGGTTGATTGCCCTGCCCTTCTTGATGAGCTGCGCGCCTCGCCGGTGCCGTTGAGCAGTATGGGGCGGCGCCTGCAGGACGACCCCTGGTTCTTCGTGACTGCCGCGTGCGCCGGGGTGGCGGCGGCACAGGAGCTGGCGCAAGCTCATCCGGCTGATAGGGAGGCCTAGCGTGACGGGCTTTCCCCTCTGGGAGAGGCTGCTTCAGCTGGTGCTGGCCTGCATTCTGTGCGGCCTCATCGGATGGGAGCGGGAGCGCCACGATCGGCCCGCCGGGCTCCGTACGCACATACTGGTGGGAGTTGGCGCTGCGCTCATCAGCATGGTGTCGCAGGCGTACTTCGGCCCCGGCATCGACGCAAGCCGCATAGCCGCCCAGATAGTGAGCGGGATCGGCTTCCTCGGCGCGGGCACCATCATTCGCCAGGGCAGCGCCATACGCGGCCTCACCACCGCCGCCAGCTTGTGGACCGTTGCCGGCATAGGCATGGCGGTGGCCCGCGGCGGGATGCTGTACAGCGTGGCGGTGGCCGCCACGGCGTTGGTGTTCGTCGTGCTCACCGTCCTTGACCGCCTGGAGCACATGCTTGTAAGCAAGCACCTGTATCGCCGCCTAAACGTTGCCTTTGCCGGCGAGCGTGATCGGGAGCAAGAGCTGCTCTCAGCACTGCGCGGCATGGGCGTGCAGATGAGAGCGATTGAGCGAACCGCCCGCCTGATGGAGGGCGAACGGCAACTTAGTCTGGACCTGCGAATACCCGCAGGCATGACCACCACCGTGCTGGAGGATCGCTTGCTTGGGCTTGACTGGGTTCGAGCCGTGAGCTGGGAGTGAGGTAGCGTTGGCCAAAGGCGGTCCACCGAAGACGGCAACCGTTCGGGTGAGGGTGCAGCCGCGGGCCTCCACAAACCAGGTTGTTGGCGTGCGGGACGGCGTGCTCTGCGTAAGGCTCACTGCTCCGCCAGTGGAGGGCGCGGCGAACCAGGCGTGCGTGGAGTTCGTGGCGGAGGCGCTGGGGTTGCGGCGCTCCCAGGTGAAGATCGCCTCCGGCCAGAAGTCGCGAGATAAGGTGCTTGCGGTGGAAAGCATCACCCAAGCCCAACTAGATGCTGCCCTGAGCAAGCTCGCATCCAGCATGGCGGGCGCGCCCACCAGCACAGAGTAGCAGATGCCACACCCAGCTAGAGCCGCCGCCATTGGTTGACTAGACGCAGGTAGTGTACCCTAAAGTGTGCAAAAACGGTGAGGGTGCTTGCCCTAGCCGGCGAAGGAGTGTCTGTAAGGGAAACGCTCCAACGAGGAAAGGAAGCACCCATGCACAGAGGAACGATTCTGTCCGGGCCCCTAGCTGGCCTGCTTGAGGGCGCAGGAGTTGAGGCAGGCGATGAGCTGATGGACATGGTGCGCAAGCACATGAAGGTGCTGATAGAGGAGGCACTGGACGTTGAGCTGACGCGCTACCTGGGC
>Ga0123519_10003155_pt1 | contig 27494 bp, 23 predicted proteins | sample YelNatPaOPRAMG02_FD_87396 | JGI IMG/M metagenome (GOLD analysis project Ga0123519, IMG submission 87396) | Hot spring microbial communities from Yellowstone National Park - Yellowstone National Park OP-RAMG-02 (version 2) | ecosystem: Environmental > Aquatic > Thermal springs > Hot (42-90C) ...
TCCCGCCATGCGTATCGCAGCAGGCATTCTATTCAACGTAAAGCACGTGTCGTCCCTCACCGATGCTCTGCTGCTTGCTCGTGCCGTCCTGCGCCTCTACACTTGCAGGGCATTCACAAGCTGCTCCTGAAAGGATTCCTAAATGAGAATGAAAGCGGTGTCACAGAAAGCTCTGCGTTGCGCCGTGGTGCTCGCGGTGGCGCTCGTCACGGTCGTTGCTCTCCCTGCGCAGAGCAAGCCCTATCCCACCGCCGCCCATCTGGCTCCCACGCCGCCCATGGGATGGAATAGCTGGAATCACTTCGCCGGTAAGGTGGACGAGGCCGACGTGCGGGCTGCTGCCAAGGCAATGGTGGATAGCGGCATGGCCGCCGCAGGGTACAAATACATCGTCATCGACGACACCTGGCAGGGCAAGCGCGACGCGCAAGGATTCATTCATCCCAACAGCAAATTTCCTGATATGCCGGGCCTCATTCAATACGTCCATTCGCTTGGCCTCAAGTTCGGCATCTACTCCTCGCCTGGGCCGCAAACCTGCGCGGGCTATGAGGGCAGCTACGGCCACGTCCAGCAGGATGCCGAGACCTACGCCCGCTGGGGTGTCGATTATCTCAAGTACGACCTGTGCAGCTATCTCGGCATCATGCACAAAGAGGCCGCCAACAATCCCGCCAAGGCTCTCGCCATGCAACAGGCCGCCTACCTCAAGATGTACAAGGCGCTCGCCGCTGCCGGCCGGCCCATCGTTTTCAGCCTCTGCCAGTACGGCATTGGTGATGTGTGGAAGTGGGGCCCCAGCGTCGGCGGCAATCTCTGGCGCACTACCGGCGACATCAAAGACAACTATGCCCGCATGGCTCAGATCGGCTTCGGCCAGGCAGGACTCGCAAAATACGCAGGGCCCGGCCACTGGAACGACCCGGACATGCTCGAGGTTGGCAACGGCGGCATGACCAATGAGGAGTACCGCACGCACATGTCGCTCTGGGCCATCCTTGCCGCGCCGCTCATCGCCGGCAACGATCTCAGCCACATGTCGCCCGCTACTCTCGCCATCCTCACCAACCGCGAGGTCATCGCCGTCGATCAGGACCGCCTCGGCAGGGAAGGGGATCGCGTCTCAAAGAATGGCCTGCTCGAAATCTGGGCCAAGCCTCTCACCGGCGGAGCCAAGGCCGTCGGCCTCTTCAACCGCGACACGCAGCCGCACTCCATGACGCTGCAACTTTCGGCCGTCAACTTTCCGCCGCACGCGCATCTGCGCGACCTGTGGCGGCAAAAAACCGTGCACGCCCATCATGGCGCTTACACCGTTACAGTTCCAGCCCATGGAGTGGTCCTGCTCAAGCTCACGCGTTGAGCGCTCATTGACAAAATGGATGCGCGCCGTCCCATTTTGTGACGAATCCCTTTCTATCCCGCCGCGCATCGCCCCACACGTGCGATGCGCGGCGTAGAATATCTGGTTACGGGTCATGCAAGGAACTCTTTCTCCCCCGTACCTATTAAATATGAGTGCTACCCGACTGGAACCGAACCCGACTGAAGTTGCCGCCGCTTTTCAACGCGAACAGATCTTTGATCACTACCGCCGCTGGGGCTACCTTGAGGCGCAGCTTGACCCGCTCGGCCAGTACCTTGCGCCCGCGCCCATCGATGGCGAAGTCTCTGAAGGCGCCGGCGCGGAGGAAGCCCGCCGCTATTACTGCGGCACGGTCGGCGTGGAGTTCATGCACATTCCCTCCGCCGAGCGCCGCCGCTGGCTCCAGCAGCGTCTTGAGCGCGAGCCCGAAAAGACCGCGCCCGAGGTGCAGCAGCGCATTCTCGACGACCTGACCCGCGCGGACATCTTCGAGCAGGTCATCCAATCCCGCTATCTCGGCACCAAGCGCTTCTCGCTTGAGGGCGTCACCTCGCTCATTCCGTTTCTTGAGGAGCTGTTGCACCGCGCCGCCGAACTGGGCGCCACCAGGAGCGTCATGGGCATGAGCCATCGCGGCCGCCTCAACGTCATGGTGAACACCTTCCGCAAGTCCGCCTCTGACATCTTCGCCAAGTTTGAAGACGTCGATCCTCGCAGCATTCTCGGCGGTGGCGATGTGAAGTACCACCAGGGCGCCACCGCGGAGCTGCCCATGCGCAACGGCTCCACGCTCTCGCTGCATCTGGTTTCCAATCCGAGCCACCTTGAGGCCGTTGATCCCATTGTGGCTGGCCGCGCCAAGGCCAAGCAGATGCGCATGCAGCGCGCCGACGGCAGTGACGGCCATGCCGGGGTGCTGCCGGTCACCATCCACGGCGACGCGGCCTTTGCCGGGCAGGGCATCTGGGCCGAGACGCTCAATCTTGCCTACGTGGACGGCTTCAACATCGGCGGCTCCATTCACATTATTGTGAACAACCTCATCGGCTTCACCGCCGAGCCGGAAGAGTCGAACTCCTCGCGCTTTGCCTCGGACATGGCCAAGCGCCTGCCGATTCCCATCTTCCACGTCAATGCCGAAGATCCCGATGCCGTCGTGCGCATCGCCGCCCTGGCCGCGGAGTACCGCTACACCTTCCGCTCTGACGTCGTCATCGACCTCATCGGTTATCGCCGCCACGGCCACAGCGAGGTGGATGACCCCACCATCACGCAGCCGCTGCGCTACGCCCGCATCAAAGAGCACCCGCCGCTTTATGAGATTTACGCAAAGCAGATCGGGGCTGACGTCTCGGCGCGCGTCAAGGAACTGCAGGCCGAGTTTGGCGAGGCGCAGAAGGCCGCGCAGAAACTCGATAAGCAGCCGGTCGTCGCCAAGCTGCCGGAGTACTGGTCAGCCTACATGGGCGGCCTCTACAAAGCGGAGTATGAGGTGGAAACCGGCCTCACTCGCGAAGAGATCGCCGCCATTGCAGAGGGCGCCACCCGCGCTCCCGAGGGCTTTCACGTGCATGCCAAGATTCAGAAGCTGCTGGAGCAGCGTCTGGAGATGGGCCACGGCAAGCGCCCCTTCGACTATGGCATGGCCGAGGCCATCGCCATCGGCTCGCTGCTCAAGCAGGGAACTCCCGTGCGCATGAGCGGGCAGGACACGCAGCGCGGCACCTTTAACCATCGCCACAGCGTGCTCACCGACATTGAGAATGAGCAGCAGTGGATCCCGCTCAACCATCTTGCCGAGGGGCAGGCGCAGTTTGACGTCTACAACTCCACGCTCTCTGAGGCCGGCGTCATGGGCTTCGAGTACGGCTACAGCCGCGACTATCCCGAGTCGCTCGTGCTGTGGGAGGCACAGTTCGGCGACTTCGCCAACGGTGCGCAGATTGTCATTGATCAGTTCCTCAGCTCCGCCGAGGACAAGTGGGGTCTGCTCAGCGGCCTCGTGCTTCTGCTGCCGCACGGCTACGAGGGGCAGGGGCCGGAGCACTCGAGCGCACGCGTCGAGCGCTACCTGCAGCTTACCGCCCGCGACAACATGCAGGTCTGCCAGCCCTCAAGCGCCGCGCAATACTTTCATCTGTTGCGCCGCCAGGCCATGCGCCAGTGGCGCAAGCCGCTCGTGATCTTCACGCCCAAGAGCATGCTGCGTCATCCGGCCGCCGTCTCGCCCATCGATGCCTTCACCCAGCCGCGCTTCCAGCCGGTGGTGCCTGAGACGGAGATTCAGAACGCCGAGCGCCTGCTGCTTTGCACCGGCAAAATCGGGCATGAGCTGCGCATCGAGCGCCAGAAGCGGCAAGACACCAAGACCGGCATCCTCTTCCTCGACCAGATGTACCCGTGGCCCGAGGCCGAGCTGATCGCCGCCATGAACCAGCACCCCAACGCGCATGAGATCGTCTGGGTGCAGGAAGAGCCGGAGAACATGGGCGCGCTCTCGTTCGTGATGCCGCGCCTGCGCCGCCTCGCGCATGGCCGCCAGGTGCTCAGCGTCAAGCGCTCCGCCGCGGCCTCACCGGCCACCGGCTCGGCCAAGGCCCATGAGATGGAGCAGAAGACGCTCATTGACCTCGCCCTCAGCCACTCCCTCAAGGAGCGTCTGGCGAAGTAGCACGGCTAAAAGCTGTCAGCAGGAAGAACAGAAAGAAAAGGAGTCGCTCCCGGCCGGGAGCGATTCCTTTTGCTTTGAGGGCCGATTCCGGGGGGCGCCGAACAGGCTCCACAGCCCCGAAAATTTTCATTCATTAGTGTCCTGGAAGTTGCAGATTCTAAACGGGTTACGCGATCATTAGTCGTGTAAGTCGTTTAGAATCAATACATTCCAAGAGCAATTTCGGGCCATATTCCACCCGAAACCGGCAGGGCAACCGGGCCGGGCGGCCAGAGTCTGCCCTATAGTTTCAGGATAGCAATTTCCCTCATAATTACCGGCAGGACTCGCCCACGCATGTGGACCTCTCCTGCGAGCCCAATGACGAACTGGAAGGATCGAACTGGCTCAGAACTTTGCAGCGATTACAGTCGGCCATGCCAGCGGACCGGATTGCGGCTTCCATGAAAACAGGCAATCACCGTGAGGGAATCGTTGGGCTCGATGAGGAACATAAGAAGGTATGGGAAGTGCCGGAGGACAGCGCGTCGAACATTGCGGTACACAAGAGGGAATTGGTGAGGATTGGCTTGTATGCGCTCTACCGCAGTGTTCACCTCTGCGCGAAATCACTGCCCAAGGCCTTCGACTTCGTTTTCGTACCAGTCCTGCGCGTCCAACAGTTCATATCGGGCAGCAGGGGTGAAGTTGACCGGGTGGGTTACGGGCAACGACGCTCCAGTTCCGCTTTCAGCGCGTCCCAGGTCACGCTCTCGCGCCGGTCCGCGTCCAGGCGATCAAGACGCCGGTCCAGCTCGTCTTTCTGGGCCGCAGAAACAGGAAGCTGATTCTCTTCGAGGCTGTCCCAAAGCTGCGCAATCATATCCAGCCGCTCCGGTGGCGTCAGCCGCGAAAGCTCGTCCTGGGTGAGTCGCTCCATGCTCCGAGCATATGAAACTCCGATCCAACAGGCAAGTGCTTCCATGGCACCTCTTTTGCTTGTGTGGGGTTCAGGACAGCCCCAACCCCCTCCGACTCCTGCCGGAAATTCCCACTCCATTGGTTACCATGGAAGAAGGGGAAAACTCCGGATTCCCGCCCTCCCGCCCTCCCGTTTTCCTCTGAAATCCAGCCTCACCACCGCCGCTTTTCCCGCGCCCGGCGGCCCGCCTCACCCCGAAAAAATCCCGCCAAAAATGTGAATTCGGATTCACATTCAAAGCGAGGCCGGTAGTCTCTGCCTAAGTCGCTAAAAATGAATCAGATAGCGCGAAAATCCGCACCTTTTGCCTCGCAAGCACAAAAAAAGCACCCGGAATGTGAATTGCAATTCACATTCCGGGTGTCGTCCCTGTATTCAACAGAAACTAAATAGCTTAGCGGGTTACCGGGAGCGCGCCTCCGCCCTGTTTTGCGAAACAATGCGAATTCGCATTCACATGTTTGCCGCGAGGCGATCCGGCATCCTCAATCCCGGCAAGGCGGACGCCCTTAGAGGGCGGCGTCTTCGGCCGCTGCCGCCACCGGCTTGGCCGGCTGGCCGAGGGAGCGCGGCAGGAACTGCGGGTCGCATTGCACACCCAGATTGGTCAGCACCAGCGCCGACTTGATGAGGTTGGCGCGCTTGGTTGTCAGCTTGCGCACATGCGCGTCCAGCGCCTCCTGCGAGGCAAAGCTCTCCCAGGTCTGGCTGTGAGCGATCTTGCGATCGATCAGGTCGATGTTCTGGTAGAGATCTTTCAATTCGTAGGGAGCATGGGTATTCAGTTGCATGGAACCTCGCTGTGATTGTGGGGCCGGTGATGTGGGCCCGGTGATTCTAGGGGTGGAAACTGCGAAGAGCGGGTGGAGCGGCGGCGGATGGATCAGGCGGCCGGGGTGATGGTGAGAACTTCGATGCAAGGCTGTGGCGCGGGCTCGGGCAGCGCCGCGGGTGCAAAGTAGCCCCGCGAAATATCGGTGAGCGCCTGAGTCGCTGTCTCCTGCGTGCGCGTCGAGTCAATATGGAGCGAGCGGATGACACGGCTTGCGACGGTGACGAGAAGAAAACGATTCTCGATGCTGCGTCCGGCGGAGTACACCAGATCAGAGCGCATAAATACCTCTTTTCGCGGTAGTGGTGCGTTTGGTACTTGAGCCGGACTCGATGCCAATACCGCTACGGGGCGGTTGGGGGAGAGTGCTGCAAGCGGCGAGATGGTGTGCCGTCAAGAGGGAGAGCGTCGAGGGCTGGCTGAGAGGTGCGGACGAGTCCACACACGATAAGGGCCTATTTAGAGCATACGCTCTTTTCTTCAGTTTCTTGAGATTCTTTCCGGACTGCCGGGGATTGATGTTACTCTTGGAACAGATCGTCGAATCCTACCTGGTTTGCTTGCCTGTTCCGCTTCATCGCTTGACTCGCAAATAATCACACTTGAGTTCAGCGATACATTACAAATTGAAGAGGAATACTTATATGGAACAGGGAACAGTGAAATGGTTTAACGATGCCAAGGGTTTTGGATTTCTGAGCCGTCCGAATGGCGAAGATGTTTTCGTGCACTTCTCGGCGATCAGCAGCAATGGCTTCCGTTCGCTGCAAGAAGGTCAGGCCGTGCAGTTCAGCGTCGTCAAGGGCGCCAAGGGCTGGCAGGCTGAGAACGTTCAGGCTCTCTAAGATTTCTGAGTCACAAAGCAAGAGCGGGAAGAGTGAAAACTCTTCCCGCTCTTGCTTTTGGCAGCTACTTGAGGAACCCGGCGCGCGCCGGCCTTAGCAGGCCAGTTGCGCGCGGGTGATCTTTACGCCGTCCAGGCGGCCGAGCAGCGTTATGGCCACGAGTTCTGGCTGAAAGAGCCGCTGGGCGAGCTGCATGATCTGCTCCACGGTCACGGCCTCGACCTGGGTGAGAATGTCGTCGAAGCTGAAGAACTGGCCGAAGTACATCTCCTGCCGGGCGAGGTTTGACATGCGCGACATGGAGCTTTCGAGCGAGAGCAGCAGGTTGCCCTTGAGCTGGTCTTTGGCGCGGCGCAACTCGTCGGCGGTGACCGGCTCCTGCTTCATGCGCTGGAACTCGGCCATGACGAGCGTGATCATGCGCTCCACATTGGCCGCCGAGGTGCCGGCATAGACGCAGAGCGAGCCGGTGTCGCGGTAAGGCGCAAGATCGCTGTAGATGGAGTAGGCGAGGCCATGCTCCTCACGCACCGTCTGGAAAAGCCGCGAGCTCATGCCGCCGCCCAGAATGGTGTTGAGCATGAGGGTGATGTAGCGGTCCTGTGAAGAGACATGCGGCGCGGGCACGCCCAGGCAGAGCTGCACCTGTTCGAGCGACTTCTTGTTGCGCATCTGAATGCGCGCCGTGGTGGTGGGCGGCGTCTGGCTCAGCTCGCTGCGGCCCGCGGGCAGGGACTCAAAGCGGCGGCGAATCTGCTCGACGAAGGCATCGTGCTCGAGGTGCCCGGCGGCGGAAAAGGTCATGTTGCCGCCCAGAAAACGGTCCCCGTAGTAGCCGAAGAGCGTGTCCTGCTCAAAGCGCTTGACGGTCTCGCGCGTGCCCAGAATGGGCTTGCCGAGGGGATGGTCCTTCCAGAAGCTCTGCACGAAAAGCTCGTGGACGAGGTAGTCGGGGTTGTCCTCGTCGATCTTGATTTCTTCGAGCACGACGCCGCGCTCGCGGGTGATCTCCTCGTGTGAGAAGACGGGGTTGAGCACGAGGTCAGAGAGCACCTCGGTGGCGGTGGGCACGTGCTCATCGAGCACCTTCATGTTGAAGCAGATGGTCTCCTTGCCGGTGAAGGCGTCCATGTTGCCGCCGATGGCGTCCACCTCGCGCGCGATGCGCTGCGCCGAGCGATTGCGGGTGCCTTTGAAGACCATGTGCTCCACAAAGTGCGAGATGCCGTTCACCTCAGGCAGCTCATGGCGCGATCCGGTGTTGATCCAAACGCCCATGGCCACGGAGCGCACGTGCTCCATGCGCTCGGTCAGGATGGTGAGGCCGTTGGGCAAAACTGTCCGTCGAATGTCTCGTTGTTGACTCATATATCCGTTTCTTGTCAGGCCGTGCGCCGGCGCCCGAAGAGGGGAGCGCTCGAAAAATGCACTTAGACATGCCCTGCCCGTCACGGAGAGGATGTGCGTTATCCTCGGGATGGGATGACCGCTGGCAGGAACAACCTGACTACCATTTTAGACGCTTCCGCGCGCCAGCCGATGCATGCCCCTGCCCGCCCGCTGTTTGGCCTTTCTTTTGAGCAGCTTGGCGCGGCGCTGGCGGATTTTCGCCTGCCCCCCTGGCGGCTGCGGCAGGTGCGGCACGCCCTTTACCGCCAGTGGGCCGCCAGTTGGAACGAGGTGACGACGCTGCCGCAGGATCTGCGGGAGCGCCTGTCGAAGGCCGGGTTTGTGCCCGGATTGCCCGGGATTGTAGAGACTTTTCGCTCCGTGGACGGCACGGAGCGCTACCTGATCGCGGGCCACGACGGCCAGACGGTCGAAACGGTCTGGATGCCGGGCGGCGATGGCGGCGAGGCTGGGGATGGCTCGGAAGAAGACGCCTATCAGCGGGCGACCATCTGCGTTTCAAGCCAGATCGGCTGCGCCGTGAATTGCCGGTTCTGCCTGACGGCGCGGCTCGGGATTATTCGCAACCTCACGGCGGGAGAAATTGCCGGGCAGGTGGTGGCGGTGCTGCGGCGGCAGCAGGTGGAGGTGGGCCGCGACCGCATCAATCTTGTGTTTATGGGCATGGGCGAGCCGTTTTTGAACTACGACGCCTTTATGGACGCGGTGCGGCTGCTGAGTGACGAGGTGGGGATTCCGGTGTCGCGCATGACGGTTTCGACGTCCGGCATCGTGCCGGGGATTTTGCGCTTTGCCGAAGAGCCGGTGCGGCCGAAGCTGGCCATCAGCCTCAATGCGCCCGACGACACCGTGCGCGAAGCGGTCATGCCCATCAATCGCAAGTGGGACATCGCCGAGGTGCTCGATGCGGTGCGCCAGGTTCCGCTGCGGACGAAAGAGCGCGTGACCTTTGAATACGTGCTGCTGGGCGGCGTCAATGACCAGCCGGAGCACGCCGAAACGGTGGCGCGGCTGCTGCGGCGGGCCAATCTGCCGCTGAAGGTGAACCTGATCGTGTGGAATCCCGGCCCGGATGTGCCCTACACGATGCCGAAGGCCGAGGACGTCGCGACCTTTCAGGAGTATCTCGTGGGCAAGGGGATTCCGGCGTACATTCGGCGGCCGCGCGGGCGGGATATTTACGCCGCCTGCGGCCAGTTGAAGCGCACCGTGACCGGGTAGGGAACTGGCCGTCCAGGCGAAGGCGCCTGACGGCGCAAAGCCGTGGCTATTTGTGCCCGATGGGCAGGGCGAGCAGGGCTTCGGCGACGCGGTCGGGGTTGTGGCGGACCACACCTTCCACCTCGGCAAAGTCGCCGGCGATGCAGCGGATGCCCATGGCTTCAATCTTCTCGATGTCGGCCTCAATCACCTCGGCGTGCTCGGCGGCGTAGCGCTCGCGGGCTGCCTCCGGTACGGGAGCCGTGTTGATGAGCGTGTAATCAAAGATGGGCGCACGGGCATGGGCGTAGATGCGCTCGATGTGCTGCGAGGCCGAGAGGTGCAGGCTTTCATTGGCCTGCGTCATCAGGTTGGCCACGTAGACCCGCGTGCCGCGTGCCTGGGCCAGCGCCTCGGGAATGCCGGGCACCAGCAGGTTGGTGATGATGCTGGTGAAGAGCGAGCCGGGGCCGAGCGTGATGAGGTCAGCGGACTCGATGGCGGCAAGCGCTTCGGGCAAGGGCTGCACGTCGGGCGGCTCCAGCATCAGCTCTTGAATGACCAGGTTGCTGGCCGTGATGTTGGTCTCGCCCTGCACAATGGAGCCGTCGCTCATGCGAGCGGCCAGCGTCACATTTGAGGTGGTGACGGGGTAGATATGGCCGCGCGTGGCGAGCACTTCCGCGGCGAGGCGCACGGCGTGGGCGAAGTCGCCCGTCATCTCGACCAGTGCGGCCACGAAGAGGTTGCCAAAGTTGTGGCCCTCAAGCTCGCCGCCGTTGCGGAAGCGATGGCGGAAGAGCTGCGAGATCAGGTGCTCGTCTTCACTGAGCGCGACCATGCAGTTGCGCAGGTCGCCCGGGGGCAGCATCTTGAAATCTTTGCGCAGGCGGCCGCTCGATCCGCCGTCGTCGGTGACGGTGACAATCGCGGCCAGATCGCTGATGCAGGCTAGCGGGCAATCGGGATGCAGCTCTGAGCCGCCGGTGAAGAGGGGCGCCGCGCCGGCATGCGGCAGCACATGACGTTTCAGGCCACGCAGCAGGGTGGAGAGCCCCGTGCCACCGCCGATGGCGACCACGCGGCGTAGAGTGGTCGCAGCGGAAACATTCACGCTGGAGGATGGAGACAAAACGGGCACGTGCACCTTAGAGTGTACCGGATGCTCCGTGGCTGTGCCCGTGTTTGCCGTTAGTAGACCTCGGGGTAAAGCATCTCGGTGAAGCGCGGGTCGTCGGACATATCGCCGAAGTCTGCATCGCGGCGCGCAAGAATGCGGTTCTGCGGATTCAGTTCGATGGCCCGGCCCAGGTGCTGCAGGCATTCCTCGGCCTGGCCGGTCATACTGGCCAGCAGAGCGGCGCCGTAGTAGGCGTAGTCCGCCTCGGGGCGCGCAGCCAGAATCGCGTCGATGTGCTCGCGGGCGTCTTCGTAGTTGCCCTGGTTGAGCAGCAGCACGGCGTAGTCATAGCGCTCTTCGATCGAGGAGAATTCGAGGCCCGAGGACTTCTGCATCTCCTTTTCGCAGGCGCGTGCAAAGACGATGGAGCGGTCCTTCATCTCAAAGGGACCATCGCTGGCGAGCAGATCAAACTCCGACTTCGCCTTGTCGTATTTGCCTTCCTGCATGGCGCGCATGGCGGACTGAAAGCGCTTGAGGTGTTCGTCGTTGTGATGTTTTGAATCTTTCTTTTCAAGAATGGAACGCGGCATCTTCCTGGCACCTGTGTTTGATCGTGCGTCCTGCATGTCGGCCCCCATCGCAATACTCTTGTGATTGTCGATCAGGTAATTTAACCGGCTCAGACTTGCATCCGTTGTTATCGTATCTGCTGCGCGGCCGTCAACGGGCAGCGGAAGTCACAGCAGCTTCTTCCGGTCTATGTTATGCGATGTGGAGTTTTTCTGCTCACGGCCCTAATTTCGTGCCGGGTCACGAGCCGGACGGCGAGCCATACATCGCGGGGTTGAGATCAGGATCGTTGTACATCTTCAACTGGCGGTAGAGCTTGAAACGGCGCTGGCCGGCAAGCACCTGCTGCCAGAGCGCATCGAGGCAGCTTACCAGATCCTCACGCTGCTCCCGCTGAATGCTGAGCCGCTCGCTGTTCTTTTCCGCATGGCCGGCGGGAGCATCGGTACGCGCAATCTGCTCCTCGGTATGAAACAGTTTCAGCGACAAAATCGAAAGCCGGTCGATCATGAGGCCGGGAGATTCCGAGTGAAGCGGCGCACTGGCCAGCGGCAAATGCAGCGGCCGCAGCACGTCGAGCAGTTGCGTGTCACAGGCCTCGGCCAGATCATTGCGGCGCTGGTTGATGCGGTCAATGGCGCGCTTGACCGCGGCCAGCTCGGCGTCAGAGGCTCCGGGCGTGCGGGCGCGATCCTCGGTGTGCCACAGCTCAAAGTTGGCGGCGTGCTGCTCGGCCACGGTGCGCAGCCACGCGGCGGCTTCAGGAATCGGCAGGCCATCCTCCCGGTGCCAGCGTGCTGTGCAGGCATCCTGCAGCGCGGCAATCTCCCGGGCAGAGAATCGTGGGCGGTCGTTCATCCCCTCCATGTTAGAGCCTGCAGAGTATATTTTTCGAGATAGCCTGTGCCCTGCCTTCCGGCAAAGAGCCCGGCGGCACTTTGAAACGGAAATTTGGCGGAAGAGGGGATGGCGTGTTGCAATCGGTTACAAAGGTATTTTGAGGAGTTTCCGTGTCGAACGTCTCCGCGTTGTTCCGCTCGCCGCACCGCCGTTACAACCCGCTGCGCCGCCAGTGGGTTCTGGTTTCGCCGCATCGCACGCAGCGCCCGTGGCAGGGGGAAGTGAACCAGGCCACTGGCTTCTCAGACGTGACCTATGACGCGGCCTGCTATCTGTGCCCCGGCAATGAGCGCGCCGGTGGCCACAAGACGCCGGCCTATGAGAGCGTGTTTGTCTTTGACAATGATTACGCGGCTCTGCTGCCCGAGGCTCCGGCCGGGGCAGAGAGCACGAGCAGCTCGCCGCTGCTGCGCGCCGAGCCGGAGACGGGCCGCTGCCGCGTGCTGTGCTTTCATCCTCACCACAACCTGACCATGGCGCGCATGCAGCCCGGGCAGATTGCCCGCGTGGTGGAGGAGTGGCAGGCGCAGTATCGCGAGCTGGGCGCTGACCCTCAGATTGGCTACGTCGAGATCTTTGAGAATCGCGGGGCCATGATGGGCGCGAGCAATCCGCACCCGCATGGGCAGATATGGGCAACGCGGCATGTGCCCGATGAGCCGGCGCTCGAGGGTGAGTCGCTGCGGGCCTATCGCGCCGAGCACGGCGGCTGCCTGCTCTGCGATTACTTGGCCGAGGAGATGCGCCAGCAGACGCGCGTGATCTGCGAAAACGAGGGCTTTGCGGTGGTGGTGCCGTGGTGGGCCGTGTGGCCGTTTGAGACGCTGGTGCTCTCAAAGCGCCATCTGCATTCGATGAATGATTTTTCCGCCGCCGATCGCGCCGCGCTGGCCGACATTCTGCGCCAGATCACCATTCGCTACGACAATCTGTTTGAGACGAGCTTTCCTTACACGATGGGCTTCCATCAGGCTCCCGTAACGCCGGGCGGCCACGAGGAGTGGCACTTTCACGCACACTACTATCCGCCGCTGCTGCGGTCGGCCACGGTGCGCAAATTTATGGTCGGCTTTGAGATGCTGGGCATGCCGCAGCGGGACATCACGCCAGAGTCCGCCGCCGAGCGGTTGCGCGCGGTGCCGGCGACGCACTTCATGGACCGGTAGCCGTTCGCGGCTCCGGCGTGGCGGTCAGCGAGCTGTGGCGCGCGTCTTTTTGGCAGGCGCACTGTCCGCCGGGGGAGCGGTGGTCTCGCGCAGCACCAGGCTCGGCTGCACGACGTGCTCGCGCTTGTGGCCGCGCACGCTCCTGGTGTGCAGTGCGGCAAAGGCAGCGCGCGCGATCTCGGCGCGGGGCAGGTGAACGGTGGTCAGCGGCGGCTCGGTGTAGCTGCTGATGGTGATGTCGTCAAAGCCCACCAGCGAAATGTCGCGGGGAACGCGCAGCTTCGTCTTATGAATGGCGCGCAGCGCTCCAATCGCCGTGAGGTCGTTCGAGCAGACCACGGCTTGCGGAACGGGCTTGTGTTCGAGCAGTTGCTGCATGGCGCGAAAGCCGCCTTCGATGGTGTGATCGCCCTGCACGATGTCTTCCGATTTCAGCGGCAGTTTGCGGGCGCGCATGTTTTTGCGAAACGCCTCCAGCCGGGCGCGGGAGGACTTGTGCGCGGGTGATCCGCTGATGAAGGCAATGCGCCGGTGGCCCAGGGCGTAGAGGTGTTCGATCGCCGCGTCAATGCCGGCGGCGTAGTCAATCGTGATGGTGCTGACGTTGCCCTGCGGGCGCGCCGTATCCAGAAAGACCAGAGGAATCTCGCGCCGGCTCAGCTCTTCGATGAGCCGCGGCTCCATCTCAGTGGTCATGATGGCCACGCCGTCTACCTTACGCTGCAGCATGCGGCTCACGCAGTGCTCGGTGCGTTGCGGGTCATAGTCGGTGTTGGCCACGAGAATTTCGCGGCCATTTCTGACGGCGATATCTTCAAAAGACTTGACCAGCTCCGGAAAGAACGGATTGGTGATGTCAGAGATGATCAGTCCATACAGCGAGCTGCGTCCTGAGCCGAGGGCGCGCGCGTTCGTGTCGGGGTAATAGCGCAACGTCTGAATGGCTTTGCGCACGCGCTCGGCCGTCTCCCGGGTGACCTTTTCCGATTCATTGATGGTGCGGGAGACGGTCGCGGTGGAAACCCCGGCGAGCCTTGCGACTTCTTTTATGTTCATCCTTCATCCTGTTGAGGGGGCGTGAGGGCAGCATCTATGATTGTCGCGCCCTCGTCAATGCTGCCCCCGGCTTTCGTCCTCATGGTTCACGCTCTACGCGACCTCTGGCCGGATGGGCGCCTGTTGCGTGGTGATGGTCAGCGTGGCTGGCTTCAAGTGGTTACCGCGCGTGCTGGCCTCGATCACCAACTGCCCCGGCGTCTTGTTCGCCTGGAGGATCACCTGCGCCAGTCCGTTGAAGAGGCTGCGCTTTGAGCCTTTGTCAGACTCATGGCAGTTGGGGTCGCCATTGCCCACGCCGATCAGCGCGCCGTTGCCCGTTACCTTGAAGTCGATCATGTCCATCGCCGTGGGCACTGCGCGGCCCTGGGCGTCAAGCGCTTCCACGCGCACCATGGCCAGATCTTCGCCATCGGCGTTGATGGTGGTGCGGTCGGCCGTGAGGCGAATCGAGGCTGGCTTGCCGGTGGTCTCGCGGCGTTGGGTGAGCACCACCTTGCCGTTTTTGCGGGCGCGCGCTTCAATGAAGCCCGGCTCGTAGGGCACGCTCCACTCCACATGCGAGAGTGCCGGAACCTTCTTGACGCCGAGGCTCTTGCCGTTCACCAGCAGCTCCACCTCGTCCTGGTTGGAGTAGGCCCAGATCGAGATTGGCTGGCCCTCCTGGCCTTCAAAGTTCCAGTGCGGAAAGACATGCAGCATCGGCTCATTGCTCCACACCGACTGGTAGTAGTAGTAGGTGTCCTTGGGAAAGCCGCAGGTGTCAGAGATGCCGAACTGGGAGCTGATCGAGGGCCATCCGTAAGGCGTGGGCTCGCCGCGATAGTCGAGGCCCGTCCAAGCAAAGCCGCCCGAGAGCCACGGCCGCGCGTGATAGAACTGCCACCAGGTTTCGGCCGTCTCACCCCACCCGGGCTGATTGGTGTCATAGGCGCTGAGTTCGTTGCGCAAGGGATCAGTGCGATAGACGCCGCGCGTCGAGATGGCGCTGGCCGTCTCGGTGCCGATGCTGGGCTGCTGCGGATGGGTCTGGTGATATTTGTCCGGCGAGTTGAGGTTGTAGTTGAAGCCCTCGACCTCAAGCACCTTGGAGATGCCGGTGTAGTAGCTCCCGTTCACGGCAGCCGTGCAGAGGCGCGTGGGGTCCAGCTCATTGCTTACGCGCTGCATGTCATCCATGATGGGCACGCCCATCGGCCACCGCTCCAACTGCCACTCTTCGTTGCCCATGGACCAGAGAAAGATGCCGGGGGAGTTGCGGTAGCGCTTGATCATGACCTTCAGCGCTTCAATTGCTTCCGGCGTGGCGCTCATGGTGCGTGTTTCGCAGAGCATGAGCATGCCCATGCGGTTGCAGGCTTCTACCCATTCCGGCGTAGGCATGTTGTGCGAGGTGCGCACCGCGTTTGAGCCCATCGCCTTGAGCACGGCCATGCGGTAGTACTGCAGGCGGTCGGGCAGGGCAGAGCCAACGCCCGCATGGTCCTGGTGGTTGCAGGTGCCCTGAATCCAGACACGCTTGCCGTTGAGGAAGAAGCCCTTTTCCGCATCAAAGTGAACGGTGCGCACGCCAAAGCTCACCTCTTCGGCATCGCGGGCCGTGCCATTTGTCTCAACGGTGACGGTTGCGGTGTAGAGTGTGGGCGAGTCGAGGTCCCAAAGCTCAGGATGCGCAATGCGCGCCGTGGCCGTATAGGTGGCGCTGCCATTCACCGCCACCGGCTGCGCTGCCGCTTTGGCGGTGGCGACGGTCTTGCCTGCGCGATCGCGAATCGTCCACCGCACGGAGGCATTTTCAGGATTTGTCCCGTGGTTGTTGACGACCGTTCCCAGGTCGAGCACGGCCGCGCCGCCCTCCATGCGCGTGCGCACGTAGCTCTCCCACTGGCCGAGGTGCAGCTTGTCCTGCTTGATCATCCACACGTGGCGGTAGATGCCCGCACCCTCATAGAACCAGCCGTCGTTGTAGGTGGCATCCATGCGGACGACGATGTAGTTCTTCTGCCCGTAGCGCAGAAAGTCAGAGATGTCGAAGGAGAAGGGCGTGTAGCCGTTGTCATGGCGGCCAATGAAGCAGCCATTCACAAAAATGAGTGCGTCACGAAAAGCGCCGTCAAACAGAACGGAGATGCGCTTGCCCTGATCGCTGGCGGGCACCTCAAACGTGCGGCGGTACCAGCCCACGCTCGTGGCCGGATATTTGCGGCCCAGCGGCTTGTAGCCGTGCGACTTCAGTTCATCGTCCCACACAAAAGGCAGCTCGACCGCCCAGTCGTGGGGCAGGCGGAGCTCGCGCCACTTGGAGTCATCGAACTTTGCGGTGGCGAACTCAAACTCGCCCGTCTTTGAGAAGTTGTTCTGGCCCATGCCGAAGTTCAGGTCCTTTGAGGGGTCCTGGGCGTTGCCGAAGGTGAAGCGCCAGTCATAATCAAAGAGCAGCTTCTCGCGCGGAGCCACGGCCGGCAGCGTCTGATCGTCGATTGCGTTCTGCATCAGGGCCCGCGCCTGTGCCCATCCCGCATGGGGCAGCAAAGCAGAACCGGAAAGAATCAGACCAGAGCGAAGAACGTTACGGCGAGTCAAACGTGGCATGAGCAGACCTCGAAAAAGTGAGTCCAGGAACGGGTTACGTTCGTGGATTGAAATAAACGATACAGGACTGTAAGCGAGTCTGTAAACGGTTGCAAATGCGTGCGAACACAGTTCTGGCGTGGTAAAACCATCAGTCTTCGGGCAGGGTAAGCAAACTGGCGGGTAGAGGATTTTCGAGGGTATCTCATGGGACGCCCGGAAGCCGGTGGCCGGCAGCGTTGAGAGACAACGGCGGGCTTCCACAAGGAAGCCCGCCGGAAAAGTGGTGAGCTCGCTGGGGATCGAACCCAGGACCCTCGCCTTAAAAGGGCGTTTTTTCTCGTTCTGCACTCACCTGCACTGCGATGCATAAATCTGCAAATATCCAGTATCTATAAGGGGATTCGTCGATTCTTTGACGCCCTATCGTCGCGGCGAGTTGCAGAGGATGCGGTCTTCGTGTATCACACTTGTATCACAGTCAGGCGAGTGACAGACCGTCGCCTGTTCGAATTTGCGAATGCCCTGGCACATCAGGTGATACAGGAGTGATACATATGCCACGGAAGCCAGCCCCCGTCACGGGTGTTTACGAGCGAGTCCCCGGCAGCGACATCTGGTGCGCGCGAATCCGAGTGGATGGCAAGCTGGTGCGGAAGAGTTTCGGTTCCGGCCCCAAGGGGCGGGCTGATGCGGTTGCCTGGGTTGAGAAAGCAAGGACGATCAAGCGCACTGGGGAAGGGGTACTGCCCACGACAGCCAAGCGACCGGTGCTGACCACGGCCGAGGTGGCTGTGCTGGGCGATGGCACTGCGATCACCGTCGGAAGGCTCTGCGATGAGTTTGAACGGTATGTGAAGGCCCACCCAGAAGAGTATCGGGATCAGACAAATCCGCCGAGGAGGATCGCCGAAATCAGGTCAATGTTCGGCCATCGTGATGCAGCAAAACTGAAGTCTTCAGAGATTGAGGACTGGCTCGACGACATACAGGAGAACAGGGGGCTAGCCAGCGCCACAATCAACAAGATGCGCGGGACGTTTTCGATGATCTATAAGCACGGAAAGCGCAAGGATCTTGTTTCCGTGAATCCGGCGGTGGACGTGCCGCTTCACGACGTCGGCCAGGGTGTGGAGCGATTTCTGGCAGATGATGAGGAAATGCGTTTGCGGCGCGTGCTTCAGAGGAAGATTGAAATGCACGATCCGATCAAGCACCCGGAGTTGCGAAAGCAGGCGATCCATCGGCTCCTGGAATTTGAGGTCTCCCTGAAGTCTGGTATGCGTCGATCTGAGCAGTACAACCTGCGATGGGGTGACGTCGATTTTGAAAGACGCATCATGCGTCTTAGGAAGACGAAGAACGGAAAACCTCGCAATGCTTTCATGATCGACGATGTTGCTGCAGCACTGAAACAATTGCGCAAGCTCGATCTGGAACGCCGTGATCGGTCTGCCAGTCAGCCCAACAAATCACCAGATGACGTCGTGTTTGCAAAATCCGACAATAAGAAGTGGTGGCAAGCCGCACTGGGCGAAGCCAAGATCAGCAACTACCGCTGGCACGACAATCGACATACCTTCTGCTCACGGTTAGTGCAGGCCGGAGTCCATTTGAAGGTAGTTCAGGAAGCTGCGGGTCATGCTTCAATCGCATCTACCATGCGGTATGCGCATTTCGCACCATCGCAGGTTTTAGATGCAATGGCTGTTCTGAATACGAAGCGTGAGGTTGGATGATCAAGTCTGCTGGGCATGGTTTATATAATATGTTATATATAGTTCAGCCATGACAGATCGTAGCGAGCCTAAGCGAGCGAAGATCGAGTGGGAGGGCGACTCAAAGGAAATTTTGAGCGGCTTTCCTCATGATGGGAAGACTACGCTCGGATTCTCATTGCGGCAGCTTCAGAGCGGGAACCGCCCCCGGTGCGCACACCGTCCGATGACTTCGATCGGCAAGGGTGTGTGGGAATTGAAGGACGATGACGAACGGGCGTGGTATCGGCTGATTTATCTGACACAGATTGGCGATACCATCCACGTTCTCCATTGCTTTGAGAAAAACAGTAGAAAAACCGACAGGCGCGATTTAGAAATAGCGAAAACGCGGCTCAAGGACGTTCGGCGCAGATTGCTGGACAAAAAATGAAATGCATAAGCACAACGGGGTGCTCAAAATGAGCAGATCAAATCACATCACTACGGGAGACGTTTTCGACGACCTTGGATTTTCCAAGTCCGAAGCGTCGGCACTGAAGATTAAGGCTTCCATCCTCGAAGCGATTCTGGCTGAAATTGACCGGCGCGGGCTCACCCAGCGAGATCTCGTAGAGGTGCTGGACGAATACCAGCCCAATGTCAGTAATCTCCTGCATGGCAGGATCAGTAAAGTGAGCATCGAGAAACTACTTTGCTATGCCGACCGGCTTAGTATGCAAAGCAAGATTGAGCTGCGTCCGCCCGCGAGGTCGAGCCGTGTCCAATCGACGAAAGGCACAGTAGCCAAGGACCCGATTTACGCATGAATCCATAAAGAGCCCGGAACAGGTCGGCGATGGCAGCTTTGACGCTCCCTTGGCGGCTTTCTACCCGGCCATTCTCTCCGGATGGTCCGTGCGGGCGAATGTTTCTACATCCTCCATCGGAATGAGCACGCGAGCACCGATTCTCCGCGTGGTGAGCCGATTCCCAGCGATGAGGTAATCCACTCCGCGCACACTGATCGAAAGCATGGCCGCGGCTTCTTCGCGGCTGACCAGCAACTTCCCGGCAAGCGGGGCAGTGGCCGGGGGCTTTCGCTTCCGCTTCTCTTGCTTGTTCTGTGCGTGTGAAGTTGTGGAATGCCCTGGCTTGGGATTTTGCACGGGCGACACCTGGTTCGCGGCACTTTGCTCAGGCAGCCCAACTCCGGTATCGGTTCCAGCGTCATGCGTCGGAAGTCCAGCTTCAGCGGCGAGAGGCAATTCGTATTGTTCGATCCGGTCGATACGCGGGGTACGGCGCGGAGTAGAGAAAGAAGGACACAAGAGACACCTCGCGAGTCTTTCAGGCTTGACAATAGCGCAGGAGTATTCATAGAGTCAACTTGTAAGTTTACAAACTTCCATGGCAGTTGCAGGCGCAGCGCCGGAGAGCCGGATCGAGAAAGGAAAGCCCGTGGCCGAAAAACCCGGATGGCCGCAGCAGCCGGTCATTTCCATTCGCATCTCGGAGGCGCTGCGCACGCGTCTCGAACGGCTGAAGGAAGTTCTCTCGAAGAAGAGCGGAGAAAATGTCAGCACTTCCGAGGTGGCCAAGCAGCTTCTCGAATCGGCGCGGGAGAACCGGCTGGAGGTGGCCGAACTGCTGGCCAATGGTACGGACGCGCTGGCTACGGCCAGACGGAAGGCCGAAGCTGGAGTGAGCCTTGCCCGAGCGGAGTGGATTGTCCTTGCGTACTACGTTCAACTTGGAGTCGAGAGTCACGTCGGCGCCCCGGTTTCGGCGGCCACGATGAAAGGAATTCTCGAAGCTTTCCTCGCGGCTTACCAGGTGCGGCGCGGAAAGAAGCCAAGACGGGATGGTCACTACCTCTCGAACCTGCCTATCCTGGGCAAGAACGGCAAGCCAATCTACGGAGCCGAGGCGGAAGCCGTCGATCTTCCGGTTGCGGTCGAGCGGCTGATTCGGCGAGTGGAGTTGCCTGATTCCGAAGAGATATGGCCGCAGTTTGCAGCGCGCAATCTATACGAGTTTCTGGAAGAGGAGTCCTTCGGCATCGAAGCGATGAACCGGGCACTAAAGCCATATTGGCCTATCCTGTGGCGGGCGGCTGCCCGGGGGCATTATCTGGTGCGCGGTTACCCGGTACGGGATGCCTCCCGAAGCGCAGCTTCCGAGCACCCGTGGGGTCCGGCCATTTCGTCGGTCTTCGAGGGTGGATTTGTGCTGTCGTTCGCGACGGGAAGCGAGCGCGACTTATCCGTGCTGGTGAGTCTGCCCGAGGCTCGTCAGGCGATGTACGAGATCGGGCCGTACCCGATGATTGCAGAGTTCCGTTCGATGCTTGCGAACTGGGACACGAGCGAGCCAAATTCGTTCTGGCGCGGGCGATGGTTCTTCGGCTACACGGCGATGGAGACCACGGTGCCGCCGGTGTGGATTCGCTGTCAGGGTTCGGTCTCCTTTGGGTTCACGACTGAAGAATGGGCGTCGCTTCAGGTGGCATTTCGTCGCGCCTGGGAGATGGCCGAACTGCAACGCATCACGGGTGAGCTGATGCTGGAGTATGGCGAGATTTAAGAACGGCGCTGCTCATCGCAGCGGAAGCATGTGGACACGTCACCCCCAACCGGGTAACTGTAAAGCGCCCTGGAGCGCAGTGACGTTTACAACTGTTAACTTCCGCTGACGCAGTGACATAGTTCGATCCTGCTTACGCCGGTAAACGCGCGTTTCCATTTGCAACCGGGAATCAGGGCGAATCGCATGGCGGCGTAAACACATTGCAACGGAAGAGCTTGGCGTGGGATGCGCCGAGCCGGTTCTGTAAGACAAACATCGCACGTCAGAAGGGTGGGTTTCCCCATGAACGCCTCTCAAACGACGACCACGCCAGTGAACCAGCCGCCAATTGGCCACAAAGGTAAAGCGGGCTTCCGCACCAAGACGATCGCAACGCGGCTTACGCAGGGCGAGGTGGCTGAGGTGGAATGGGCTGCCGAGCGCGCGGGAAAGCCTCTCTCGGAATGGCTGCGAGACGCGGCGTTGACTGCTGTGAGAGAGCAGCCTTCCGACCCGATTGAGTTGCTTCTCGCCGAGATTTGGGCGACGCGTTACGCGCTGCTCAGCCTCTTCCATACTGGCGCTCAAGCCACTCTCGAAGGCAAGCCTTTATCGCCGGAATCGGTGGTGCGAATCCGTGATCGGGCGGATGCTCGCAAGCTCGAAGAGGCCAGCCGGATGCTCTCAAATTTCGTGGCACGGCAGGCTGAAGAGAGCGGCGAAGAGTGAGGAACGAGAGGCCAATCCTTGCCGTTTTCGCCCGGCTCGCCGTGGTGGCGGTCGTTGTCCAGGCCGGGACGATCTGGGTTTGTGCGCGCTGGTTCTGGACCCCGATGCAACGCCATTACCTGCCCGCATACTTTTGGAGTTGCCTGCCGGTGATCACGCCGGACACGGTGGAAGTTCGCTTGATCTGGAAGGCCGGGCCGCACCGAAAGCCAGAACTGGCTGTGGACGGCGATGCCGTAGCCGCAGGTAATGAGATCGGCATGGCGCTTTCTCCGCTGGCCAGAGACGCCCGTTGGACGCGGTTGTCCGAAGGACCACCGGAGCAGGTTTCAACGGTGAGACTCAGACCTGTCCTGGCCGATTTGGTTTTTGACGGCGAGAGCCCTGGGGGCTTCCTTCTGTTGCCGGAACTGTGCGGAATGGCAGTGTATGGCCTCGTGGTTATCGGCTGGTATTTTTTCCAATGGTGGTGCCGGGCCGTGATCGCCGAGCTGGCATGGCAACGGCGGGTATCCACGTGGGAAGAACTCTCTCCGATGCTCTTTGCCGAGGCGGTATCGAAGCTACGAGGAGTGGGGGCTGGAGTCGCTGCCTTGCATCGGAGCGTGGCGCGGCGCATGAAGACGCGCACGGCTGCACCGAGCACTAATACTTGCCCAGCAGATATGCCTGTTCAGCGACGATCTTTCACATTTCCGCTCTTTGGGGTCCATGGCGGAAACAATGCAGATGCCTATCTCTGGAGCGAACAGGACGAGATCGAGTGAACGGAAACCTTGGTCCGGTAGCGACTGAATAAGGAGACGTGCTGCTCATGCTCACCATATCGAAACCGTTGTCAGCCAGTCAGGCACGCAACTACCACGCGAAGGAATTTGCGTCGCAACAGCAGAATTACTGGAGCCGGGATCAGCAGGGCCACACTGAATGGCAGGGCAGGCTCGCCCAGCAGTGGAATCTGAATGGCGCAGTTTACGACGAGCACTTTGCGCGGCTCACTGAAGGGCAGCATCCCCGGACAGGCGAAGAACTTGTTCGGCATCAAGTCGCCAGAACCTATGAGGGCAAGAACGGCAAAGAAGTCACCAGCGTGGAACATCGCGCCGGATGGGACGCCACCTTTTCCGCGCCGAAGTCGGTATCGATTACGGCGTTGGTGGGCCGCGACGACCGGATACGGTTGGCTCACCGGGAGAGCGTGCGTGCGGCGCTGACGGAACTGGAGCGGTACACTCAGGCCCGCATTGGCAACGTCCACGCACCTGAAACGACGGGGAAACTCGTGGCGGCGACCTTCGAGCACGATACAGCGCGGCCAGTGGAAGGGTATGCAGCACCGCAGTTGCACACGCACGCCGTCATCTTCAATGTGACCGAACGGGACAACGACCAGACTCGCTCCTTGCAGCCCCACGAGATGTTTGTGTCGCAGCGGTACATCACGGCGGTATACCGCTCTGAACTTGCGCTACGCCTTGAAGAGCTCGGCTATGAAATCGAGCGCGGCAAGCATGGCCAGCCGGAGATCCAGGGATACACGAAGGAGTATCTGGAAGCCTCCAGCCCGCGCCGGGAACAGATCAAAGACCATCTCCGCGAACAAGGTATCGACGGGGTCGCGGCGGCGCAGATCGCGGCGCATCACACACGCGATCGCAAGGAATTGCTTTCGCCAGAGGAAGTATTAAGGCGGCATCGCGAACTGGCCGCGCGGTTCGGCAATCAGGCGGATCGAGTCGTAGCACAGGCGTACGCTTACGGGCAATTTCAAATGACGGAATCAGAGAAGAACGCGCAACGGGCCGTGACCTGGGCGCGGGATCATGTCTTTGAGAGGTCTGCCGTCCAGAACAGCCGGACCATTCTTGAAACAGCCATTACGCGTGGCATGGGCGAAACCACCTATGCGGCCATTCAACGTGAGTTTGAACGCCGGGTCACGAGTGGGGAGTTTCGCGAGACCGCCCGGAAAGGAACAGACCGGCAGTTCACAACGAACGAGATGATTCAGTTGGAGCGGAATATTATCGCCCGAATGCAAGAGGGCAACCGGCGCAGCTACTCCGATCCGATGCTCGTTTCTCCGCCGTTGCGTTGCAAAGTTGAGGATCGGCACCCGGAGTTGAGCGCCTCGCAACGACAGGCGGTGGATGACATCCTCATTGCGCGTCAAAAAATGGTTGGCCTCGACGGTGTTGCTGGTGCGGGCAAAACCACAACTTTGTCCGTTATCCGCGAAGCGGCAGTGGCCGAGGGATACCATGTCGAAGGTTTCGCACCCACATCCCGGGCCGCGCAAAAGCTTGCCGAGGCAGGGATGAAAACTTCGACGATCCAGAAGCATCTTGCGCGCGGTCAGGAACCAGACACGGGCGAAAAGCGCCTGTACGTTCTTGATGAATCTTCGCTGGCGTCCACTCGGCAAATGCACGACTTCGTGAATCGTCTCTGTACAAATGACCGTGTTCTGCTGGTGGGCGACCGGCGGCAGCATGAAGCCGTCGAGGCCGGGCGTCCGTTCGCTCAGCTTCAGGACGCAGGCATGCTCACGGTCAAACTGGATGAAATCGTGCGGCAGAAAGACCCGGAACTGAGGCAAGTCGTCGAGCAGCTTGCGCGCGGTGAAGTCCGCGAGGCGGTCCAATCGCTTGAGCGGCAGGGCCGGGTCCACGAGATTCCAGACCGATTGGAGCGCATCAAGGCAATAGCCAGGGAATATGCCCAGTCTCCTGACGGCACGCTGGTCGTGTCACCCGACAATCGCTCCCGTATGGAGATCAACGAGCGGATTCATGCGGAATTGCAGAGCCGAAGCTTCGTTAGCAAAGCGGAGTGTCATGTTCGGACGCTGGTGCCACGTCAGGACCTCACCGGCGCAGATCGCACCTGGGCCGAGCGGTATGAAGTCGGTGATGTTCTGCGCTACTCGCGCGCGTCGAAGGAAACCGGCATCGCCAGAGGCGAGTACGCGCAAGTGAAAGGCATCGACGCCACAGGCAACCGGCTGACGGTCGAATTGAAGGACGGGACCGAACGAACCTATGACCCGCGCCGGCAGCAGGGTGTGGCCGTGTACCGTGAAGAGCTGCGCACATTCTCTGAGGGCGACCGCATCCAGTTCACTGCCCCGGCGAATGATCTGAAAGTGGCGAACCGCGAATTAGGAATAATTCAGGCTATGAACCAGGACGGGCGATGGCGTTTGAAGATGGATGATGGGCGTGCAGTCCAACTCGATCCTGACCGCCAATTGCATCTCGATCACGGCTACGCCGTGACGAGCCATTCCAGTCAGGGGCAAACGGCAGACCGTGTGCTCATTTATGTAGACACCGAACTGAGCGCGAAAGATTTACTCAACAGCCGCATGGCCTACGTTGCCGTCTCGCGCGGTGCGCAGGATGCGCAGATTTTCACGAATGACGCAACAGCGTTGGGCCAGGCGCTCAGCCGCGACGTCTCTCACACACCTGCAATCCAGCAGACTCCTATTTCACAAACCGTCAGGCAGCCGTCCGCCCAGTTGCATGAGATCAGTCAGGGATTCGGGCTTGGCATGTAATTCAGGAATTCAAATGACATTCCCCGGATAGTAGCAGCGTAGCCGAGGCACAGCCGGCGTCAAGGTCGCGCTCCGGCGCGCCGCTTCGCGGTCAAGAGCCTTGACACCGGCCTCCCGGCCTCGGCGTATCATTCCAGCCATCCGGGGAATGTCGAAAAAAACCGTTTGATAAGTTCTCATGCGTGCGCGATGGATGGAATCTCTCCTGTCAAATATCTCCGCTTTGGGTAATGCTGCGTTGGAGTCCGGAGGGGGAGTTCGTCAAGATTTCGACGCAACTGCGCTGGTGGTATCGCTTAGGTGCCAGAGGGATGCCGCGACTTATTGATGGAGCGTCGCAGGCCATCGAAATTGCCTACGATTTCTGATTCGCAAGAGAGATTGACACCATGTGGACGCGGGGGGAATCATTAAGGGGTAGGCAAGTGTTGGAGTCCACTTTTAACGCCCCTTTCCCGAGGGGAAGATGACTCCTACGAGTTCCAAACTCGAGAGGAGTTTACTTGCCTGTGAGAACCCTTGTATACCTGAAGCACCGTGGGAGCGGACTCGCCTTTGCCTGTCCGGAGGATGGGCAATGATGCCGACGAACTGTGTTGGAACGAGCGGCTCGCGGAAAGAAAACGTGGGGCTATCGCGCATGGACATTGCGAATTTTCAGAGCGTTCTGTTTCCGTTCGAGACGATCCCTGATGAGATCGACAGACAGACTGAGCCTGCGTATTTTCCGGATTTGAACCTGGATCAGGTTGTGCGGGTTGTTATGACTGGCCGCGCGGAGTACAACCTGCGGCCGTTCTTTTACTGGCCATGCAGGAACGTGGGGTCAGTTCGCTACCGTCACGATATCTTCCGCGATCTGGAACGGCGAGAGCTGAGGGCGAGCGTGGAGCGTTTCGCCGAAGTGATGCGGAGCCTTCGCGGACGGATGGTGCGGGCGGACTCGATGTATTACAAGCGGCAAAAGCAAAGGTGTCAGCTGGATGCGGTGAATGTTTATATCGAGGGTGTTCGGCGGTTTGTATCGGAACTTGGAGCCGCTGAGCCGGAGGCTGAGGGCATGCGGGCGTTGTTGAGCTATGTGAGTGTCTGCATCGGCTCAATAGAGTTCCGGGAGATGGAGGGGACTGCACAGCATCTGATTGCCGAGCTGGGCAGAATTCGATATGCGCTGCAGATTCATGGAAAGCGTGTGACGGTGCGCCGTTATGAACCAGAGCCGGACTACAGCGCCGATGTGCTCGAAACGTTTGAGAAATTCAGGCAGGGAGCAGGAAAGGAGTACCGCTTCAAATCGCGCCCCCCAGTGGAGATGAACCATGTGGAGGCCGCGATTCTGGACCGGGTTGCGTTGCTGTATCCGGGGACATTTGCCGCACTGGCGGATTTTTGTGAGCGCTATCGCGGCTATATGGATGCGGCGCTGGTTCGATTTGACCGGGAGGTGCAATTCTACCTGGCGTGGCTGGAGCATGTGGATCGGTTCAAGGATTCGGGCCTAGCGTTCTGCTATCCGGAGGTATCGTCGGTCTCGAAGGAGATCCATGCCGAGGATGGCTTTGACCTGGCATTGGCCGAGGCCAGGCGTGAAGAGGGCCAATCGGTGGTGACAAACAGTTTCTCGCTGAGTGGAGAAGAGCGAGTGCTGGTGGTGACGGGGCCGAATCAGGGTGGGAAGACGACGTTTGCGCGGATGTTTGGACAACTGCATTTTCTGGCTGCGCTCGGTTGTCCTGTTCCTGCAAGGAATGCGTGTTTATTTCTGTGCGACCAACTCTTTACACATTTCGAGAGAGGCGAAGTCGTCGAGAATCTGAGGGGCAAGTTGGAAGACGAGTTGCTCAGAATTCGGCAAATTATGGAAGAGGCGACGTCGCAGAGCATTCTCATCATGAATGAGAGTTTCCTTTCAACGACGCTGGACGATGCTCTATTTCTGAGCCGCAAGACGATGGAAAAGATTGTCGAACGGGACATGTTGTGCGTATCCGTGACGTTTCTGGACGAGATGAGCCGAGTGAAGAGTGCAGTGAGCATGGTTGGGGAGGTGGATGCGAGAGATCCGTCCCGGAGGACGTTCAGGATTGTCCGGCGGCCCGCAGACGGGTTGGCGTATGCGATGACGATTGCGAAGAAGTATGGACTGACGCGGGATGAGATCCAGACGCGGATTACGGAGAATGCTGAGAGGTCTGGGAAATGAAAGCGTACCTGATGCACCGGGCGAAGGATTTTGATTTGGACGTGCCGATTGTGCCATTAGCGGA